>ENA-OQHD01000141-OQHD01000141.1-human-gut-metagenome-genome-assembly--contig:-NODE-141-length-31012-cov-37.046366_pt1 | contig 31012 bp, 27 predicted proteins | sample MGYA00242560_ERZ504711 | MGnify/ENA primary metagenome ERZ504711 (study PRJEB26092, sample SAMD00036198) | human gut metagenome | host: Homo sapiens | study: EMG produced TPA metagenomics assembly of...
AAACCGTGATGGTAATCTTCACTGGCCGTGGATCGTACTGAGCCAATAAGTGGGTTTTCTGTGATTTTCCCTCTGTTCTTGTGATGGAACAGAGGGAAATTTCATTTGGCGGCCGAAAAAAAGGGGTGCCATGTGGCACAATAATGCGCTGGAATAGTCAAATTGAGTGCTTAATGATTTGAGGAGCAAAGCATGGGGCAACATGCTCAAGCAATACGGGAAAAACATACGGCACGGAATGTGACGCTTATTGTACTTGCGGTGCTGATCGTGCTACTTGCCATTGCTGCAGTGTTTGGTATGCAACTGTATAAGCAGGCAAAAAGGCGTCAAGGCACACGAATCGCAAGCCATATCCTCACTATCCGCAATCAATGACCCTGCAAAGCTCAAGGATGCCGCCGCGTCGCAGGCGTCCATCGCGCAGGCTCAGCAGCAGACGACGCAGGCCAAGCAGATTGCGCACGGTTCATTATGGAACGTGGCTGCGAAAATGCCGTTCGTCGGCAGTGACATCGCCACTGTGCAAGGCATGACGGAAGTCGTGGACAACCTTGCACAGCAGACACTGCCATCGTTGACCACTGCGGTGCAACAGCTTGCCGATGCCAATCTTTCCGGTGCGGAAGGGCAACTTAATCTGCAGCCAATCGCCGATGCGCAAGGTAACTTCGACAAGCTCAACCAGCAGGTGCAGCAGCAGAACAAGCAGTATAACAGTCTTGCCGAGCCGAAAATCGGCATGGTGAAGAAAGCCTATCAGCAGGGCAAGGACCAGCTTGACAATATCGCCGATTTGGTCGGACAGGTCAGCAACGCCACTCACATGCTGCCTTCCTTCCTCGGCCAGAACGGTGCCCGCACATACTTGCTGGCGGCACAGACCACATCCGAAACACGTTCCGGCGGCGGCTTGGTTGGCTCTCTCGGCACCATGACTGCGGATCATGGCAAAATCGCGGTGGGGGACTTCCACCCGAATGGTGAGTTCGTCAATGGCAACAACGGCACCGCTGAGGAACATGCGGTATTCAACAGGCCGTTGGGTTTCTCCTTCGACGTGCGAGACACCTTCGCGGTGCCGGATGTTTCCCGCAACGCGGAAATGCTCAACGCTTCATGGCAGCGTTCGCAATATGCCTGCAACATCGACGGTTTGATTTCCGTGGATCCGGTGTTCATCCAGAAGATGGTGGAGATCAACGGACCAGTCACTTTGTCCAACGGCACTGTGCTTACCGGCGAGAACACCGCCGAATACATGCTCAACACCATCTACAAGGACGTTCCTGTGGCACAGCAGGACGAATACTTCGAGTACATTGCCAAAACGGTGATGGACGGCGCTTTTGGCAACATGACTGTGGACAAGATGATGAAGGTGGCGCAAAGCATCGGTGATTTGGCCGAGAACCGCCACTTCTACGCCTACACGTTCCACGATGACGAAGCGAAGTACTTCCAAGGTGCTGGACTCGCCAAGAATGCGCCTGAGAGCGAGACCAATCCGGAAACGGGCATTTACATCAGCGAGCAGAATCCTTCGAAGATGGGTTGGTATATCGACCGTACCAGCGAAGTGACCAAGACAGGTGACAAGACCTACCACGTGAAGTACACGCTGACCAACCGTATGACTTCCACGGAAATGGCTACCTGCACGAGTTACATTCTCGGTGGTGAGCAGAAGGGCGTTGGTGGCGTGCCCGTGGCGCCGAGTGGCACATCCGCGCAGCGTGTGCTGATTTACGCGCCTGCAGGTGGTTCGATTGGATCAATCGCCGTGACCGGTGATGTGCGTGACCGTAGCAATGCCACCATGGACGGCAAGCCATTGAACTCCAGTATGGCGTACATCGCACCTGGCAAGAGCGTGACGTACGAGTTCGACGTGACCGTGTCTGACAAGGCCACGGCTAATATGAAGCTCGATCAGACGCCGTGCGGCAAAATGACCAATGATGTGAAATACAACTACTAAAATATGGCGCGGTAATTCTCGACATTATTGGTGCATGATTTCCTTGAATTCATCTCAATGAAAACTTGTTCAATGAAGTCTATGAATTATTGCTAAATTCTTGGAAATACAGGGGGTATTTCTGCTGGAAAGCGGAGATACCCCCTATTTTATTAGTGAAAAAAGGGTGTATTTATGCGAATTGTTGTATTATATTGCATGTAATTAATATCCTATATTTTCAAGGGGTTGGCATGTCTGTTCTTGACGGATTTGAAGCAGTGGGAGAAAAGACCACCACCAATAAGATGACCATGACGGTCATGGAATCATCCGTTCGCTTTTCCAAAGGCGTGACCGAAGCGCTCGGATGCCCGGCATACGTGAAATTGCTGGTGAATGACAAGCAGAAGAAGATCGCAGTCCAGGCATGCGACGCCAAAGACGAGAACGCCATCAAGTTCTGCAAGACCAAGCGAAGCAAGGCCGATGGCGTCGACTCTGACGCTGCAGGAAAGGCTTCTTCCGTGACCGTGCGTACCACCGATGTGCTGGTAGCGGTGCAGAAGTATTTCACCTTCCCGTCGGTCGCAGACGACCAGATCGCCTATTTCGCCATGAATGGCGAGTCCTACCCGGATGAGAAGGTTGTCATTTTTGCTGTGGCCGATGCCGCAAAGGGTGTGTCCGGCAAGCGCGGTCCCCGCAAAGGTTCGCATCATACAGCCAAAGATGGCGAGTAAGTGAACAATATTCCGCTCAGCTTGAAAAATCGCATATAGTACAGTTCTCTTGATGTGAGTGCTGTACTATATGCAGTATCTTGATAGGCTGTGCGAAACGTTCATAAACGCTAATAATGAGTACGTATGCATCCAGCCCAAAAAACCTGAAAAAGGGAGCTTGGAATGAATGTGGCAGGTAGTGGGCGTGTAGGATTTTCGTTCAGTATTCGAGTCGCTCAAAAAAACGTGCTTGGTTGGCGATGGACGGTGGAAAAAGAGCATGATGGCTTTTTCGAGCACGTTGCGTCTGGCCGTTCGCTCACACGTAAGATGGCCAAAAGGGCCGCGATAAAAGCGATGAATGAATTGCGTGCATAAACAACCGTAACGCCATGAATGGCCTGCATCTTTCCATATGAAATATAAAAAGGTGTATAAGACAGGAGAGGCTCCGCACAATGTGTGCGGAGCCTCTCCTGTCTGAAAAACTAAAACTCAGTAGCAGTGGTTGGCAAGCCAGTAGGTGTAGGCGCCCTGGATGGAACCGTAGCGCTGTGCGCAGTAGCCCCAGAACCACTTAAGCTGGGTCTGGTAGTTGGTGGCCCAATCGGCACCGGCGCTCACCATCTTCGAACCAGGCAGCGCCTGCGGCAGACCGTACGCGCCGGAGCTTGGGTTCGTGGCTGCGACATTCCAACCGGACTCATGAGAAATGATGTACACGGTGGCGGTGAAATCGGCCTCGGAATAGCCGCTGGACAGCAGATAATCGTGAGCCCACTGCTGCATTTCGCCAGCCGGCACGGTGGTGCCGATCGACGCTGCGGCCGCGGACGGCGTGGACGAGGAGCCGGTGCCGACGAGGATCACCTTGTCGGTCGGAGCCTTCTTCACGAAAGAGCTGATCATATTGGAAGACATGACCTTGCCGCCGGACTTGGTGACGAGGTTCGTGGTCTCCATAACACCGTTCGCGCCTTCGGTCTCGACCTTCTCCTGGCCCTTCGGCAGGCTGGAGGTCTCCTTCTTGACCGTGTTGAATGCGATATCCGTATCAGACACCTCAACGGAAGCGCCGGCACGTTCGATCTTGATGACGGTGTTCTCGTTCACCTTCGTATCCAAAGACGGGGAAACGGTGTCTTCCGTATCAAGGGTGATGTCGCCCGCGTCAAGCACGGACTTCACGTCGGTGAAATGCATGCCGGGAACCACGCGGGTCTTGCCGTTGATCTTCACGGTGACGTACGAAGTATCTCCGGAAAGCGCCTCACGGGCGTTGCCACGGGAGGCTTCGATGCTGTCGGTGACGGAATACGCGGTGACCTGCTTGGCAGGAGACTTCTCCGCGGTGGCGTACAGATTATGCGACACGATGCCGCCAGTGGCCAACAGCCCCACTGCCGCAACCGTTGCGACAATCTTCACCATCTGAGATTTGCCCGGCAAGGCAAACGTAGTTGGTTGGGCATGTTTCTTATGGCTAGCCATTCTGCTCCTACATCGGGTACAATTCCTCGGCGGATTCCGTGCCTGGGGCACGGCGCACAACCGCTAGGGTTCCGCCGGAATGCGCGCAACTGCATATAGTCTACCGCACCCCAAGGAACTTGAAGATAACGTATGCAACGCGCAGGCGACGGGCCGAATCATCGTTCCGACTGACTGCTTGGCGTTTTCACTTTGGCGTCTCCGCTGGAAGCGGTGTCCCCATCGGAAGCGGCCGCATCCATATCCAACGCCTTGGCCTGGCTGATCAGATCATCCAAATCGGAAGCGCGCAACGCGCCGGCCTGCTGGAAGATGATCTGCTGCTTCTTGACGACCATCAGCGTCGGCACTGCCTGAACCTTGGCCGCGGCGGCCAGATCGGGATTCTGATCGATATCCACCTTCGCGAAATAGACGTCCGGATTCGCCTCGCTTGCCTTCTCGAACGTTGGGCCGAATGCACGGCACGGACCGCACCACGTGGCCCAGAAATCCACGAACACCAGATCATTGGATTCGACGACCTGGTTGAAATCCTGCGAAGTGACTGCATGCGTTGCCATATGCGTTCCCCATTTCCCGGCTTACGCTATAAGCCGATTTCAAAAAACAATATCGTGCAATGCTGCGCAATATTGCGAAAGCCCGTTTGCGAAAAGTATATAGCCGCACGCCACGCAAACACACTGCCGCACCCGATTGCGCTATGGGAAGAATCGGAAGCACGTGACATTCACATGCCGTGCGTGATAATGGAACCATGCCAGTGATGAATGATGAAGTGCCCGACGAGGGCGATTTCGACGCCAACCGCCATCGCGGGGAATTCGACGACATTACGCCGGAGGATTTCATCCGCGGAATGGGCAACCCTCCGGGATGGCTCCCATCGGACGAAATCAACCGCATGCGCCACGAAATACCGATTCCGTACGTCGTGGTCGTGCCAGTGCGCACCGACGATCTCGGCAGGGTGGCGCAAATCGGCTCGCTGCTGCGCGTCACTGACGACGGCGGTATCGAACGCACATTGATCGCCGGACGTGTGCTCTATCACGAATCGTTGCGTGAAGCGGTGGCGCGCAACGTCGCAAAAGATTTGGGCGATATCGCCCTGCCGCAGCTGCCGATCAGCCTGCAGCCGTTCACCGTGGCCGAATTTTTCCCGACACCCGGCCTATCCGACTATTACGATCCACGCCAACATGCGATCGCGCTGTGCTACGTGGTGCCGATCGCCGGCGATTGCAAGCCGCAGGACGAGACGCTCGACGTGGAATGGGTCGACCCGTCCGGAGACATGCTCGACACCTTCGTCGGGCAGATGGCCAATGGTTACGGCACCATCGTGCGGCAGGCGCTCGCGTGGACCGGCAAGTAGGACAAGCCGCGCAAGCGGGGCAAAAGCCAAGCAAACTAGGCGAATAGACAGATAGGGGAGGATTAGAAAAATATGACGATTGAACTGAACAACAACGTATATACGGACGGCGGCAACGATACCGAAACCACGCCGGTGGTGCTCGTGCACGGCTTCCCGGTGGACCACCGCATGTGGGACGAGTGCGCGGCGGCTTTACGCGACCAAGCTGTGAAACAAGGCGTGAAACCATTTGCGATCTGGGCTCCGGATATGCCCGGCGCCGGCGAAGGACCGATTCCGTCCGACGAAGACAGCGGCGGCAAGGACGCCGACGGCGCGTTCCCATACGGACTGGACCGCATGGCGGACGCGTACGTGGACCTGCTGCACGCCGCCGGCTACGGCAAAGCCATCTGGGTGGGCCTGTCGATGGGCGGCTACCTGATTCTCGACATCCAACGCCTGCATCCGGAAGCGGTGGCGGCGCTCGCCCTGTGCGACACGAAAGCCGACGCCGACTCCGCCGACATGCGATTGAAGCGCGTCGCAATCGCCACCGACTGCGAAACGACCGGCACACACGAGCCGGTCATGGGATTCGCCGTGCCGTCGGAAGCCGACTCCACCGTGAAACAGTCGGACGCCTACTGCAGGCAGTTCGAAACGTGGATCAACGAACAGCCCGCCGACGGCATCGCCTGGCGCGAACGCATGGCCGCTGGCCGTCCCGACCTGAACGATGTGCTGCCGAACATCAACGTGCCAGTCGCAGTAATCTGCGGCGACAAGGACCCGTCCAGCCCGCCGGCAGTGATGAAGCCGGTCGCCGACGCGATGACGAAAACCGACGTGACGATGACGGTGATCGACGACTGCGGCCACTTCAGCGCGTACGAACACCCCGACCAGGTGGCCGCCGCGTTGCTGGAACTGGTGAAGCGAGTCGGCTGAGCCGGCTGCGACGATTATCTGTGGCAGACCATCCGGCGTATCGACAAGATATAGAGAAAATATATAAAACGTATATACGAAATATGTACTACGTATGTATAACGAATATATTCCGTATATAACACGCATGAAAGAGGCAACACAACCATGAGCGTGTTCTCACCACTGGCATTGACGCAGACCCTGCCGTTCCTGCCACTCGCCCAAGGAGACATCGACTACGAAGTGGCACGACGCGGCGAACCCGACCTGTTCGCCAAAGTCCTGGCGGAACCGGCAACGAAAGTCATCCTCGTCAAAGACGGCAAAGTGGCCGTGCCGCACGGCCAAGGCGCCATCGCCGACTACGCCAACGTGAAAATGCGCCTCGCCCAACTGCCGGGCGCGTACGTTGCCGCGGAACTCGAATCGCACCCATCGGCGCTCGCCATATTCCTCGGCTCGTACGGCGGACGATTGGGCGAGCACGTCGTCGCCGTGGACGTGACGCACGTCCAGCCGAACGATACGACGATTACGGCTGCGACGGCTCGCAGCGGGGGAGCGGACGACTCGTTTGCCGAAGTGCCGGCGCATGAATCGCAGGAAAACGCGAAATCGCTGCTGGAAAGCGCGGCAACCCGATTCGACTGGGTGGACCTGCGCGGATTCGCGCCCCACGCCAGCGCACGCGAAGCCGGACAGGCAACCTCCGCCATCTCGCTCAGCGTGTGGCACGCCCGGCAGCGTCACTGCCCGACGTGCGGCGCGCCCGTCGAACCGGCGCTCGGCGGCTGGGCTCAGCACTGCACGAACGATGAGGATGGCAATCGTTTGCTGTTCCCCCGAATCGAGCCAGCGGTGATCACCGCGATCGTCGACCATGATGACCGTCTGCTGCTGCAGCACAACAGCGCATGGCGCAACAACGGCCTGTACTCGGTTTCGGCCGGATTCGTGGAGGCTGGCGAAAACCTGGAGCACGCATGCCGGCGCGAAGCCAAAGAGGAAGTCGGCATCGAAATAGGCGAACTCAAATATCTCGGCTCCCAGCCGTGGCCGTTCCCCTCGTCTCTCATGATGGCGTTCAAAGGCGTGGCGGTCACCACCGACGTGCACGTGGACGGTGAGGAAACGTTGCAGGCGCGTTGGGTCACACGCGACGAATACATGAGCGAACTGGTTTCGGGACGTATGGAGGCTCCGGGCAAAGCCACGATCGCACGCTACATGATTGAGGAATGGCTCGGCCACGACTTGCCGTGACAAGACCTGCCATTAAAAGGTGGTATCGGCTGAGCCTGTCTTCGGGGCGGTTGCCGGGGGAGCTTGTTTAGGTATTCGTTTGGGCACTCGTCTGCGTATCATGCTGCATGGTATGTACCGTTAAGAGAGTGAATGAGGAAACCACATACATGTCTGATAGAAGTGGGCAGAACGATACGGACAACAGCTTCGCCGGCATCTCGTTTGAAGGGGTGAATGCCGTGCCGCCGCAGTCTGGTGAGAACGGCGATACGATCAATCTCGCCGACGTGGCCGATGTGTCCGAACAGGACGACGTGTCCAACGCCGCCACCGAGACCATGCCGCCGTTGAATTTCGCATCGGACCAGACCCAGCCGTTCCAGTCATTCCCGACGGCCGGTGCCGCCGAAACCACGCCTGCCGGAACTGTCCCCAACGGAGCCGTTCCCACTGGTGCCATTCCTACCGGTGACATGCCCTCATCCACGCCCGCTCCCGCCATTCCCGTGCTCACCATGCCGGTCGAAGGAGAAGCCGTCGTGGCCAAGAAACGCAAACTGCCGCTGATCATCACCGGAATCGTGCTCGCCGTGCTGGTGGTCGCCGCGATCGCCGGCTTCTTCACCGCACGCTGGTACTTCCAAGACAAGGCCGCGCCGGGCGTGACCTTCGGCGGAACCAGTGTGGCCGGACAGACCGCCGACCAGCTGAAAAACACGGTGACGGCCGCCGTGAAGAACACCACCGTGAACATCAAGGACGGCAACGGCAACAACGCTTCCGGCAGCCTGAGCGACCTCGGCGTGAGCTACAACGTCGACAAGACGGTCACGGAACTGCTCGCCGCCAAGCACCAGACCAACGGCGCACTCGAATACATCAACGAAGTCAACCCGTTCGTCAAGAAGAACGTGCCGCTGAACGCCAAGTCCAACAAGCTGGCCCTCAGGACGTTCGTCACCGACAAATTCGTGCAGGACACCGACCGCGCGGTACCGTCCACCGCATCGTACGATGCCAACGCGCGCGCCTTCGTCGCAGTGGAAGGCCGCGGCGGCAGGTCCCCGAAGGTGGACAACGTGATCGACACGGTCGCCAAAGCCATCGCGAACCCGGGGCACAGCGGCAGCGTGACGATCACGTACGAAACCATCGACGTGCCGGTCGCACTGCCTGAAGCCCAAAACGTGGCCGACCAGGCAAACGCGCGACTGAATGCGCCGATTGTGCTGGACAACGGACAAGGCAAGACCTTCCAGATTCCAGCCGAAGTCGTGGCCTCATGGCTGAAAACCGACGCCGACCTCGAACACGGCACGCTTTCGCTGTCCTACGATGACAACGCCATCACCAACTACGTGCAGCAGCAGGTCCCAGCCCAACTCAACCAGGACGCGGTCGACCAGGAAGACGCCGTCGACAACAGCGGCAAAGTGCTGGCCACCATCGTCAAAGGCGTGAACGGCGTGAAGGTCAAGAACATGGAGGCGCTCGCGCCGAAGATCGGCGAAGCGCTCAAAAACGGCCAAGGCGCCACCATTCCGGTGGACGGTGATGTGCAGAACTTCAAAACCGTGCAGAAGAAGAGCGAATACCGCATCGTGGTGGACCGCACCGCGCAAACTGCCACCGTGTACCACAACGACGAGGCCGTCAAGACCTTCCCGGTGTGCACGGGCACCACCGGCAAGCACGAAACCGACCTGGGCACCTTCTACATCTACCTCAAGTATCAGATCCAGGACATGACCGGCCTGAACGACGACGGCTCGCGCTACCTGTCCAAGGGTGTGAAGTGGGTAAGCTACTTCTACGGCGGCGAAGGCTTCCACACGGCAAGCTGGAACAATTACGGCATCGCCCACGGCGACCCGGCGCACTACGGCTCCCACGGCTGCGTGAACATGTACGAAGCCGATTCCAAGTGGATCTACGACAACTGCCCGGAAGGCACCATCGTGCAGGTAGTCGGCGCCATGCCATCCGGACCGGTACGCTGACCCGTTACGCGTGGCGCGGGTGCGCGGCGTTCGCATACGCCGTACAATGGGCGGCATGAGCGAAGCAAACGATAGCAAAGTGAACCTCGACGTGCCCGAGCACCTCGAATACTCCGACGAGCACGTGTGGGTGGATTCCTCCGTTGAACCCGCCATGGTGGGCGTTACCGAATACGCCACCGAACAGTTCGGCGAACTCGTGTACATCGATTTGCCTGAAGTCGGTACGCAGGTCGAAGCTGGCGACGAAGTGGCGGAATTCGAATCCTCCAAGGCGGTCACCGCGCTGGTCTCGCCGGTGGCTGGCACCATCCGCTACGTCAACAACGAGGCTGCGGACGATCCGAGCATTGTGACGGACGATCCGTACGGCGAGGGCTGGATTTTCAAGATCGAGCTTGAGGATGACGAGCCTGACCTGCTTAGCGCTGACGAGTATGCCAAGATTGTGGCTGACTGAATAGCACGGACGTCTAGTTTTGATTACGGCTGCGGCCGGCGGGTGCGATGCGCGGCACACTCAAGGCCGTTCGGCCGGGCTTACGGTCGCGCATCGTACCCGCCGGCCGCAGCCTTTTTATGGGAAGTGCCTTGCGGGGCCCTGAAAGTTCCCCGATTTTCTCGGTGGCGTTACTGTTTGTTCGAACGCGACCTCTATAGTGGGCATATGAGTGAAATTCAGCCGTTGCCGCAGTTCCCGCCGCAGCGTGCGCCGCAGCACGACCAGCAGCGCGAACAGCAGCGTATGGGGGAGCGGATGGACGATTCTTGCGATGACATGCCCACCGTGCCGATTCCGGCACGCAAGGTGGTCACCACCTTCGACGCGGCCTCCAGACATGAGCGTCTTGAAGTCAAACCGCCGCTGACCAGGCTGTTCCGCCGCACGATCACCAAAGCATTCAGTGTCTGGCTGAAATTCTCGACCGCATTGGTGCGGTCGCTCGACTGGTATCCACGCGTAGAACCCTACGTCGGCTATGGCACCGAACATTACTCCCGACTGATCTGCCGTACCGTATACGGACCGTTCAAACGGCAGGCCGGCCGCCTGATTCGCGGCATCCGTGGCATGCTGATGGTGCCGTCCCCGCATACCAAAGTGCGGATCGCCATCGATGACGTGCCCATCGAAACAGTGCAGGTGGGTGCGTCGGAAGTATACGACGCGATCGACAGCAATCCTGATATCTCCAGCGAATTCGCGGCATCCGACGATGCCGGCTACCTCGACCTCGTCGCCGAGCATTCGCTCGAACCGGGCATCCACAACGTCTCGTACAAAGTGCGTAGCCGCAAGCCGGTCAACGCCAATCTTTTCACCATTCCCAGCGGCACCAAAGTGGGCGTGATCTCCGACGTGGACGACACCATCATGGTCACGCAGGCGCCGCGTCTGATGAAGGCCGCCTACAATCTGCTGCTGCTTAATCCGCGCAAAAAAGTGCCGGTGGCCAGCATGAACCTGCTGTTCAACCGCATCGCGGACATGTTCCCGGACGCGCCGTTCTTCTACCTGTCCACTTCGCCATGGAATGTGGAAAGCTCGATCCGCCATTTCATTACGAACCACGGTTTTCCGGAAGGTCCGCTGCTGCTGCGCGACCTTGACCCGAGGCCGAAAACCTTCATTCCGTCGGGCGTGCAGCACAAGCTTGAATACGCCGAGCAGCTGATGGCGGATTTTCCCGATATGAAGTTCATTCTGATCGGCGACGACGGGCAGAAGGATCCGACCACATACGCCACGATCGCACGCCGCTACCCGGGGCGTGTGCTGGCGATCGGCATCCGGCAGCTGACGCCGCGCGAGGTGGCGGGCAACATCGGTTCCGTTGCGGGGCGCGCGAACACGCAGCCGATGCCGGTCACCGACGTACCGGTGTTTACGGGAGCGACCGGGTCGAACATCATGAAAACCATGCTGCCGTACCTGCGCGCCACCCAAGCCGCGGATGGCGAAACCGACTGACCGGCCCGGAATCCGGCAGCATGCATGGCTGCACGGTGCGGCTGCCGGAAGCATCGGCGCACATCGCCGTCGGAAAGTTAGGCGGCGCAGGCCGGTATAATCGCGTGCATGAGTGAATTTCGGGGCATGAACGACCCGTCCGCATCGGAGCAGGATGGGTTCGGCGCGATTCCGCGCGCGAAACGGGTGCCGAAGGAGCGCACCTTCCATGGCGACACCTTCATCGATCAATACGAATGGCTGCGCGACAAGCAATCGCAGGACGTTCAAGACTACGTGGCGGCACAGAACCGCTATTGCGAACAGTGTATGGCACCGCTCGCATCGTTGCGCAAAACGTTGTTCGACGAATTCAAGTCGCATGTGCAGGAAACCGACATGTCCGTGCCGACGCGCATGGACGGCTACTGGTACTTCACCCGCACCATGCAGGGGCGGCAATACGCCACGCAATGCCGCGTGCCGATCTGCGGCGCGGACGATTGGGATCCGCCGACGGTGGAGGCCGGCGTGCCGCTCGACGGCGAACAGGTGGTGTTCGATACGAACGTCGAAGCGGAAGGCCACGATTTCTTCCGCATCGGCGGCATGGACATCTCCAAGGACGGCCGCTGGATGCTGTACGGCACCGACACGACTGGCGACGAACGCTACGATTTCCGCATCCGCGATCTTGAGGCCGGCGACGAGCTGGAGGAGCGGTTCGAAGGCATCGGCGGAGCCTGCTTCACGCCGGACGCGCAATGGGTGTTCTATGTGCTGTTGGACGACGCGTGGCGTCCGTACGCGGTGATGCGCCACCACGTCGGCACCCCCGTCGCGGATGACGTGGAGGTGTACCGCGAGGCGGATGAACGCTTCTGGGTGGGTATCGGACTGTCCTTCGACGAACGGAACATCGTGATTGGCACCGGGTCGAAAACCACCACCGAGGTGCTGATGCTGCCGGTGGACACCCCGGAGGGCTCGTTCCGGGCGTTCATTCCGCGCGAAACCGACGTGGAATACGATGTGAGCTTCGCCTGTTTCGAAGGCGCGGGGGAGCATGGCGAGGATATTCCGCTCGCCGTGGTGTACCACAACGCGTTGAATCCGAATTTCGAGATCGATGTGATCGATATGCGGACGCACGAGCCTCCATACCGGCTGGGCGAAGGCGTGCGCGTGGCGGTCGGATCGCCCTACGGTTGCGAGCATGGCGACGACGCGGACCCCGGCGCCTCCTCCATGCCGATCGGCACCCCGTATTCGAATCCTTGCAATCCCGCCATTCTGCAGGGCGCGCACGGCTTGGGCATCGAGGGTATCTCGATCCATCGGCATTTCGTCGCATTGCAATACCGCGCGGAAAGCCTGCCGCACATCGCGGTGATGACGAAACGGGCCGCCGCCGAGGATTTCCTGGCCGGCCGGCCATGGCGGTTCACCGAACTGGTGCCGCACGCGCTGGAGGACGATTGGGACGTCGACGAATCCGTGGACGAGATCAACGAGGAACGCGCCGAGATCTGGGGCAAACTGGACGCGGCCGCCGCCGCGCAAGGCAAGGGATCGGCCGTGCATGGCGTCTCGCGTCGGGCGATGACGTCGTCGGACGGCGCCACCGCCGACCGCATGCCGGGGGAGACGCGCCGCCTGTATTCGATCGGCGTTGGTGGCAACCCCTCGTATGACGCGCCGCGCATGCGCTACTCGTTCGCCAGCTACACGCGCCCCGGCGAGCTGCATGACTACGATCCGGACACCGGCGAGGACCGTCTGCTCAAACGCGCCACCGTGCTGGGTGGTTTCGATCCGCGCGACTACATGGAACGCCGGGTGTGGGTCACCGCGCGCGACGGCGAACGCATCCCCGTCTCGCTGGTATGGCGGCGTGACGTGCCGACCTGCGATTCCGCCATGTTCATCACCGGCTACGGCGCATACGAGATCAGCTCCGATCCGGGATTCGCGGTGTCGCGCATCAGCATGCTCGACCGCGGCGTGCTGTACGCCGTGCCGCACATCCGCGGCGGCGGCGAAATGGGACGCGCCTGGTACGAGCAGGGGCATTTGCTCAATAAGAAGCATTCATTCGAGGATTTCATCGACGCCACGCGCGCGCTGCAACGTGCCGGACTGGCCTCGCCGCTGCGTACGGTGGCGAACGGCGGCTCGGCGGGCGGCCTATTGATGGGGGCGGTCGCCAACATGGCTCCGGAATGCTATGCGGGCGTGGAGGCGGACGTGCCGTTCGTGGACGCGCTGACCTCGATCCTTGATCCTTCGCTGCCGTTGACCGTCACCGAATGGGACGAGTGGGGCGATCCGCTGCACGACGCGGATGTGTACGCGTATATGAAGTCGTACACGCCATACGAGAATGCGCCAGATAGTGAAAATGACGAAAGAACTGCCGTTTTTCCGAAAATTTTCATTACCACATCCATGAACGACACCCGCGTGCTGTATGTGGAGCCGATGAAATGGCTGGCCCGGCTGCAGCATGCCGGTGTGGACGCCGTGGCGAAAATCGAGGTGGAAGCCGGCCATGGGGGCACATCCGGACGGTACAAGCAGTGGGAGGAAGTCTCGTACGAGAACGCCTGGTGCCTGTCGGTGATGGGCATCGGCAGCTGACTGGCCGCCGACTGCCGGAATGGGCTGTCCATTTGCTGAGCTGTTTTAGTCCGATAGGTGAATCACTGACTAGAGTCGCGTGCTATGAGTGATTCTGCAAAGAAGTACACCATCGCCGTCATTCCGGGCGATGGCATTGGCAAGGAAGTGACTCCGTGGGCTCAGAAGGCTCTGGAGAAGGCGGCCGAAGGCGTCGCCGAATTCGAATATGAGAAGTTCGATCTGGGTGCCGAGCGCTATCTGCGTGACGGCGCGATTCTTCCGGAAGAGGAAGAGGACCGCATCAAGAAGACCGACGCCATCCTGCTGGGCGCCGTCGGCGATCCGCGCATCAAGGCGGGCATTCTGGAACGCGGCCTGCTGCTCAAGCTCCGCTTCGACCTGGACCAGTACGTGAACCTGCGTCCGTCCAAGCTGTACAAGGGCGTTACCTCGCCGCTCGCCAACCCGGGTGACATCGATTTCGTCGTCGTGCGTGAAGGCACCGAAGGCCTGTACTGCGGTGCCGGCGGAGCGGTCCGCCGTGGCACCCCGAACGAGGTGGCCACCGAAGTCTCCATCAACACCGCCTACGGCGTGGAGCGCGTGGTGCGTTACGCCTTCCAACTGGCCATGAAGCGCAGGAAGCACGTGACCCTCGTGCACAAGAAGAACGTGCTCGTCAACGCCGGCGACATGTGGCAGCGCATCGTCAACAAAGTGGCCGAGGAATACCCGGAGGTCACCCACGACTACCTGCACATCGACGCGACCACCATCTTCATGGTGTCCAACCCGTCCCGCTTCGACGTGATCCTGACCGACAACCTCTTCGGCGACATCATCACCGACGAGGCCGGTGCCGTGGTCGGTGGCGTCGGCTACTCCGCTTCGGGCTGCATCAACGCGTCCAACGAGTATCCGTCCATGTTCGAGCCGATCCACGGTTCCGCTCCGGACATCGCCGGCCAGAACAAGGCCAACCCGACCGCAGCCATCCTGTCCGCAGCCATGCTGCTCGAGCATCTCGGATTCGACGACGCTGCCAAGAAGATCCACGTCGCCGTTGAGGCTGACATCGAGGAGCTCGGCTCCACCACGCGTTCCACCGACGAGGTCGGTCGCGACATTCTGGCGCGCATGTGAGACGACATATAAAGATATGTGACGGCATGTGACGGTTCGAAAAGCCGAGAAATCGGCTGATTCCGACTTCCGTCCCATCCTTTGAGACGCCCACCGAAAAGGGTTTTTCCCGAATCGGCGGGCGTCTTCGCATATTCGGGGATTTTTCAGGGGCCACCTAAGGTGGAATCGGGTGGAAATGGGCAAACTTTGGGATATTGTTGAGACATGAGTGATAACAACGCCGATTTCAACGGCACCGGTCAAGTCAACAATCCAACGTCGGATAACGCAGCCCAGGCCGACTACAACCAACCGTACATTCCACAACAGAACGATGCGCAGATGAACCATCCGGAGTCGCAGCCGGAAACCCCCGCATACGATCAGAACTCCGCCGCATACACTCAGCCCGCTCAGCCGGCCGAGCCTGCCGTTCCGGCGTACGATCCGAACGCTTCCGCATACAGCCAGTATGGCCAGGCCGCTCAGCCGTCATACGGTCAGCCGGCGACTCCGGCCCCGGCATACGGTACGGCTCCCGTCTATACCCAGCCGGCTCAGCCGGCCACGCCCGCTGCTCCGGTATATGATCCGAACGCCGCATCGTACAACCAGTACGGTCAGTATGGCCAGCCGTCCCAGCCTGCCCAATCTGCGCAGCCGTCGTACGGTCAGCCGGCAGCCCCGGCGTATGACCCCAACAACGCTTACGCCCAGCCGGATTACAACCAAGCGAACTACGGACAGCAGGGCTACGCGGCCCCGTCTTACAACCAATCCGCCTACACCCAGCCTGCCTACGCGCAGCAGCCGGCATACGGCCAGCCCGTCGCACCGGCCGGATACGCCCAGAAGTCGAAACTGGCAGCCGGTCTGCTTGGCATCTTCCTGGGCTGCTTCGGCGTGCACAACTTCTACTTGGGCAACACCGGCAAGGCCGTGGCACAGCTGCTGCTGACCGTCATCGGCTGGATTCTCATCATCGGCCCAGCCGTCGCAGGCATCTGGGGACTGGTGGAAGGCATCCTGATTCTGTGCTCCCACTACGGCTCGCAATGGCACCGTGACGCTCAAGGCGTCGAACTGCAGGATTGATGACTCGAGGACTTTACAAACAGCCGGGCGGCAAACTCGTTGGAGTGACTGTCCGGCTTTCTCATGCCGATCCGGATTGTACCGATTCGGATTACGCCGATTCGGACTATATTGATTCGGCTCATACGAATGCCGTGAAAACGGTTCCATACGCTGGGCCGGCTGCATCATCGACTGTTATCGAATGCCATATCGACGGCGATTTCTTCCTCGACGGGGACGATGCCGGAACGCGGAATCTCTTGCATTCCATGGAATGTGCGCTGGAACAGTGCGCGGCCCGTTGCCTCAGCGGTTCGATGGTTTCCGAACGTGACGTGACCGCCGCCGTCGAACGGACGATGCTGCACCATCCGGACGTGCGCATCGTCGGCATGGGCGCGCGTGGCATCGCCATCGCCTTTCAACGTGCGATTGACGGCATCGATGGCGCCGATGGCATTGCCGGTATCGGCGGTAATGATGTTACGAAAGTGGAACCACGCGACGACCTGCGCATTCGGCGGCATACCAGCCCAATGGAAACCGCAGAAACCGCGGAAATCGCAAAAAACATTGAAAACGCTGGAACCGCGGAAAGCGACGAAAACGCTGGAACCGTTGGAACCGGCGAAATCGCCGAAACCGGCAATTGGGCGGAATACGCGCGACGCTGGCACGCACTCAAACCGAACATCGTGCACGACGACCCCCGCAAACCGCAGGAACAAATGGACCTCGACGTCGAATGGGCGCGCGAAGTGGCTGCCGGAACCCGCGAACCCACCCTGCGTTTCTGGGAATGGGCCGAGCCGGCCGTGGTCATCGGCAGATTCCAGTCGCTCGAAGACGAAGTCAACGTGCACACCGCGCAAGACGAAGGATTCCACATAGTCCGCCGCTGCACCGGCGGGGGAGCGATGTTCATCGAACCAGGCAACACCATCACCTACTCGCTGTACGCGCCACTCGACTTCGCCCACGGCATGAGCGTCGAGGAATCCTACGAACTCTGCGACTACTGGCTCGTCGAAGCGTTACGCGCCCTCGGCCTCAACGTACGATTCGCCGGACTCAACGACATCGCCACACAATACGGCAAACTCGGCGGCGCCGCGCAACGCCGGTTCGCGCCCACCCACGGCGGACCCGGCGCGATTCTGCACCACGTCACGCTCGCCTACGACATCGACGCGGAAAAGATGACCCGCGTGTTGAACATCTCACGAGAGAAAATGTCCGACAAAGCGGTGAAATCAGCGGCAAAACATGTCGATCCCATGCGCTCTCAAACCGGCATGGGCCGAGACGAGGTAGTGGCGCGACTGGTCGACGCCGCCGTTCGAGTTACAATGTAGCCCGAATGGTCGATGGTGCCCGACTTAACGAGCGTTGGCATGGATGTCGACAACGGAAAACGCAGAAGCACGTCGGAACGGAGGCACGTCGATGGTCACCCCGAATGGAACCAACGGAATCAATGGTTTTGGTGGTTTCGACGATGAGCGTGAGACGTTGCTGCACACCGCGCTGTTCAAGCAGGTTTCGTCCGAAGAAGCCCGGGAACTGCTGCCGTATCTGCAGCATGCCGAATACGACAAGGGCGATTTCATCTTCCGCGAGGGAGACACCGACCATCGCATGTATCTGCTGGAGGAAGGCCGCGTCAAACTGACCAGACAATCCTCCGACAAGCGCGTGCAGCTGCTGAGCATCCACGCGTACGGCGAAGTGCTGGGCGAGATTCCGGTGTTCGATCCGCATGGCGGACCGCGTACCGCTTCGGCGGTGGCGATGACCAACGGCACGCGTGTGGTCTGGCTGGAACATGACGCGCTGTTCGACTGGCTCGACGAACATCCGCGCGTGGCCGTGGACATGCTGCAGGTATTGGCGCACCGCATGCGCAGCAACAACGAACGCATATGCGATCTGGTGTTCATGGACGTTCCCGGACGACTCGCCAAAACACTGCTCAATCTGGCATCACGATTCGGCGAACCGGTCGAAGCCGGCCTGAAGGTGCCGCACGATCTGACACAGGAGGAGATGGCGCAGCTCGTCGGATCCTCACGCGAAACGGTGAACAAGGCGTTGATGGATTTCGCCAACCGCGGATGGATCGCCAGGGAAGGCCGGTCCATCATCATCTACCAGCCGGGCATGCTGATTCGCCGATCAAGACGATGACATTCGGCTGGTTTTCGGCTGATTTCCAACTTTTCCTAAGAAATTGTCTGTTTTGTGAGAAACCCGTGACGGCTTCCGGCACATGCGTTGACGGGCATGTGTTTAGTAGACCCGCCACTTTAGAATGGGCGTCATGCCCAAGAAGAAGACCCTTACCGTTCAACGTGTGCTCGCATTGGTAATCGCATACATCACGTTATGCGTGGGCGGCGGCGTTGTGACGAGTATTTTCTTTATGCCCGCTGTGTTCGCCGCCAATAACGCGGCCAAAGCCGTCATTCCGTCCCTTGCGGTCGAAGGCATCGATTTCGATGTGACCTCGCTCCCGCAACGCTCGACGATGTATTTCAACGACGGCAAGACCGCTTTCGCGGAATTCTATACGCAGAACCGCGAGGTCGTGCCGCTGAAGAAAATCTCCAAAGCCATGCAGCAGGCCGTCGTGGCCCGTGAAGACAAGCGCTTCTTCGAACATACCGGCGTGGACGTGCAGGGCGTGTTCCGAGCGTTCTTCCAAACCTACGTCAGAGGCGGCGACCAGCAGGGCGGTTCCACGCTGACGCAGCAGTACGTCAAGAACGTGCTGTCCACCCAAGCCCGTGAAGACGACGATCCGATCGCCGAATACCATGCGACGGAAGACACCGTGGCACGCAAGCTACGCGAGATGCTGATCTCGGTGCAGATCGAAAAGAAATACTCCAAAGCCGAGATCCTGCAGGGCTACCTCAACATCGCGCAGTTCGGCCGCAACAACCTGTGCGGCGTGGAAATGGCCGCCAAACGCTACTTCAACGTCTCCGCTTCGGAACTGAACGTCATCCAGGCGGCGACCATCGCGGCAATCACCAAGAATCCGCAGAACTTCGATCCTTCCGTGGAAGCCAACCAGAAGGAAGCCGAACACCAGCGCAACATCGTGCTGCAGCTGATGCACGACCAGGGCTACATCACCTCCGAAAAGGAATTCAAAGACGCCATCAACACGCCGTTGAAGGACACGCTGAACCTGCAGGACGTGAGTTCCGGATGCCAGTCGGCCATTGAAAACACCGGCTTCTTCTGCTCGTACGTGGTCAACCAGATCCTGAAGAACAAGGCGTTCGGCAAGGACGACGAGGCGCGCGAGAAGCTGCTGAAGGAAGGCGGTCTGAAGATCGTCACCACGCTCGACCGCAACGCCAACAACGCGGCCATGCAGGCGGCGAACAGCACCGTGCCGGCCACCGACCCGTCCGGATTCGAAGTGATGATCGCGGCCATGAAACCGGGCACCGGCGAAATCCTGTCGTTCGGCATCAACCGAACCTACGACGCCACGGATGACGCCCGAACGGACGAGACCAAGACCTCCATGAACTACATGGTCGACCAAGAGGACGGCGGCGGCATGGGCTTCAACGTCGGCTCCACCTGGAAGCCCATCAACATGGTGGCGTGGATGCAGAAAGGCCACTCCATCAACGAGTCGCTCGTCACATCCACCGTCTACGACACGTCGAAGTTCAACTGCAACGGCTACGGTTTCGTCGGCCCGTGGAGGGTGCAGAATTCCGGCGGCGGCACCACCTCTCCGGAAAGCCCGCTGCAGGGTCTGATCAAGTCGCACAACACCACGCAGGCCTCGATGGCGTCGAACATCGGCCTGTGCGCGATCGCCGACGCGGCCAAGGAGATGGGCTACCACAACGCCATCTCCAACGCGTCCGACATCTACTCCGCGAACTCGTTCCAGCCGCCAATGACCATCGGTACGGTGCAGGCGTCGCCGTTGACCATGGCCAACGTGTACGCCACCATGGGCGCCAACGGCGTGGAATGCACTCCGATCGCCATCACCAAGGTGACCGACCGCAGTGGCAGCAAGGTGAAAGTGCCGTCCGCGAACTGCCATCAGGCCATCGACCCGGACATCGCGCAGACCGTGTCCTACGCGCTGAACCAAGGTGTCGTGCAGCCTGGCGGCGAAGCGTCGACCACGCAGCTCGACAACAATCGCAAGACCTTCGCCAAGACCGGTACCAACGAGAACACGGTGATGACCACCGCAGGTTTCGTGCCGAACCAGGTCGCGGCGTTCGTCGCGGTCGCCGACGCGCAGGACCCGATCAACAACACCTTCGACAACAAGACCATCAACGGCGTGTACCGCCCGTCCTGGTACGGCATGTACATCGCAACGCCGGCGTGGAAGCAGTTCATGAACACGTATCTTGCCGCCATCAACGCGCCGATCGACAACGATTACGGAAAGGGTGCCGACAAGTACACGGTTTCGAAGGGCGCCACCAGAACATACAACCAGTACCAATACCAGCGCCAGCAGAACAGTCAGCAGCAAAGCCAGCAGCAGACCAACCAAGGCCAGCAGCAGCAATCGCAGCAACAGCCTGCCGAGCAGCAAAGTGACCAGCAGCATCAATAGTTGCGATTGTCGGCTATTCATGCCGACTGACCGCACTGACTGCCCACGTCACCGGAGCGTAAATCGCATGGCAAAGTGAACAGTCCATGAACGCCCGCCCCAACCGGCGGGCGTTCTGCTTACAATGCAATCGGTACCATGCCCGTCGCGTGGGAACGCGGTGCGGATATCGACGATTCAGGCGATACCAACGATTCATAAGAGAGATGACAATGAGCGAAGACAAGAAGAACGGCAAGCAGAACAAGACGGTCAAACCGTTCGATCCGATGACGTTGCGTGGCGTCACCGTGCGCAACCGCATCTGGCTGCCGCCAATGGACACGTATTCCGCATTGGCGCAGGACGGCAAGCCCACGCCATTCCACTACCAGCATTACGTTTCGCGCGCGATGGGCGGCTTCGGCATGATCATCATGGAAGCGACCGCCGTCGCGCCGGAAGGCCGCATTTCGCCGTGCGATCTGGGATTGTGGGATGACGGACAGATGGACGCATGGCGTTGGATCGTGGCCGACGCGAAGGCAGCGGGTGCCACGATGGCGGTGCAGCTCAACCACGCCGGACGCAAGGGTTCCACCGGCTGCCACGCGATCGGTTTCGATGGACAGAGCGTGCCGGAAGAGCAAGGCGGATGGCGGACGGTTTGCCCAAGCGCCAACGCATACGGTTCCCTGGCTCGTCCGCGCGCGCTGAGCGTCGATGAGATCCACACCATCGTGGACCAGTTCCGCGACGCCGCCTGGCGTGCCATGAACATCGGCTTCGACGCGGTGGAAGTCCATGCCGCGCATGGCTACCTGCTGTCGCAGTTCCTCGACCCGCTCATCAACGAGCGTGACGACGAGTACGGCGGATCGTTCGACAATCGCGTCCGCATGCTGGTCGAAGTCGTGGATGCGATTCGTTCCGTCGTGCCCGACACCATGCCGGTGCTGGTGCGCGTCTCCGCCACCGATTGGGCCGCAGGCGGTTGGGACCTTGACCAGACCGTCGAACTGGCTAAGATTCTGAAGGCCCACGGCGTGGACCTGATCGACGTGTCCACAGGCGGATTGATTCCCGACGTGACCATTCCGGTGAAGCCCGACTACCAAGTGCCGTTCGCCGAACAGGTGCGCAGTCGCGCGGGCATTCCCACCACCGCAGTCGGGCTCATCACCAAGCCGAAGCAGGCGAAGAAGATTCTGAAGTCGGGCGCCGCCGACGCCGTGGAAATCGGCCGCGCCGCCCTGCGCGACCCGTATTGGCCGCTCCGTGCCGCCCACAAACTGGACGTGCCGGTCGAGGAAGCCCCCTACCAGCCGCCATACCTCCGCGGCGCCTTCCGCTGACCCTCCTTCCCCTCCTCCTTTTTTCTTATTGCGAAAAGTGGATAACACCCCAACGCAACATAACAAAAAAATCGAGTGGGAGGGCGGGCGTCCTGTTCACGACCGTAAGCCTGGCCGAACGGCCTTGAGTGTGTCGTGAACAGGACGCCCGCCCTCCCACGGAGACGCGCCTCTGATTTTTTACTTATTAATCGCCTTTATATTGCCGAAAAACCGCTTTTTAAATCGCAACTTAAATCGCAATTTAAAAAAGTTTCACGCGTCGATGCCGACCGCCTCGCTGACATGTTCGAACCCGTCGCGCCTGAGCAGTTCGGCCAGTCCACGCTTCAACACGGTGATCTGCTGCGGACCACGGTACATGAGCGCGCTGATGAACATCACCAGCGACGAACCGCAACGAATCTTCTCATACGCCTGCTGCGGGGTGAAGACGCCACCGATGCCGGCGATTGCGAACCGGTCGCCATATTCGCGGTAGACCTGCTTGATGCGTTCGTTGCTGGCCGCGTAGCACGGCGAGCCGGACAGTCCGCCCTCCCAATCGCGCGGAATGGACATGCCGGTGCGGTCCTTCTGCAGATTGGCGATCGACAGTCCCTGCACGTTGTGCTCGGCGAGCACGTCCAGCAGATCCTTGAATTCCGGCCACGTCTTATTGAGCGGCATTTTGACGAGCGTCGGCTGCGGACGGTCGATTTTGTCCAGTTCGGTGAACAGCTTGTCGAGCGCTTCCGGGCTTTGGTTGAACGGTTCGCCGGCCATGGTGTTCGGGCAGGAGATGTTCACTTCGACCATGGCGGTGCGTCCGGCCGCGCGGCGCATCGAAATGCAGTAATCCTCGATGCCCTCGTCCAGATCGCCGGTCTTGTCATCGTTCGTGCGGGCGATGGACACCGAAACCTGCATGTTTTTGGCCTTCGTCCACGCGTTCTCGGCCCGCGGAATCACCACTGCGGAACCTTCGTTGGCCAAGCCGACGTGCACCATCATCGAATCGTATTCAGGCAGGCGGTGGAACCATGGGCGCGGGTTGCCGGGGCAGGGGCGCGACGTGGTGGAGCCGACCGTTTCGAAACCGAAGCCGACGTTGTCGAGCAGCACCGGCATCTCGCAATCCTTGTCGAGGCCGGCGGACAGGCCGAACGGATTGGCGAAGTCGACGCCCATCACGTTGGTTTCCAGTATCGGGTCGGTGTAGTCGAGCATTTCGCGGCATAGCCACATCAGCGGTGGAATATTGCGGGTGACCTTGCAGAAATCGATCATCTGGCTGTGGGCCACGTCGGGCGTCTGGTTGAAGATGAAATGCGGTTTGATGATGTGCTTGTAGCCGAACGTGAAAAGGTCGGTGGTGGCTTTGTTCACTGCGTCGTGCCAAAAGTTTTCGGAAACGTATGTCATGGTTCCTTATTCTCGCACGTTTTCATTGGTTTCGCATGGCATTTTGGGCAAAAGCCGATGTGTGTCGGTGCGGCATATAGGACGTTCGTTTTTGTTCGTTTTAGGCTGAATTTGAGGCGATTGTGGTGCGGCTTTGCGTGAAACACGCGCGAAACGCTCAACTCAGTTGTATTTTTGAGTGAACATGTGCGATAATGTTCATATGATTTCGTCGCAACGCCAGCATTTGATTTTGAGCCGTCTGCGTACCCGTGGTGCGGTGCGCATCACTGCACTGTCCAAGGAATTGGGCGTCTCCGCGATGACCATCCGCCGTGACATCGCCGATCTGGCGGACAAGGGTCTGCTGAAGCGCGTGCACGGCGGCGCCGTCAGCACCAGCACGCTGCTGAGCGAACCGCTGTTCTCCGTAAAGTCGCAGATGGACATCGGTCTGAAGGACGCCATCGCACAGGAAGCCGTCAAATACGTGGCCCCCGGAGACGTGATCGCCATCGGCGGCGGCACCACGGCGTACGTGTTCGCACAACATCTGCTCGAATCGCAGCAATCGTCGGGCATCACCATCCTCACCAACTCCATTCCGGTGGCGGAGCTGGTGCAGGCGCTCGAATCGAAAGACGTGGAAGTCATCGTCACCGGCGGCGTCACCACGCGCTCCAACTCGCTCGTCGGGCCGATCGCAGACAAAGTGGTCGCCTCGCTGCGCGTCAACACCGTATTCCTGGGCACGCATTCCGTGTCCATTCCGCGCGGTTTCCTCATGCCTCAGATCAGAAGGAATAATGATCTTTGTTGCCTTGCCGTCAGCCGCTTTCGCAAATGCCTCCAGACTCTTCAGTGTCAGCACTGCCTCATCTGCACCGGCTTCCTTGATATACTCGATACCTTCCGCAGTCGCTTTCTGCACAGTACGGATGGCTTCTGCCTGACCTTCTGCCTCTTTGATCCGCTTCTGCTTTTCAGCTTCCGCTTTCAGGATCGCTGCCTGCTTGGATGCCTCTGCCTCCAGAATCACCGACTCTTTCTCACCTTCTGCTACAAGGATCGTAGATTTCTTTTCACCTTCCGCACGGAGGATTGCTTCTCTTCGTTCACGCTCCGCCTTCATCTGCTTCTCCATGGCATCCTGAATTGCTTTCGGAGGCATAATATTTTTCAACTCTACACGGTTTACTTTAATTCCCCATTCATCTGTCGCAATATCCAGGATCGTACGCATCTTGGAGTTGATCGTCTCACGGGAAGTCAGTGTCTCATCCAGTTCCAGATCACCGATAATATTACGCAGCGTTGTTGCTGTCAGATTTTCGATCGCCGCAATCGGGCTTTCTACCCCGTATGCATACTTCTTCGGGTCAGTGATCTGATAGAATACGACGGTATCAATCTGCATCGTAACATTATCTTTTGTAATTACTGCCTGCGGTTCAAAGTCAACGACCTGTTCTTTCAGTGAGACTCTTCTCGCGACACGATCCAGGATCGGCATCTTAAAATGAAGTCCTAACCCCCCAGGTTTCTTTATATCCTCCAAGTCTTTCAACTACATACGCATGTGCCTGTGGAACAATCTTGATATTGCTCACGATCAGTAAGATCGCAATTCCAAGTATGATCACCCAGACAATTAAAATAGCTAATCCCATGATTTCTTTTCCTCCTTAACCGGTCTTAAGATTAATTTTACACCGGAGATTGCCGTCACCGTTGCAAGACTGCCTGCTTCGATCTTCTGATCGTCTTTTTCTGATCTGGCAGTCCATTCCAGCCCGTTGGCAAATGCCGCACCGGTCTGTTCATAATTATCCACCTGCTCCGTTACCCTGACCGTCCTGCCGATCAGTTCATCACAATTTGTCTTTTCATGATGCCTGTTGATATATCTCGTTGCAAAAGGCCTCGTGAAAAATCAGGAGCAGAACTGATACCACGATAAACGCAATACACTGCCATGCAACTGTTGCTCCGGCAAGAGCAACAAATAATGCGATCAACGCACCTCCGGCAAGCCAGATACTGGTCAGTCCGACTGTGGCAAGTTCTACAACAAGAAATAGGATCATCAGTCCAAGCCACAGAAAAACTTCTTTTTCCATATAACTCCTTTCCCTGCTTCTCTTTTGTATTCATAATATGAGCAGTCATGTTATTATTATCATAATCGTATTTTCTCTTTTATACAACTTATTTTTCTTTTAAGTTTCTAAAAAAAACGTCGCGAAAACGAAAAAAAAGGAAGAAAACCGCCCCGGAAAGACATCTCAATCCCCCGGTTCGGTAATCTTCTTTCTGCAAAATCAATAACTTATTCGCACTCTCTGATCCTCTTTCTCAGTGGCAATACAAGTGCCGGAGATACAGACAAGCTCGTCCAGTCCCATCTTAAGAAATTCTTCCGTAAGTTCAAGATCTGCACCAAGCTCTCCACAGATACCGATCCATTTTCCCTTCTGCATGTGCATTGTCTGCCGCCATTTTGATCATGGCAAGCACTGCCGGATGATGCGGATCATAAAATGTATCCAGCTTCTGGTTCTGACGGTCGATCGCCAGTGTATACTGCGTCAGGTCATTCGTTCCCACACTGAAGAAATCCACTTCCTTCGCAAGTTCACGGCTTATCATCACTGCTGCCGGTGTCTCGATCATGACACCAAGCTCTACATCCTCTTTATAAGGGATGCCCTCTGCCTTCAGTTCTGCCTGCACTTGTGCAATGATCTCTTTGATCTTCTTTACTTCACTTACAGAAATGATCATCGGGAACATAATAGACAGATTTCCATATACTGCTGCACGATAAAGGGCACGTAACTGAGTCTTGAAGATTTCCGGTCTTGTCAGACAGATACGAATTGCTCTGTATCCCAGTGCCGGGTTCTCTTCTTTGTCAAGATTAAAATAATCTACCTGCTTATCTGCTCCAATATCAAGTGTACGGATGATAACTTTCTTTCCTGCCATGCTTTCCGCAACCTGCTTGTATACTGCAAACTGCTGCTCCTCTGTAGGAAATGTGCTGTTCTCAAGATAAAGGAACTCACTTCTGAACAGACCGATTCCACCTGCATCATTTTTCAAGTACTGCTCCAAGGTCGGAAACATTTCCAATGTTCGCATAAACATTGATCTTCTGACCGCTCCTGGTCACATTTTGCCTTTCCCTTTAACTGATTCAGAAGCTCTTTCTGCTCCAGATCCTTTGCACGCTTCTCCTGCATTCTGGCAAGTGTCTCTTCATCTGGATCTACATAGAGGATTCCCGTAAATCCGTCAATCACTGCCATCTTTCCGTCATACTGAGATGAAAGAGTTTCTCCCAGACCGATCACTGCAGGGATATTCATGGTTCTCGCAAGGATGGCTGTATGGGAATTAGCTGAACCGTACATCGTCGCAAATCCAAGTACCTTACTCTTATCCAGCTGAACTGTCTCACTTGGAGCAAGATCATCTGCTGCAATGATACACGGCTCAGTCATCTCTTTTACTCCTGCACTGACTCCACAGAGAATATCCAGCACACGCTCCGATACATCTTTTACATCGGCTGCTCTTCCCTGCATATAAGCATCATCCATTGATGCGAACATCTGTGCAAAGTTATCCGCTGTCGTCGCAACGGCATACTCCGCATTTACTTCCTGAGAACGGATAATATTTTCAATTGATTCAAGATAATCCAGATCTTCAAGCATCATCTGATGGATCTCAAAGATCATGGCATTTGCTTCTCCCACATCTTCCAGAGCTTTCTCATAAAGCTCTTTTAACTGGTCAACTGCCTGACCTTTTGCGGCTTCAAAGCGTTTCCATTCTGCATCTGCATCACTGATATGCTCTCTTTTGATGACTTTTTCATTTCTCTTATAGAACATCAGTTTTCCAATGGAAACACCGCCAAACACGCTTTTCCCCTGAATTGTTATCATAATTATAAGTTCTCCTTGAAGAATGCCTCTAATTCTGCTGTTGCTGTCTCTTCGTCCTCTCCGTCTACCTTAATCGTAACTTCTTCGCCTGTCTTAACACCAAGCCCCATAACTCCGAAGATTCTCTTCGCATCAGCACTCTTCTCACCTTTTACGATCGTAACTGCTGACTTATATCCTGCTGCCTGCTTTACAAGGATTCCTGCAGGTCTTGCATGGATTCCTTCCGGGTCTGTTACCACATATTTAAATTCATTTCATAGTTATATCCTCCTTTTATTAATGACGTTGCGTTCATTATATAACACATCCCATCAATTTTTCAATCAGCTTTCAGTGGATTTTTTCAACAAAACGAATTCCTGCCATTCCACAACTGCTCCGATCAGGATTGCTAAAAGGAACATCGGACCATGATCGATAATACCGATTACGAAAATTCCTCCGTGAGGTGCTCTTGAACCGCAGCCAAATGCCATGGAAAGGGCTCCTGCAATTGCTGAACCAACCACACATGGTGGGATGATTCTCAGCGGATCCGATGCAGCAAACGGAATCGCTCCTTCTGTGATAAAGGAAAGTCCCATAATGTAATTTGTCACGGTTGTCTGCTGTTCACTCTTTGTAAAACGGTTCTTAAAGAAAGTCGTTGCCAGAGCAATCGCGAGCGGAGGAACCATACCACCTGCCATAACTGCCGCCATCATATCGAACTGTCCGCTGGCAATTGACGCTGTGCCAAATACATAGGCTGCTTTATTGAATGGTCCTCCGAAATCGATTGCCATCATACCGCCAAGAACTGCTCCCAGTGTGATCTTACTGCCCTCTCCCATGTTCGTCAGGACATTATTAAGCCATGTATTGAATGCTCCCATCGGTGGATTTACAATAAAGATCATGATTGCTCCCATTGCTACGATCCCCAAAAAACGGATACAGCAGAACCGGCTTTTGTCCCCTCAAGTGCATGAGGAAGATTTTTCTAACAGTTTCTTGATCAGGACCATCAGATAACCTGCTACAAAACCCGCGATCAATGCTCCGAAAAATCCTGAAGAAACCCACTGATCTTCCGGCAGGAAAATACTTGTTCCTGCTTTTGCAAGCAGACCGCCTACAATACCGGGCATCAGTGCCGGTCTTTCCCCGATCGCCATTGCAATATATCCTGCAAGGATCGGGAACATCATTCCAAACGCTGTATTTCCGACTGTATTAAAAAACTTTGCAAGTGCAGTTCCATTTCCGAATACATCTGTTCCCGCATTTGCCCCGTCACAGATAAATGAAAGGGCGATCAGGATACCGCCACCGATAACGAACGGAAGCATATGGGATACTCCATTCATCAGTGCTTTATAAAGCTTTCTTCCAAGGCTCTCATCGCCTATGCCGGCGTTCTCTTCTCCTTTGCCATCATTATGATATACCTTTGCCCTGCCATTGATGATGTCTTCGATCAGTTCCTGTGGTTTATGGATTCCGTCTGCTACTTTCGTGACAATGACCGGCTTTCCGTCGAATCGTGCCATTCTGACTTCCTTGTCCGCTGCCACGATGATTCCGTCACAGGCAGCAATTTCTTCCGCTGTCAGGACATTTTTATCGCCACCCGAACCATTTGTCTCAACTTTGATCGTATAACCCAGCTCTTTTGCTGTATTTTCCAGACTCTCTGCCGCCATATATGTGTGGGCGATCCCGGTCGGGCATGCAGTCACTGCCAGAACACGATATCCACTGTCCGGTACATTCACTGCCTTCTCTTCCTCTGCTTCATTTTTCGCATTTTCTGCCCGATCCACAACTGCAAGGAATTCTTCTACTGTCTTTGCTTTCAGAAGATTCTGCTTAAAGGATTCATCCATTAAAAGCATGGAAAGTCTGCTCAGTACTTCAAGATGTACATTGTCTTCTGTATTCGGTGCAGCAATCAGAAATACCAGATCCACCGGCTGTCCGTCCAGTGCATCATAATCTACACCGGCAGGAATCACCATTGCTGCAAGCCCCGGTGCATTAACTGCATCGGTCTTTGCATGAGGAATCGCAATACCTTCCCCAATTCCTGTCGTTCCTTCTTCTTCACGGGCAAAAACCCCTGCTTTATACTTTTCAACATCTGTCACATTGCCACCCTTTTCCATCAGGGCTACCATCTGTTCGATGGTTTCTTCTTTTGTCTGCGGTGTACCATTCAGTTCCACGCTGCAGGCTTTGAGTAAATCTGTGATCCGCATACTCATTTCCTCCTATATACCATACTCTTTTTCCGTACGTTCCAGTTTCTCTGTAATTTCTTCTCTGGTTGCAAGCCAGGATACAAAGGCTGTCGCACTTCCTGCTGCTGTCCCCAGTTCCAGTGCCTTTTCATAATCACCGGTATTCAGCCATCCTGCAAGGAATCCTGCTACCATGGAATCCCCTGCTCCAACAGAGTTGACCACCGTTCCTTTTGGTGGTTTTTTCACTGCTTACAGTTCCGTCTTCCGTTACCAGGATCGCACCGTCCCCTGCCATCGATATGAGAACATTGACTGCTCCCATCTCCTGAAGTTTTTTGCATACTCCACGATATCTGCTTCACTTTCCAGTACCTTGCCGAAGATCTCACCCAGTTCATGATTATTCGGCTTGATCAGGAACGGGTGATATTCAGAACATTCACCAGCAGATCCTTTGTCGCATCCACCGCAATCCTGATCTCGTTTTCCCTGAAGTCTTTCCATGATCCGTTCATACATATGCCCCCCGGAAGTGTATTCGGGATACTTCCGGCAAGTACAAGTACATCTCCTGCCGTCAGCTTATCCAGTTTCTGATAGAGTGCCTCAATCGCTGTATCTGTAATAACCGGTCCCTGTCCGTTGATCTCACTTTCCTCATTTGATTTCACTTTCACATTGATTCTGGTCAGCCCTTCTTCCAGCGGGATAAAATCCGTATAGCATCCGAATTCTTCCAGCATGGTTTCCATCTGCTCTCCGGTAAAACCGGCCTTGAATCCAAGAGCTTTGCTCTTGTGTCCCAGATTAGAAAGGATTACGGATACATTATTGCCCTTTCCACCCGGATAAAATTTTTTCTGATGTTGTCCTGTTCACTTCCCCAAGTGTCAGGTCATCGACCTGAATTACATAATCAAGAGAAGGATTAAATGTTACTGTATAAATCATGCTTTCACCTCTACAATATTTTTTTCCTTTTTCAGATCCTTATCCGTAAGTTCTGT
>ENA-OQHD01000142-OQHD01000142.1-human-gut-metagenome-genome-assembly--contig:-NODE-142-length-30962-cov-8.097065_pt1 | contig 30962 bp, 29 predicted proteins | sample MGYA00242560_ERZ504711 | MGnify/ENA primary metagenome ERZ504711 (study PRJEB26092, sample SAMD00036198) | human gut metagenome | host: Homo sapiens | study: EMG produced TPA metagenomics assembly of...
ACTGGAACACCAGACGGCGCCAGATACGACTCGAGGGACGCACCCCGGAGGAGTTCCGGAGCATGTCCCTCGCGGTCTAGGGCTGTATCCTAATTAACAACGTCCAACAAACGGGGCGCAGTTCAAAACCGGGGCTTCTTATTATGTTGAGAATGGTTGGATCTGCCGTCAGTTCGCAGCCATACGCCGCGCACGCCGTTCGCGCAGCGCGCGCAAGGAAATAATGTCTCGCGTGCGACCGGCACCGTCGCCCTTGACGCCGAAGAACACCATCAACACCATTGCCAGACAGATTATTGCGGAGATTCGCAGCGCCCATTGAATGCCGAAAATCGAAGCGGCGACGGCGGAGGCGCCGCCCTGCTTATGCAAAGCGGCAAACGTTTCCATCAGAATCACCAACACGGGTGCGCCCACAGCGCCCGCAATCTGACGCGCGGTATTCGTCACCGATGATCCGGCGGACACTTCGCTCGGCCCGTTCAGGCAATTCAGGGACCACGTGGTAATCGGCATCAGCAGGAAACCCATGCCGATCTGACGGATGAACTGGCAGATCGATACCCACCAGATCCACGTATCCATCGCCACCAGCGACATGCCCAAGGTGCCAAGGGTCAACACAATCGAACCGAACAAAGCCACCGGGCGCGCGCCGAACCGATCCATCGCGCGGCCGCCGAAGAACTGGGAGACGCACTGGCCGATAGCGCCCGGCAGCATGATCAGACCGCTCATCGTGGCCGAATAGCCGCGGTCAGTCTGGATGTAGAGCGGCATGATGACCAGAATCGAACTGAAGGCGAAAAATGCCAGCGACGCGGTAATGGTGCCGACGGTGAACGAAGGGTTCTTCAGCACTTCCAAGTCCAGCAGCGGCGGCTGGGGGAGTGCCGACTCGTCCTTGGCTACGGCCTCGCGATACCGCTTGCCAGCGCGCAGGTTGCGCATCACAAACCACACGATGCCGACCAGTCCCACAACCATCGGCCCCCACGTGACCGGTGCCGCGAATCCATAGGTCTCTGAATTGGTGAAGCCGAACATAAGCCCGCCAAAGCCGATCACCGACAGGCATGCCGAGAAGAAGTCCGCGCGGGCCGAAGGGTCGTGTGAACCGAAATTATGCAGTCCGAACATGGCCGCCAGCAGCGAGATTACGCCAATGATGGTCATGGTCAGGAAGATCGAGCGCCAGCCGTTGGCATCGGTCTGCCAGCCGCCCAAGGTGGGGCCGATTGCCGGAGCCACGCTCATGGCCATGCCCACGGTGCCCATAGCAAAGCCGCGTCGGGACAGCGGGTAGATGGAGAACACGGTGATTTGCAGCACCGGCCACATCACGCCTGTGCCGGCAGCTTCGAGCACGCGCCCGACCAACACCCATACGAAGTTTGGCCCCAACCATGCCAGCACGGAGCCGATTGTGAACACCGCCATCGAGCAGATGACGATCTGGCGGGTGGAGAAGCGTCGGGTCAGAAACGCGGTCAGCGGCACCATCACGCCCATGACCAGCTGGAACACGGAGGTGAGCCACTGCCCGGTGGTTACGGAGATGTGGAATTCGGAAACGATAATCGGCAGCGCGGAACTCAGCTGCAACTGCGTGAAGTTGCCCACGAAGGTAATAAAGGTCAATATCGCGATGGAGATGAACGCCGCCCGGCTGAGTTTGCCGTCTACATATGATTCCTCGCGGCTCAGCACCCGCTGCAGTTCGCCGCGACGATTTTTTGATTCCCCGAGCTCCGTTCATTCCACTCACGTGCATACTCCACTCTCGCTGATCGACCGCAACAACGCATCAGGCAGTCTCTCAAAGCAACCCCAACACGCTACACCCAAGGGTAGTCCGTGGGGTAGTCCGTCGAGATGCAATGCCGAGATGACTGGCCGCCCGGTTGCAGAGCAAATTAGTCCCGTTATTCGAGACGTCAAAATGAACGTAGTTACTATCCGATCACGTTCGCTATGTGGTTTTCCAACAACCCCCCCCCTAGCGGTTAGGGGTGTGATGTCTGTACCATGTTGAAGGGGTAACCCCGTATACACCCGTACACAGGGGAATCCAGAGAAGTGAGAGCCGCGAGACCTGCAGTATACGGTCGAAAAGGAAGGACTGGTGTCTGAGGTGTCGTATCTGAGCAGTAACGGTCAGCCGTCTACACGCAGCAGACAGGCCAATAGCGGTGACCGGACCACCGCTCAGCTCAGAGATATCCGCCAAAAGCAGCTCAGCCACGTGCTGTACTGGCGATTCTTCGTCAATCTCGCCCTCATGCTTATCGACGCCGCCATGTACATCATCGCCGGAGCTACGGTGCTCAATCTGCGCCATGAGGCAACGCCGCTCTATTCGAGCAGATTCAATTTCACGATTGACTCCACCGTTTACCTTATTATTGTGGCCTGCTTCTGGGTGTGGTCGCTCTATGTTGCCGGCATTTATCACCGCCATGTTATGGGTGACGGTTACCAGCTCAATGTGCTGCTGGTCAAAGGCATGGTCGTGTGCTGGGTGGTGCAGTGCGCGTTCAACTACTTCTTTAATCTGGGTCTGACCCTCACGTCGCTCTGCTTGGTGGTGATTGCCGGATGGTTGCTCACCATGGTGGAACGCATTGCCAGCCGTGCATTCATTACGCGTAGTCGTCGCAAGGGCGCCTACGCTTATGGCACGGTGATCATCGGTTCCCCGCACGGCATTGGTCGCACGCTACAATTCCTCGGCCAGCGTCGGCAACTCAACTACCGCCCGGTGGCAGTATGCCCGATTCATCTCAATCCCGATACCGGATTGATTGAACAGAGCACCGACCATGAGACACTCCGTGAGGAGATGCAAAAGAACGAGGGCTGCCAGCTGCCCGTACTCGAGTACAGCGATCATAATCTTGCTGAACAGATTATTGACATGAACGCGCAGACCGTCATGGTGGCTGACGAGCTGCGTCGCTATTCGGATAATTACGATATCTTCTCCGTGCGCATGGAATCGTTCGGTCTGGAGATTGCCATGCGGGCTTCCGCCGCTGACACTTCTAACCATGAGATTCAGGTTCGATCCATCCAAGGCACCACGATTATCACGCAACGTCTTGCGCAGTACACGCCAGCCCGCCGTTTGACCAAACGCTTGTTTGATTTGGTGATTTCTTCGCTAGCGATCATCTGTTCGCTGATTATCACCATTCCGGTGGCGATCGCCATCAAAGTCACGGACGGCGGACCGGTGTTCTACAAGCAGACCCGTATGGGCCTGCGCGGCAAGCCGTTCCAGATGTACAAGTTCCGCTCGATGGTAGTGAACGCCGACGCGCTCAAGAAGGAGCTCGCAAAAGGAAACCGGTCAGACCGACCGCTTCATCTTCAAGATGAAGAACGATCCACGCATCACCAAGGTGGGGCCACTTCATTCGCCGCTTCTCCATTGACGAGTTGCCCCTAGTTCCTCAACGTATGGATGGGCGATATGTCCGTAGTGGGGCCGCGCCCGCCGCTGCCTGAGGAATATGCCCGTTACAACCGTCTGTACGCCACCCGCATGCTGGTCAAGCCCGGCATCACCGGTCCGTGGCAAGTGTCCGGCCGCTCCGATCTGTCCGCCGAGGAAAGCGAGGCCCTTGATGTGGCTTACGTGCAGAACTGGTCGATTATGGGAGACATCGTGCTGCTGTTCCGCACGGTGGGTGCAGTGCTGAGCCATAAGGGAGCGTACTGATTCCTTCCCGTTTCGCTGCTTCAGTCTTGCCGCGCCCTTGCCGCCCCGCCCTTGAACGTGATTACAGAAAGATAAGTCGATATATCTATGACTGATTCGAACATACCAGAAATACCTCAGCCGCCGGCACCCTCCGAGCGGTCGAAAAACGCGGATGATCGCCAAGTGATACAGCCGTATGTTGACCCCGAGGTACTTGCTGAAGACGTCCGAGCGGCAGAACGGCGTAAGCACCGCCGGCGTATGAGCCATGAACATATCAGGCGGATCAAGCGCAAAAAGCGCATTCGGATGGTGCTGATTGTAATCGGCGCACTGCTGTTGATTATTGCAGCGCTCGCGGCGTGGCTCGGCCTTTCCGCGCTCAAAGCGAAAAATGAAGTGGAAGCAGCGATTCAGGCCGCAAGCCGCATCCAATCACAAGTTCAAGCCGGCGACACCGACAAAGCGCAAGCCAGCATTGAAGCATTCTCCCAGCATATCGACGCTACGTATGCGCAGACCAAGCAGCCGGTATGGAAACTGGCCACATTGGTGCCCTATTACGGTTCTGACGTGAAGGCCGCGCGAGACATGGTGCACATTTTGGAAGACGTGTCGAACAACGCATTGCCGAAGCTTGCCAAGGCGGCACAGGCCTTGGATTTCAACAGCATCGGTATCAAAGACGGCACGATTCAGCTGGGGGATATGGCCAGCGTGACTCAGGATCTTGCCGCCGCCAATGGAGTAGTGGCGGATGCCAGCGTAGACATGGGCAAGATTGGTGATACGCATATTCCGCAGATTACCGAGGCGGTGCAGCAGGGGCGTAGCAAGTTCAAGGAGCTTGCCAGCCTGACGGATACGGCCAGTCGGCTGACGGATGTGCTGCCCAAGATGTTCGACTTGGATAGCAGTGATGGAGGTGGTAGCGGCAGAGGCCCGCGAACCTACCTGGTGCTGGCACAGAACAATGCTGAGCTGCGTGCCACGGGAGGCATTCCAACTGCGTGGGCCACGCTCACCGTCGATACAGGCAAAATCAGCATGAGTACGTTCGGCGATCCGCCTCGGAATGGTCTGTTCAGCCAGGATGAAGCCGCGAGCGTACTGACGGCGGAAGAACGCAATCTCTTCTCCACCAAGATGGCCACGGACTATCCGGACATCAATTTCACTCCCGATTTCCCGCGCGTCGCTGATATCGCGCGTCAGATCTGGCATCGAGCCGGTCATGACGGTGTGGATGGCGTCATCAGCGTGGACCCGGTGTTCCTGCAGCGGTTATTGAAGGTTGCCGGCCCCGTGACGCTCTCCGACGGCACGGTGATGAGCGGCGACAATGCCGAGCAGCGAATTCTGAACCAGATTTATATTGATACCGATACGCAGGCGGAGCAAACCGACTTCTTCACGATGGCGGCCAGTGAGATCTTCACTCATGTGCTCAAGAATGTGGACGGCAAGAATCAGCAGCTGGTGCAAACGTTCCAGAAGTCCGTATCCGACGGCCATCTGTATGTATGGAGTGCTCATGAGGGCGAGCAGCAGCGTATCTCGGGTACGACCATCGCCGGCGAATTGCAGTCGAACCCGGCTCATTCGGTTACGGGCGTGTACTTCAACGACGCCACCATGGGCAAGATGGACTGGTACCTGAAGCGTGAAGTGACCAGTACATATGCAAAACCTATCCCAGTGGCGCCAAGCAATACACCGTTCACATCAAACTGACGAATACGGCCGATGCCGCCGAGGTGAATGCCGCTCCGGATCTGTTGCGCGGCTATGACCATAACGGCAACCCCCGTACGGGGGAGATCGAAACGGTGCTGTACGTCTACGCCCCCCGATGAAGGGCGCATTGTGGATTGGACCCAGGATTTCGATCAGTTCGCTGTGCACGATGGACTGACGGTGGGTGTGAAAACCGTGACATTGCGGCCGGGGGAAAGTTTCGAGACCACGGTGCATGTGCTGGCCAGTCCCGCGGCCGATGAAAATGAAATGATTTTGAGACAGACCCCCTTGGTTGATTAAAGGGGCAACCCCTATACATTAAGGTGGAACCGTGAATAAGGAAGAACGGAGCATAGCTGTGGATGAAGCTGAACAGGTGCAGGACGGTAATGGAGTCACCATTCTCGATTTATTCAATGCGGTAAGAAAGCATGTGATTACCGCAGTGGTCACGCTGGTCATTGTGATGGTGGCAATCTGCGCGTACACCTTTACCCGCACTCCGCAATACACCGCAACTTCCGAATTCTTGGCCACTTATCGCAGTTCAGCGGCTGCGTCGGGCGCATCCAGCAATGCAAGCGAGCTGAGCTCTGGCGCCAATTACATCAATAGCCAGATTCAAACGTATCCGCAGTTGGTAAAAACCGAGTCTGTATTGCAGCCGGTTATTGATGATTTGGGTCTTGACACCACGGTAAAGGAATTGGCTGAGAGCGTTACCGCTTCCAACCCGGATGGCACCATGCTGGTGGATATTTCGGTTAATGATCCAGACCCGAAGCAGGCGTCCAGCATTGCCAATTCGGTTGCCGAAAACCTGAGAAAACAGGTTACTTCCACGATTTACAGCGATGAGGGCGATAAGATCATCTCTCCCGTCAACCTGACTGTGGTGCAGCAGGCGTACGCTCCGGCTTCCCCCAGTTCACCCAACGTCAAGCTCAATTTGGCGGCAGGTCTTGCGGTCGGTGTCATTCTCGGCATCGTGGTTGCCTTTATCAAGGATTTGCTGGACACCCGTGTTCGCCGCGATTCTGATGTTACCGCTGTTATCGATGCTCCCGTACTGGGGTCGCTGAGCCGCAATGAGGCTTATGCCGGTACGTCGCCGGTGATTATCTCCCGCCCGGCCTCCCGCGAGGCAGAAGAGATTCGACGCCTGCGCACCAATGTGATGTTCGTGCTGCCCGATGAGCCGTTATCCAATGTAATTGTGGTGACTTCCACCGGCCCGTCCGAAGGCAAGACCACGCTGAGCGTGAACCTGGCGACTGCATTCGCCGAAAACGGCAGCAAGGTACTGCTGATCGACGCCGATGTGCGCAACCCCTCGGTGAGCAAGGCCCTAGGCATTGAGGGTGCAGTGGGCTTGACCCATCTGATTACCAACCGTGTATCGTCGCATGATGCGATTCAACGCTACTGGAAGCCGAACTTCCACGTGCTTCCTGCTGGAAAACAAACCATGAACCCCAGCATTCTGCTGAATTCCCGCGCTATGAAGGCACTGGTTGAGCAGGTTTCCGGAGCCTATGACTATGTGATTATCGATACCGCCCCCATGCAGGTGGCCAATGATGCCGCCGTATTCGCCAAGGAAGGGCCAGAACTGCTGCTGGTGGCCGGCTTGGGAGTGACGGAAAAGAAACTGCTCCGGCAGACCGGGCACGAACTGAGCACACTGAGCATCGATCCCGTGGGCTTGGCCATGAATTACGGCGAGACGGAGAAGCCCCAGAAGGGTGGCTATTACTACTACGGCGACGAGTCCGACGACAACGGCAGGAAGCGCCAAATCCAGCACAAAAAGAGCGAGAAAATGAAGAAGGACTGAGGCCATGAGGATCGCGTTCATCGGCCACAAACGCATTCCGTCTCGCGAAGGTGGCATCGAGATTGTTGTGGACGAACTGGCTACACGTATGGCTGCACGCGGGGAGCAGGTCGTGGTGTACAACCGCAAAGGCCACAACGTGGCCGGCGAGGAGTTCGACAACCAGTCGAGCACCAGCGACAAGCCGTATATGTACCGGGGAGTGAAGGTCATTCCCGTCACGACCATCGACGCCAAGGGACTGGCCGCCCTCACGTCCTCGTTCTTCGCCACGTTGAAGGCGATCAAGGCCCGTCCGGATGTGATTCATTACCACGCGGAGGGACCATGTGTGCCGTTGCGTCTGGCGCATTGGGCCGGCATCCGTACGGTCGCCACGATTCACGGTCTGGATTGGCAGCGTGCGAAGTGGGGCAGGTTCGCCTCCATGTATCTGAAGCTTGGTGAACGCACTGCCGCGAAATGTGCGGACGAGGTAATCGTGCTGAGCCGTGGTGTGCAGCAGTATTTCAAAGACACATACGGGCGGGAGACACGTTTCATTCCCAACGGCATTGCGCCGGTAGAATCCGTTTCTCCTGACGTGATTGCTGACAAGTGGAGTCTGGAGAAGGATTCCTACATTCTGTTCTTGGGACGCATCGTACCGGAAAAGGGCGTGCATTACCTCATCGAAGCGTTCAAGCGATTAGACACTGACAAGAAGCTCGTGATCGCGGGCGGCGCATCGGATTCCGCCGAATACTACGAGTCGATTAAGCAGGCCGCTACCGGAGATCAGCGCATTATTCTGACCGGGTTTATTGAAGGACGTGAACTCGAAGAACTGTATAGCAACGCATACATATATGTATTGCCCAGTGATTTGGAAGGTATGCCAATGAGCCTATTGGAGGCATTGGCTTACGGCTGCTGCTGCCTGACCTCCAATATCGCTGAATGTGCTGATGTGCTGTGTGATGAGTCCGGAATGATGCATGGAGTCACGTTCCGACATGGCGATGTGAACGATTTGGCCGACAAACTCGGTGAGTTGCTCGTAGACGTGGGTAAGGTACGAAAAATCAAGACCGGCGCGGCCGGCTATATCACTGGCCGCTATAGCTGGGACAAGGTTGTTCAAGCGACCCTCAAGCTCTACCGAGGAGCAGATAAATGAGGATTTTACTGGTCAACAAATATTTCTACCGCAAAGGCGGTGCTGAAACATATTTCTTCGCGCTTGCGGAGGGATTGAAAGCACTCGGCCATGAGGTTGCGTTCTTCTCCATGCAGCACCCAAACAATGAGCCGAGTTATTGGAGCAAGTATTTCGTATCCGAAAAGGACTACGTCGGCAAGATTTCCGCGTTCAAAAAAGTGAAGGAAGTGGCGACGTTGGTGTATTCCTTCGAAGCGAAGCGCAAGTTTGAGGCGCTGCTCGAAGAATTCCAGCCAGACATTATTCATATAAATAATGTGCATCGCCAGCTCACTTTGTCGATTCTGGATGCGCCTTATTTGAAGAAGCACCGTGTTCCGGTGGTGTATACAGCGCACGACTATATTCTGCTGTGCCCGGCTTACACGATGGTGGACGGTTCCGGCAAGGTTTGCGACGATTGCCTTGACTGTCACTTCTTCCATGCGGTGAAGAAAACTTGTGTGAAAGGATCGAAAGCGAAGAGTGGTCTGGCGTTCCTTGAAGCGGAATTCCTGAAGAACCATCATTCCTACGACAAGATCGACAAAATCATCGCCCCCAGTGAATTCATGAAGCACAAGCTGGATGAGGGTGGATATGCCGGCAGAACCGTGGCCATGCAGAACTTCCTGACCACCAGCCAAATGGACATGGCGCATAAGGTAGCCAACACGAATAAGTTCAATACCGTTGAGCCGTATTTCTTGTTCTTTGGTCGACTTTCCAAAGAAAAAGGCATCCTTACATTGGTGAGGGCGTTCCTGCGGGCTGCAGGCTTGATGAATAGTGGGGTTGCAGGCAGCAAACTCCTCCCAGCCAATTGGACCTTGCATATCGTCGGCGATGGTCCTGAGCGCCAGGCTATCGAAAATCTCATCAAATCAGCCGGCCCTGAAGCTGAACGCCGTATCAAACTCCTTGGCTACAAGACCGGAGAGGATCTTCAGCGCGAGGTTGGCAATGCTCGCTTCAGCGTGCTGTGCTCCGAATGGCGGGAGAACATGCCTTATTCAGGTTTGGAATCCCTGGCAGCGCAGACTCCAATAATCGGCGCGAATATCGGAGGAATTCCCGAGCTTGTGGTGGAAGGGAAAACCGGATTCAGGTTTGAATCCGGGCAGTTAGATGATTTGGCAAACCATCTATTGCAAGCGTCAGCACTCAATGGTGATGAATATGCAGTCATGCAACAGGAATGCGGCGACTATATCAATCGCAGAGCTCAACAAAGCCTTTATATCCGTTCTCTTGGGGAACTATACATGCGCTGTTTGCAGATTCCAACCCAGCAAAGGGATGTCGAGGAGGAGAAATGAAGAACACAATTGATTTGCATAATGCCGCTGTACTGGTCACTGGCGCTGCGGGATTCATCGGCTCGAATCTTGCAAAGCAACTGCTTGATTCTATTGAAGGGATTCATGTTATCGGTTTCGATAATGTAAATGATTATTACGATGTGCGTCTTAAGGAATATCGCCTTAACCAGCTCTCTCATTATGAAGGGTTCACTTTCATCAAAGCTGATTTGGCAGATAAAGACGCAGTAAATGATGTATTCGAGCAATACCGACCTACCGTTGTGGTGAATCTTGCCGCTCAAGCTGGTGTGCGATATTCCATCACGCATCCTGATGCTTATATTCAGTCGAATCTGATTGGTTTTTATAACATTCTTGAGGCTTGTCGCCATCATCCGGTGGATCATCTTGTGTATGCATCTAGCTCCTCCGTATATGGGTCCAATAAGAAGGTTCCATATTCCACGGATGACAAGGTAGATAATCCAGTGAGCCTATACGCTGCTACGAAAAAGTCTGATGAGCTGTTGGCACATGCCTACTCAAAGCTGTATGACATTCCTTCTACGGGCCTGCGTTTCTTTACCGTGTATGGACCTGCCGGACGCCCTGATATGGCGTATTTCGGTTTCACCAATAAGCTTCGCGCAGGAGAAACAATCAAGATTTTCAACTATGGCAATTGCCGACGTGACTTTACCTATGTTGATGACATTGTTGAGGGCATTCTGCGCGTGATGCAAGGTGCGCCTTCGAAGCAGACAGGAGAAGATGGTCTGCCGGTTCCGCCTTATGCGGTGTACAACATTGGTAACGGGCATCCGGAAAACCTGCTCGAATTCGTCACTATTCTGCAGGAGGAGCTTCTACGAGCCAAAGTGCTTCCTGCAGATTACGACTTCGAATCTCATAAAGAGCTGGTCCCCATGCAACCAGGCGATGTGCCGGTCACGTATGCGGATACTGCGGCCTTAGAACGCGATTTTGGCTATAAACCTTCAACTCCGCTGCGTGAAGGCTTGCGTCGATTTGCCGAGTGGTACAAGACCTTCTACCTCGATGACTCTGATAAATAGGGCATTCGATTCGCTATTCCAGTCATTCACGTAGTTCATAACATATTTTACAAGAAGGGATGAAAAAAGAGATGAAGGATTTTGATTCATTGAAGATTGCCGTTGCTGGTACCGGTTACGTTGGCTTGAGCTTGGCTACGCTTTTGGCGCAGCATCATCAGGTTACCGCGGTGGATATTGTTCCTGCGAAGGTCGACATGATCAACGCCCGTAAGTCCCCGATCCAGGACGATTACATCGAGAAGTACTTTGCGGAGAAGGAGTTGGACCTCACTGCCACGCTGGATGGTGAAAGCGCATACCGCGACGCCGATTTCGTGATCATCGCGACTCCCACCAACTACGACAGCACGAAGAACTTTTTCGACACCTCTGCGGTGGAGGCCGTCATCAACCTGGTGATGAAGGTGAATCCGGGCGCGATCATGGTTATCAAGTCCACCATCCCGGTCGGTTACACCAAGTCGATTCGTGAGAAGACCGGTTCCAGGAACATCATCTTCAGCCCGGAGTTCCTGCGCGAATCCAAGGCACTGTACGACAACCTGTACCCGAGCCGCATCGTGGTCGGCACCGACCCGGAGGACCGGCATCTCGTCGAGGCGGCCGAGACGTTCGCCAAGCTGCTGCAGCAGGGGGCCATCGAGGAGAACATCCACACGCTGCTCATGGGCTTCACCGAGGCCGAGGCCGTGAAGCTGTTCGCCAACACGTATCTGGCACTGCGCGTCTCCTACTTCAACGAGCTCGACACCTACGCCGAGTCGAAGGGCCTGAACACGCGCGAGATCATCGACGGCGTGTGCCTCGACCCGCGCATCGGCACGCATTACAACAACCCGAGCTTCGGTTACGGCGGCTACTGCCTGCCGAAGGACACGAAGCAGCTGCTCGCCAACTACCAGGACGTGCCGGAGAACCTCATCCAGGCGATCGTGGATTCGAACACCACCCGTAAAGACTTCATCGCCGACCGCGTACTCGAGCTTGCTGGTGCCTATGGCCCCAACAGCGAATGGGATGCCAGCAAGGAACATGAGACCGTGGTTGGTGTGTATCGCTTGACCATGAAGTCCAACTCCGACAACTTCCGCCAGAGCTCCATTCAGGGTGTGATGAAGCGCATCAAGGCCAAGGGTGCGACGGTTATCATCTATGAACCCACGCTCGAAAACGGCTCTACCTTCTTTGGCTCCGAAGTGGTCAACGACCTTGATGAGTTCAAGAAGCGCTCGCACTCCATTGTCGCGAACCGTTATGACTCTTGCCTCGATGACGTAAAGGACAAGGTCTACACCCGCGACCTGTTCCGCAGGGACTAAACAGCACATATACCAATATAAGCAAGGACGTATCGATATGGGTGAGAGTATATGTTTCATTATGCCAACTATGGACGGTGGCGGTGCCGAACGAGTGGTCTCTATTCTCTCTGGCGAATTCGCTCGTAGTGGATGTGATGTGACGTTGTTCTTAACTAACAGCACTCATACCGCGTATGCTTTGGACAAGCGCGTCCATGTCGATACATCCTGCGCGGAAAGCAACCCGAATTCCCTTGATCAGATTAAAGCTATTCGGGCGAAGATGAGAGCGATGCCGAATACGGTATTTATTTCCTTCATGGATAGTCAAAATTTGTTCACTCTAATAGCGGGAATTGGTATGCGGAACCGCATAATTATCTCCCAGCGTAATGATCCACACCGTGCTTTTGGAAAGCGTCGGCTGGTTAGGGCTATTCATCCGTGGCTATACGCTCTTGCGGACTGCGTGGTATTCCAAACACAGGATGCACTTGAGTATTACCCCAAATATGCGGCTGGTAAGTACCGTGTGATTCTTAATCCTCTCAATAATAGCATGCTGCCACGCTATGAAGGTGAACGATCCAAGCGAGTGGTTACCGTTTGTCGTTTGAATGAGCAGAAGAATTTGCCGCTCGCCATTGATGCGTTTGCAGAATTCCGCACACGGTTCTGCGACTATACCTTCGAGATTTACGGCGAAGGCGCACTGGAAAATGATCTAAAGCGTTATGCAGTTTCCCGAGGGGTTGGCGATAGCGTTCATTTCTGCGGCTTCCGGAAGGATGTTCATGCCTGCATTTTCGATGCCGCCATGTTTGTCATTTCCTCGGATTTTGAGGGACTCTCGAATTCAATGATTGAAGCTATTGCGTTGGGAATTCCGACGATTGCTACGGACTGCCCAATCGGTGGGGCCCGCATGGTCATTGACAATGGCGTAAATGGATATCTTGTTCCGGTTCGGAACAAGGAGCGCATGGTTACGGCTATGTGCAGTATTGCAGGCGATACTGGTGTGCAGGAACGCTTTAGCAAAGCTGGCGTGCGGTTGCGTGAACGTTTGTCGGTTGACTCTATTTCGAAGCAGTGGCTTTCGGCCATTAAAGAGAAATAAGACATCAAGAATATCAAGGAGAAAATCATGAAGATTTTGGTTACCGGTGCTAATGGATATTTAGGGCGCGGTGTGGTTGATGAGTTGCTTAAGCGTGGAAACGAGGTAATCGCCACAGACTTCGCCTGTGACCATGTGAATTCTGCGGCTCATTGCGTGCCCGGAGACATCTTCTCGATTGAAGATCCCTATACGTACTTCGGCGAGCCCGATGTGGTGTTGCATCTGGCTTGGCGTGATGGTTTTGTACACAATTCGAATGCGCACTTTGAGGATTTGCCTAAGCATGTTGCATTCCTGAAAAAACTGTGCGAATCCGGAATCCAGCAAGTGGCGTGCATGGGATCGATGCATGAAATCGGATTCCATGAAGGCAGCATCAACGCTCACACCCCATGCTGGCCGATGAGCATGTATGGAATCGCCAAGGATGCGCTCCGTAACGCATTGCAGACCATAGCGTTGCAGAACAAAGTAAAGTTCCAGTGGCTTCGTGGATATTACATCGTCAGCGATACGCAATATGGCAGCTCCATTTTCTCAAAAATTCGTTGCGGCGGAGATCGAAGGTAAGAAAGAGTTCCCGTTCACCACAGGTCAGAACCAGTATGATTTTCTAGATTATCCCGATTTCTGTCATCAAGTTGCCGCGGCGGTGAATCAGGATGAAGTGTTGGGGGATTTATCAATATCTGTTCCGGTAAGCCCGAAAAAGCTTGCTGATAGGGTGGAACGGTTTATTGCCGAGAATGGGTTCTCCATCAAATTGAAATATGGTGCATTCCCTGATCGGCCCTATGACTCCAAAGCCGCGTGGGGCGATGCTTTGAAGATTACCCGAATCCTCGATACGGAACATTGATTTTCCATTTTTTCGCAAAGGATTGAGGATAACAATGGGTACTTTGCTCGAGCAGGATAAGTATCGATACGCCGTTGAGAAAATGCCTAGATTCCAGCGGTTATTTCGTTGTTGCCAAGAGTGCAGGTTCAAGCCTATGCAGTTGGTGTATCGACTGCTGTTTCGCTGGTGCCGTCAGAGGAATTTCATCGAGTTAAGCCATCAAACGGTTATCGGTGGTGGCTTGTATATCGGACATCCTTATTGCATCACCATCAATCCTCAAGCCGTTATTGGGCGGAATGTCAATATCCATCGAGGGGTTGTTATTGGCCAGGAGAATCGTGGAAAGAGAAAAGGTGCTCCAACGCTTGGTGATGACATTTGGATTGGAATCAATGCGTCAATAGTGGGAGGAGTGAAGGTCGGGAACGACGTAATGATTGCTCCTGGGGCCTTTGTGAATCGCGACGTGCCAAGTCACTCGGTAGTTATTGGCAATCCTTGCATTATCAAGCATAAGGATCATGCCACCGAGGGATATATCAATCATAAAAGTCAGTGACGTGGTATTGCAAAAAAGGCAGGGAATGAAATGGGAGCTCACAATAGCATTAGACGCTATCTTCACCGCATTGGTGAGGAAATACGATCTACGGCGGAAATAGCGAAATTGACTTCATGGCCGGCTGCAGTGGAAACGCTTATTGCTAAGGCGGATATCCAAATTATGTGCCGTAATGGGTATGCGGAACCGCCGAATGCGCGTCGTCGTCTGATTCGTAAGCATGAAACACTGCTTAAGTATTTCGAGAAACGATATGGAGATTTCGCTTCTGGCTATCGCTATAAGGTAAATCTTCCAGCCGTACCGGAGGAACTCAAAGGTTGCATCTGGTTATGCTGGTGGCAAGGGCTTGACCATGCTCCGCGTATCGTCCAACGCTGTGTAGAATCGATTCGCGAATATGCGGGAGATCGACGTGTGATTGTGATTACCGAGGACAATTATCGTGATTATGTGACCTTCCCTGACTGGATGATGCGCAAATATCATGAAGGCACTATTGCTCGCACACATTTGTCGGACTTGCTGCGTTTATCGTTGCTGGCTCAGTATGGCGGATTGTGGTTGGACGCGACGTTCTATTGCGCTGGCGATATTGAAGACTGTTTTGGCCAGCCATTGTTCTCTATCAAGCGCCCCGAGTATTTGCATGCAAGTGTGGCGCAGGGATATTTTGCAAATTACTCTTTTGGATGTGATGCCGACCATCGTTGGATATTTGCCGTGATACGTGATTTCTTGCTTGAATATTGGCGTACAAATGATTTTATGGTCGACTACTTGTTCTTGGATTATTTAATCGTACTAGTGCAACGACATTGCACTGCGGTTAAGGAGGCGTTTGCAGCAATCACCCCCAATAATCCACAATGCGATGACCTGTTCAAGTGTTTAGGTGATGTCTTTAATGAGCGTCATTGGGAGTCATTAATTGCCGATACATCATTGTTCAAATTGACATGGAAGCAAGAGTTTCCCACCGAAATCAATGGTGTCGAAACTTATTATGGAAGATTGCTCAACGGCAATTTGCGTCGAAATTAGTTTTTTCCAGAGGTGTTGATGATTCGCATAACGAAGACCAAAACACTCCAGTACGCGTGGCTGTACCTTATGTTACTGATTCCGGGCAGCTGCGCGATGTCACGCTATCTGAATACCACATTGGTGTATGGCGTGATTATTGCTATATATGCCCTGCTTGCGTTGTTGAGCGCAAAATATAGGAATGTTTATGTGCTGTCGTTTTGCCTTTTGCTTGCATTGGCAACGATTGTTATCCGATTGAAAACAGGAGGTGTGGGGCCCCTAAGTTTTCTTTCCAACGCAGCGATGCTGGTTGTCACCTATATCGCAATGACTATTGATCGGAGAATGTTTCTTACCCGATTCGTAAGAATTGTTTGTTTCTTTGGCATCATCAGTGTGCTAATTTTGGGCGGCGTTTTGCATTAACCCTTCGCTGGTGAATGCATGGCCTGCAACATCATTCTGGACGCAGAACTTGGGGACGGGTCAATGGGCCACTGTGCTTCATGGAAAAGGACTCTGGCTTTACTCGTATCTTGAAATACACGCAACCCGTAATTGTGGTTTCTACACTGAACCTGGCGTGTATCAGATTGTACTCAATGCTGTTTTATTCGTCCTGTTATTTTGGAAAAGAAATTATATTTTGATAACGAGAAGCAATATCGTACGGCGACCGTCATTGTCTTGCTCACACTGATTACTTGCCAGTCGACGACCGGTTATCTTTCTATGATGGTCATCTTGTTGTGCTTCTTCTTTATGCGTGGCAGAGAGCGAGGCATACGTACGCTGAAACAAAAGCTTTGCAGTGCTAGTGGTCGCCATTACGGCGGTGCTGATCACTGACTACTGGCTTCGCGGGGAAGAGAGTCTCCTTTATGTTCAAGTGCTGAACAAACTATTTGGTGGAGACATTGGCGCTGGTATCAATTTAGAGGATAGCACGGGACAATATCGTTGGATTACAGTGATGGCTAGTTTGAAGGCTCTTTCCATGGACCCGTTCGGTATCGGTTTTGACGCATTCTATGCGATACGAGACTCATTTGACCCAGCTGCAGTTGCCGCTAGCATTGCGACCTATGCCGCAGTGTATGGAATGATTTTCTGGCTGACGATGATGATTATGATTTTCTATCCAATGATTCGACGGGAACCAAAGAAAATACTCATTGCCGTATTTGCTTTTATGTTTATCAATTCCACGGTTAGCGAGACGTATTTGTTCTATCCGGGTCTCATGATGTTCCCGATTTATCTCAGCTCCTATTTCACACATAAGCAGTCCAGTGTCGTTGGACATGCGATTGCTACATGTAATCCTCGCCATTCGCTAATGGTTTCCAATCTGATGAATGCTAAAGAGGTGATGTAATGGAACGGACTCTGCTGCTTGTTCCCAGCGGTAGCTTCTATTATTTCAATAGTATGAAACTTCCTAATGTGGTGGTTTTCCCTGTGTTCCGCGAAGTTCATGGCGCGTCCGAAATGGTTTGGAAAGCAATGAGGAAGCTGAGGCTTGCTGCCAGCTCGCTGTTCTATACTGATTGGTACAAGGATTTGCAGTCGTTTTCCAAGATCATTGTTTTTGATTTTACGGTATGGCTGGATCCGGCGTTATTGCGCAACATTAATAGACATAAAAATCCTGACGCGAAATGTTATCTATATTCCTGGAATATTGTTCGCGACAAGCAGGTTGTCCTTGGTCATCTTACGGCGTGCAGGAAGTATGGTTTCTCATATTATTCGTATGACGAAAATGACTGCAAGCAATATGGATTCCGCTTCAACACCATCATGTATGACGAGAACTTGCGTCTCCCGGAACGTGCTCTGACGTCAGATATCCTGTTTCTTGGTTTTCTCAAGGATCGCAAGGCAAAAATGCTTGCTTTGCATCAAATCATCTCCGATGCTGGCATGAAACCGGAATTCGTAATTGTTGAAAACGGTAATCAGCATGAAGATTTGCCATTCACCATTAGGCACTCATATGTTAATTATGCGGATTATCTCGATATGGTTTCGCAAAGCAAGGCGATTTTGGATATCACGCAGCAAGGTCAGAACGGATTCTCTATGCGCGTGATGGAATCCATTTTCCTCAACAAGAAACTCGTTTCGACTAACATGGCTCTATTGTCAGCGAATTTTTATGATCCCAATAATATTCTGGTCATTGATTTGCAGAACCCTGATGAAGAAGAGCTTACCGTGTTCCTGCGTTCCGAGTTTCACCCATATTCTCAAGAGACAAGACACTACTATTCCGTCGGCTCATGGATCAATCGTTTCCAACAATGATGGTGCAGACGAATAATGGCAAAATCACATTAAAAAATCCATTTTTGGGAATAAGCGGCCATCCGAGGGTATGAAATCGGCGGTAGCATACACATTCGCATCGCTGTTTTCTAAAGGTTTGGCCTTTGTTACTGTGCCAATTTTTACCCGAATCATGTCAACTTCTGAGATGGGCACAGTCAATCTGTACAATTCTTGGCAGTCGATACTGACGGTTGTGGCGACGCTCTCGTTGACTTACGGCGGATATATGGTCGCGTTGAAGGAATATGAGCATGAGCGCGATAGGTACGAATCTTCAGTGCTGACGCTCACGACGTTCACATCAATCGTATTCTTTGCCGTATATTCCGTTGCTCCCAATTTTTGGAGTCGCATACTTGGCCTAGACAAATCGCTGTTGCTGCTGATGCTAGTTGGTTTCCTATTGCTGCCGGCTACGGAGTTCTGGCTGGCAAGACAGCGTTACGAGTATAAGTACAAGGCAGCAACACTGGTGACGATTGGCTCCGCAATTGTGGCATCAGCACTTTCCATTGTCGCTGTATTGTATATGCGAGGAAGCGGAAAAGCGGCCGAAGGACGATTGTTCGCGAATTATGCCGTGCTATATGCTGTTGCTCTTGTGCTATGGGTATACATCATGGTGCGAGGGCGCAAGTTCATTTCCATGCGGTATTGGAAATTCTCACTTGCTCTGAGTGTGCCTCTTATTGCGAATCAGTTCGCCACGCAGATTCTGAATAATTCCGGTCGCGTGATGATTGGTTGGTTCGTTGATAATTCCGCTGTGGGCATTTATGGCACACTTTCCTCGGTGAGTACCGTTTCCGCAATCGTATGGTCGGCAATTAATTCTTCGTTTATCCCATTCCTCTATCGGAATATTGATGATTCCGAAGGCAAGAAAAGAGTTCGGAGCCTCGCTTCGATTCTGCTGCTCACCTATGCTGCGGTATGCGTATTGATGACTTTCCTAGCTCCTGAGGTGGTCAAGATAATCGCAACTGATGAATATATGGCAGCGATTTACATCATGCCGCCAATTTCTGCAGCCATTTTCCAGAACGCTATTTCCAATATGTATGCAAACGTGTTGTTGTATCACAAAAAAACTTCATACATAATGATTGCCTCTATTTGTGGCGCAGTACTGAATATTGTACTGAATGCAGTACTGATTCCTCTATTTGGATACCAGGCAGCGGCCTATTCGATGTTGATTGCATTCGTATTCTTGTCGTATGTGCAAATGCGTGTGTCCAAAAAAGCTGCACTTCACTATCACGGGAACCAAGGAAACCGTATATGATGACAAAGTCATTATCGGTATACAATGGCTGGTAATTGTGCTTTCCGCCATTGCGATTCCTCTATATCACTTCACGATTATTCGTTATATAGCAGCATTTGTCCTGATGGTTGCCTCCTTGTTCCTATACAAAAAGAGCAAAATATCTGTCTGATATAGAAAGGAACCGCATTGTTTGAGAAATTAATGAATCATTTCCGTAAATGCTGAGAAAAATGCTGCTCATTACCGAAAGCTGGGTTTAAAGCTTGGGGGGGGCTTCGAGATTCTCAATGGCTGGGATTTTGGAAGTGAACCGTGGTTGATTGAGATCGGCGATAATGTCAGGATTACATCTGGTGTTAGATTTGTGACTCATGACGGTGGCGTGTGGGTATTACGTCATAAGTATTCTGAGCTATCCGATATCGATCTCTTTGGGAAAATTCGAATCGGCAATAACGTGCATATTGGTTTTAATGCCATTATTATGCCGGGGGTAACAATCGGAGATAATTGCATTATCGGATGCGGCACTATTGTTACGCATGATATTCCTGCAAATTCCATCGTAGTGGGTGTGCCGGGTAGGGTGATCGAGTCCATTGGTGAATATGCGGCTAAACATGATGATGATTTTATGCATACTAAAAGATGGCTACTGATGAGCAAAAAAGCTTTCGTACTTGGCCATCTAAGATGATGTGAAGTTTTTTTAATGAGATTGTTCTTGGAACTGGCCGAAGCAATATAGCATTATGCTTCGGCCAAGGTTCTAGATGCTTACTTTCGAATAAACATTCCTGAACGTTCCATCTCTGTAAGGGATTGTTCGTAACGACTGTTGTCGGTTTCTTGTCCCAGCACCCATTCGCAAAACTCGGTCAAACCTTCCTGCAGGGAAATCGACGGAGTGAAATCAAGCAGCTTTCGTGCCTTTTGGGTATCAGCGACATTATGTGCGATGTCTCCGATACGGAAATCACCGGTAACGTTCAGATTGCTGGTACTGCCATAGATTCGTTTCAATGTCTCAGCTATTTCGATGACACTTGTTCCGATTCCGCTGCCCAGGTTGATGATTTCTCCGTTCGATGCGGCCGTATTGATAGATTTGATGACCGCGGAAGCAACATCCTTTACGTGGATGAAGTCGCGGCTTTCCTTGCCGTCTTCAAAGATATTGATGTCTTTATTGTCCAAAAGCAATGAGGAGAAGATGGAAAGAATGCCAGTGTAAGGATTCTTCAATGATTGGCCTGCTCCGTACACATTTTGGAAACGGAAGATGGTGTAATCAATATCCATCGCAGGGCACATTGTCTGAATCATCATCTCTTGTGAAAGCTTGGTGAACGCATAAAGAGAATTTGGGGTGGTTTTGCTGTCTTCGGTGGTGGGCATTAAGGTCAAGGCGGTATTGCACTTGTCGCAATGCATAGTGAAGTCGCCTTGCATCATATCTTTAGTTTTGCGTCCACGGGGGTAGACTACGCCACAGTTTGGGCATTGATACTCGCCTTCGCCATACACAGAACGCGATGACGACAGGATGACTTTGCGTATAGTGTTGCTTTTCCCCTTGAGCGATAGTGCTTGAAAAATATTTGACAAACCCATGACATTGACCTCGTTGTACTGGTTGATCATGTACATGGATTGCCCGGTACCGGTTTCTGCCGCAAGATGCAAAACAACATCTACCCCTTCAAGGGCTTTCTGGACTGTTGTGAAATCACGCACGTCTCCACGGATGAAATCACAACAATCTTTTATGGATTGGAAAAGATATGACTTTTCAGGATTGTTGCCATGAATTTGTTTGGTCAATGCATCTAGAACGCGAATTTCGTATTCATCATGAGCGCTCAGTTGTTTTACGATCTCGCTACCAATAAAACCTGCGCCGCCTGTTACCAGAATCTTCGCTGTCATATGTCTTGAACCGTTCTTTTGTAGAAACTTGCCCTAGAAGGAGAGTATGCTTTCAGTGTAGTTCAAACTATCTCATTTGATATTTACCTTCATAGGCGAAAATTAGGTCACATTAGACATCGACTATAAATCGAACCGCTATGTCTTCCTCTCTGATTACGCTGTCTTCATCAGTCGAGGGCGCTCATGAAGTTTGGATTACAAAGGAGTCATCTTATTTGGACTAGGCCGCATTCGAAACAGATACTACAAATGGTGTGAATCCGTGAAGTTCCTTTCGCGGAACAAACGGGATGCGTGCCGGCAAAACCTGGATCTGCGACTATCTCAGTATATTCACTGTGCTGGTTCCGTAGTCCTTGGTGATAATTGTCGTCTCTATTGCTGGGATGCTTCGCACGGTAAGCCCTTCGATCGTGAACCTGAAATTCGCATTGGAGAACGAGTACATGTGACTAGAAATCTCACTTTGCAATGTACCTCAGAAATCATCATTGAAGATGACACACTGCTTGCTTCTGACATTGTCATGATTGATTACAACCACGGTATGTCTCCGCTGCCAGATTCCTATCTGGACAACGACCTTGAACTCACCCAGGGAATCCATATTGGCCGAGGTGCATGGATTGGGAATAACGTGATTATCTTAGGCGGCGTTGAAATCGGAGAAAAGTCAATTATCGGGGCGGGATCCGTCGTCACTAAATCTATTCCTCCATATTCAATTGCGGTAGGTAACCCTGCTCATGTTATTAAGCAATATAACCCCTCTACCAATCTTTGGGAATCTATCAGAACAAACAACGAGGTCGATAGAGCTGCTTCGAAAACGATGTGAATTCGATTGGTTTTGTCGTAAGCCTTTATGCCCATCAAGAGAATTCAACAGACTGTTCCCTTACGTATATTGGATTGGCAACGGTGTGTTGGACTGTTTCTAGAGGGTTTTTCCTTGTTGTGTGAACTCCACGGGGCTCAGGTACCCGAGGGTCGAGTGGAGCCGTTGGTGGTTGTACCACCACACGTACCGGTTGACGTCCGAGCGCAGTTGCTCCACGTTCGTGTAGACGTTCCTGTGGATGAGCTCCTTCCTGACGAGCCGGTTGGTGGATTCGACCACCGCGCTGTCGTACGGGTTGCCCGGCCTGGAAAGGGAACGCGTGACGCCGAACACGTCGAGCACGCGTTCGACGCGTTCCCCGGCGAACCCGCCGCCGCGATCCGTGTGGAACACCTCGATCTCATCCAGCGGGAAGCGCAGCGCGGCGAACGCGGCCAACACGAGATCGGCGTCGTGCCCGACGCCGACCGAATGGCCGGCGATCTGCCGGCTGGCCAGGTCGCCGGGCAGGCAGACGTACGCCCACGAACTGCCGACCCTCACGTAGGCCGGGTCGGAGGCCAGATGGGTGCGCGGCGCATAGCCATTGAACTCGCGGGCGAGGATGTTGGGAGCCGGGTCGTCGTTCGGCCTGGCCGGGCGTGGCCTATAGGCGGCCTTGGAATAGGAGCCGGCCATGCCGTTCCCCTTCATGATCCGGTTGATGCGGCGGCGGGACAGCGTCACGCCCTCGTGCTCCAGGGCGTGCCTGATCTTCCTGGCCCCGTACACCTTGCCGCTGTCCCTCCACACGCGCTCCACATCCTTCTCGTAAGGGTCGGCTGTATTTCGTCAAGTCGGTGTTTCGTGTTTAGTCATGTAATTTTTTTCGGGTTTAGGCAGTTGCATGCATTTTCCTTATTTTTCCGGTTGCGCGGAGGTGTTCCTGCCGAACATGAGGGCCTCACTGACGCGGCGGCTCTGGCCGGTGAACTCGAGGAGCCGCCCGTGGTGCACGATGCGGTCGATGATCGCTGCGGCGAGTTTGTCGTCCGCGAAGACCGTGCCCCATTTACTGAACTCGATGTTCGTGGTGAATATGATGCTCCGTCTTTCGTAGCTGCCCGCGATGATCTGGTAGAGCAGGCGCGCCCCGTCGATGTCGAAGGGTACGTAGCCGAACTCGTCCAGTATGATCAGGTCGGCACGGCCGATGTCCCGGAGCATCGTCTCGAGCGTGCCGTCGCGTTTGGCCTTGCCCAGCTGGAGGACGAGCTCGGCGGTCTGATGGAACCGCACGCCCAGCCCCATGTCGATCGCCTTCATGCCCAGCCCGATCGCGAGATGTGTCTTTCCGCGCCCGGTCTTGCCGTAGAACACCAGGTCCTGCGCGCGCGGGATGAAACCGAGCCCTAGGAGCTCATCGAGCATGTAGCCGTCGGGGAGCCTGACGTTCGTGAAGTCGTAGCCGTCGAGACCCTTGACGACGGGGAACCGGGCGCGGCGCAGGAGCCTGTCGTGCTTCGCGCGTTCCCTGTTCGCCAGTTCCGTGTCGAGCAGGCGGTGGACGGCGTCGACCTGGCGGGGCGTGGCCCAGCCGGCGAATTCGTCGATGCTCGCCTTGGAGATGAACAGCTTGCGGGCCTTCTCGTAGAGCCCTTCGTCCGTCTTCGTGTTCATCGCCCGCCTTCCTGCACGCCGACGTCCGCGGTGAACGCGATGTCGTATTCACTCAGATCCGGCCTGTCATCGTCGTATTCGATACCCGCCACGCCCTCGGCGAGCCTGGCCGCGAGCAGTGTGACACCGGCGCGGTCCGCCCCGCCGGTCGATTCGAGGATGGAAAGCATCGCCTCGACCGCGTTCGCCCACCCGGATTCCCTGTCAACGCGTTTGAGGGTCTGCAGCGCCTCGTTGCGTGTCTGTCTGTCCTGCCGATCCAGCCATTCCCGCAACGGGTCCGGCAACGCGTCACGTACCCGGCTGTTGGGCCAGGACGCGGGCTTGTTGCACAGCAGCGCCAACTGCATGGACGGGTCCTCGCTGTTCGTGCTGGCCTGGCCGTACGCCCGAGGATGGGTCGCCAGATGCTTGCCCGACGAGTCGAGGACCTCGACCTCGAGCGCGCGGAGGCCCACGATCACCCCTCTGCCCGCGTTCGCCCGGTCCGCGGAATAACGATGCCGTCCCTCGAGCGTGACCACGCCGTACCGGTCGGCCTTCATATGCCGCCACGTGACCACGTCGAAACGCTTCCCGGGCAACGGCAGCAGCGCCGCACGGTCCTCGGAGAACAGGCCACGTTCCTCCGTGTCCTTGCGGTAATGCGGTTTCGTGGCCAGCTCCAGGCACCGGTCCGGCAGCCCGGCGTTAAAGTTCTCCAGGCCCCATACGCTCGGCCGGGGCACGAACAGCTTGCGCCGCACCATGCCGACCTTGGACTCCACCGCGCCCTTCTCATGACCGGAATACGGGTTGCAGAACGAACAATCGAACCCGTAATGCGCCTGGAAGGCCTGGAACAGGTGCGTCAGGCGCGGCTCGCGCTCCCCGTACCCCTTATGGCCCACGCCGGCGGCGTTATCGAACACGATCCGCTCCGGCACACCGCCCAGCCACTCGAACAGGTTGCGCAACGCCAGGCACGTGCACTCAGCGTTCTCGCCCGGCATCAACTGCACCAGACCGACGTTCGAATACGGGAAATCAAGCACGAAATGATGCATCCGCTGCACCACGCCGCGCAACAGCACGTCGACCTCGCCGAAATCGGCCTGCGCCTCGCCTGGATGCCATACCAGATCCATGAACGCCTCATCACGCTCCGCCGCGAACTCACGCCTGAGCCGCGCCACCGCCCGCGTCACCGTGGACAGGGAGACCTCCGCGCCATGCTCGTCCCTCAACCGCTCCCAGATCCTGGTCGCGGTATGCCGCTGCTTGCGCCAGTTCGCGCGATCCTCCGCGAGCCACTGCTCGATCACGGGCAGATACGGGTCGATCACCGACGCGCGCGGCTTTCTCACCGACGGCACGGCCGACAGATCCTCCTTCGCGAGGTACTTACGCACCGTCGGCTCGCTGACATGTGTTTTCCGCGCGATCGACGCGACGGATTCCCCGTTCCGCCGCAAACGACGGATAGACTGTACTTGGGGCATGCTGATCATAATCCTTTCCGGTCCTTTCTGGCGGAGATACAAGCACCATCCAGTTAAGACCATTCCGTGGTCGGCATGCTCTGCCTAAACCCGAAAAATCATCGTGACTAAACCCGCAACAACTAATTGAACACAAACACCACATGCCCTCGAGCGTGTGGTCTTCGCCCGTGTCGGTCATGGCCGGGTCCATGGTCCATGGGCGTGGGCCCCTCCAGCCGGTCAGGCCCGCGATCCGGTCCATGCCCTTGCGGCCGATGGACCGGGCCAGGTCCACGGCCCACCGGTCCTCGTATGCCATGAGCGTTTCCGGTTCGAGCCGCATGAGCGCCGCCATGCATCTGACCGACCAGTAGCACAGTTCGACCGTCCCGTGGTCGGCTGGGCCGACGGCATCGTTGCGCCATGCCACCCGCCGGCGCAGTTCGGCGGCCGCCTCGGCGACGTCGTTCCTGGATGCCATCAGGAGCGACTCCTGCGACATGCGGCGTCCGCGTTCCCGTTCCTTCCTCAGCTCCTCCCGGCGCCGGTTCCGGCATGCCCGGTGGATCGACAGCGGCTTCCCGCGGCGCGGGTCCCGCTCCTCCACCGCGAGCCCGCACACCGGGCATGCGGGCGGCTCCTGGATCATGTTCCCATCGTTCATGGCGCCCCCACCCGGCCCGTGTTTCCCGTCCCGTCGATAACGCCGAACCCCGATATCGGACGCCCGGACGGCAAACACCATCAAAAACCGTTGCCGTTCCGCCGATAGGCGGCCGCCGTGAGGCGGTGGGTGCAAGAAGTCCATCTCCTTCGGAGATTGCATCGGAATGTGCTTTTTCTTGGGTTTTCTGATGGCGTCGTACCTTGTGGCTGGCTGTGTGGGTTCTTGGTTCTGTCTTCGTTGTTTCTGGTTTCTGTGTCGTGCTTTTTCGTCTGTCTGGGTGCTGGTTTTCATGTCGGGTTTTATTTCGCGTATGTGTCTGTTGTGCCGTTGTTTGTTCGGGGCCGGCTGACGCAGGGAGGCCGGGCATGGCGGCCCCGGCGGGTGCCGGCTCCTGCCGAACGGGGAGACGTCCACGGTCGGGAGCCTGTTCGTCGACTGTCGGGGCATGCGGCACCGGTTCCGGGCGCGCCGCGCGATGCGCATGGCTCCGCTCCATGTGCGTTTGGGGCAGACCGGCCCGTATGGCGATGGCTCTCGGCATGGACCGCATGAACCGGTCCGCCGCCGACCGGCCCATATGGTCCTTGGACCGTGGCCCGGTGGACGGGGACGCCATCGTCCGGCCCGGTCCATGGACCAGGGGTGGTCCGCGTGGCCGTCCCCGCATGGGCTTTCGCGTGGACCACGTATTTGGTTGGTCCGCCGAATGGACCGTGGTCCGTCAGGGTGGTCCGCGGGACCATCCCTTGCACGGTCCACGGTCCGTCAGGGTGGTCCGCGATGCCGGCCCTCACATGGGCTTTCGCGTGGGCCGCATGATCGGTCCGGCATGTGGCCCATTGGCCCATTCGCATGATGTGGTCCGGAAGCGCGCAGGGCATGCTGATGGCCCACACGCATCGACGTGGCCCATTCGGCCTCCTAGTCCTTGGTCCACGGTCCTGGATGCCGGCCATGGCCCACACGGCGTGGGCATGATCGTGGACCGGGCCGGATTGGATTGGATGGGTCCACGGTCGATGCCGCCCTCCGTGCCCGATCGGCCCGTCCGGCCGACGGCAAAGGGGGTCGGAGCCGTCATCGGACTCCGTCCCCTTTATCGTGTGCGACTATGCCAGGTCCTTTTTTATTCTTCTTGCCGCTTTCTTGTAGACGGTGTTGTCGTCACGAACGGAAACGACGACGACCATCATTCGAACTCCGGAACATAGCCGTCATCGACGGGCTTGTAGTCCTTGCCGAACACGTCGTCCATGCCGAGTCTTGTCCCGTCGTCCCTCTTCATCCGTTCCTCGGCTTCGAGGTACAGGGCGAAGTCCTCTTCGGCCTCGGTGAGTCGGCGGTACTCGTCCGGGCTGATGACGCCGGCGGCCGGCTTGTTGTTTCGCATGACCACGATGGGGTTGTTGTTCCCCACCCTGCTGAGCGTCTTGCTGACCCCTCCGTGGCTGAGTTCGGACACGGAAACGAGGTTGTCCAATGTGATGTTTCCCGCCATTCGCCCTGCTCCAATCGATTCAATAAATAGCTATTATTGTGATGATAATTGCATTCACGATTTTGCTGGTCGGTCAAGGGAGGACAGGGCCCGTCCGGCCCCGCCATCCCATGCCGGTCACTTGGTCGGCGCCCAGGGGTCGATTCCGGTCTGGGGCTTCGGTGTCTGGTATCCGGCGGCGGGGAAGTGTCCGGTGTTGCGTACGTAGTTGACGAGGTCGGAGTGTGCGATGTCCGCCCAGGGGTCGTTTGCGGTGTTGTCGAGGGTCTTGGTGTTCATCTTCGTTTTCCTTTCCGGTTGGTGACGACCGCTCTTTGCCTCGGTGCGCGTCGGGGCGTCAATGGGACGCGCGGGCCCCGCAGGGGTCGCGTGGACCGTTGACGTCCCGGCGTGCGCCGTGGCATGGTGCGCCAAGGAACCGATCCGGGAGGGAAAACGAAGATGGACGCCGGGACCCGGGCCACGTCATCGTCCCGGCTTGGTTGGATGGATGCCGTCTCCATCCCGGTTCGTGGATGGCGGGCACGTCGATGCCTGCGTCGAACTGTCCGGATTGAGATGGCTGTATGTTTCCACGTCCACGGCTTTGGCTGGCATCCGTCGCCTCGTTGCCGGGGTTCTGGCGAACATGGATTCGGCGTTCGGCCATCTTTGATGGACGTCACCCGTTCCTGTCTGGAATGTGAAGACGGGGCCTCCGGCTTATGGATGGCCCCGCCCGTTTGTTTCGCTGCGGTTTTCCGATCACTCGTCGTCGGGTATGGTGTCATGGTCGTAGATGCCGACCATGCGGATGGTGCGTTTCGCCTCGCGTCTGAAGTAGACCACGAGCACGTCGTCGTCGAAGGTGTGGAACTCGAAGTGGTTTCCGTCCCCGAACGGGCTGCGCTCGAGCGGGTGGTCGTGCCATCCGCTCTCCTCCACGCGCCCCCTGGCCGCCAGTTCGCAGATCGCCTTCCTTATGGATCGGATGATGGACGCGAACTGTTCGTGGGTGTATTTCTCCTTGAGGGGCAGCGCGGTCCGCCAGAAGTGCGGCGAGGCCTTGACACTCCAGTTCACTGGCCTACCTCCTGTGCGGTGAGGCCTAGTTCCCCGAGCACGTCGTCGGGGATGGTTCGCGCGTCGGTGGCGTCGTCGGCGATCAGCCCGTATTCCTGAGCCTCGGCGAGCAGCATGTCGCGGCGTACGTCCTCGCCGAGTTCGCGTGCGGACGGGGAGGAGAAGACGCCGTCGAACGGCGTGCGGTTCTCGTTGGCGACCTGGGTGACCATCATCTTCATGGCGGCGGGCGTGGTGATGCCGTTGCGCGCGAAGGCGGCGTCGGCACGCGCTTTGACGTCGTCGGGGACGTTGACCTGGATCAATGCCATGGTAAGCCTCCTTCTCCTTATGTGTTTTCCATATAATATCATAATCTGCTTGGTGTTGATTCGGGAATGATACCGATACCGTTCGTCCATGTCTCGGCCCATGCCGTTTATTTGAATCGTTCCTGGATGGGCCGCAGCGCCCCGGTGGCGGCGAGCAGGAGCGCGGCCTGCGCCTGCCGTCCCGTGCGGATGCCGTCGAGCCGGTATCGGCTTGTCGCCTTCCATATCTCGTTTTCGCGTTTCACGTCGATCAGGAGCATGTCCCGTCGGATCACGGTGCCGTCGATGCTGCGGACGCTCCATGTGCACAGCCAGGCGTGGATGGCGCCGGCCTCGATGGGGCAGCCGGCCCGCTGGCATGCGTCCAGGGTCGTCCTGCTGGGGATGATCTGGCGCGGCTGCGCGCCGATGGGCGGGCGGATCCGCTCGTCCATCGCATCGAACGCCTTCGCCGCTCCTTCCTCGTCGCCGGTGTCGATCCATTCGTCCATGGCATGTCGCCGCATGTTGGCCTCTTCTCCGGGTGAGGGCCGGCCCGGCGTATGTGTGGGCCGGCCTTGGTCGTGTGTGGTCGTCGTCAGATCGCCGGCTGCTGGGGTGCCGCGGGCGCGAACCCGTCGGTGAAGGCGGGCTGCCTGGTTTGGGCTCCCGTGGCGTTCCACGGGTCGCTGGCGGGCGTCGTCGGCTGCTGGGGCTGCGGCTGGGCCATGGGCTGGCTCGGCTGTGGAGTGCGTCCCGCGAAACCCGTTGTCGCGCGGCGCCTTGTTGTAGGCGACGGTGCCGGCGCGCAGGCTGACGGCGAGGTCGGTGGCGCGCAGTTCGAGGATGCTTCGTTTCGCTCCCTGCTGGTTCGTGTATTCCCTTTGCACGTAGCTGCCGGTGACGATGACGGGCACGCCTTTCTGCTTGCCGTCGGGTCCGGTCGGCAGCATGCTGTGCTGCAGGTGTTCGGCCAGGTATCCGCTGGCGGTGCAACGGATCCATGTGGTGGCGCCGTCCTCCCATTGGCCGGTCTGCGGGTTCTGGGTGCGGCTGGTCTGGGCGACGTCGAACGTGGCCCATATGCCGCCGTCCTGTCGGGTGTGGAATTCGATGCCGCCGGTGTTTCCGCTGATGGTCAGCGTGACCTGGTTGATGGTCGCCATGATGGTGTTCCTTTCCTTGTGGGTTATGGCTGTTCTGTTTTCGGGAGGCGGCCCGTGCCGTCTTCCGTGTGGGTCACCTGTTGCCGGCGCGATAGCGTCGGTCTGCCTGGCTCATTGGTTGGTGGACAGGTTGATGGTGATGACGGGGTTGGTGATGTCGGGCATGGAGTCGGCTGGCGGCCAGTCGTCGATGCCGGCGGCCTGCATGATGGCGGCGAGGCAGCCGCTGTGGGCGGCGGCGATCTCCCATTGCCAGCATTGCCTGTTGGACAGGGCGATGAGGTGGTCCCACATGGGGTAGCCGTTTTCGTCGAGCGCGGGCCGGCCGGCGTTGAGCAGGCCGATGAGTTTTCTGACCTGGGCGCGCAGGCGTTCGGCTTCGCGTGCGGTGACGGTGTCGACTTGTTGCCAGATGCGGCGGGTGGTCTCGTCGTCGATGCCGTTCGCGGCCTGTTCCCATGCCTGGTTCCTGAGGTCGGCGGCCTCCTGGGTTTCGGCGGGGTCGAGGGTGAGGCTTTTCCTCCAGGTGATGCCCATCTGCCATGCGCCGGAGTCGGTGGCCTGTGTCTGGCTGGTGATGGTGGCCGTTATCCTGTACTGGCTCATGATGGTGTCCTTTCCTGTGTCGTGGATCGTCTGTCCGGCTATCCCTGGTTTTTTCATTTTTGGCCTTTCGGTCAAGCGCAGCGTTACCGGCCAAAGCGGGTTCCGTCATTGAGCGATCGCGCCGGGCGCAGCCCGTTGCGTGGCGCGTTGACGGGTTCCGCGACGCCGGTATGATCCAGAGGCGAAGCCGACCGGCCGAAAAGAAAAGGAATGGGCCGGCCCGCCCCTTGGGGCGGGTTCCGTGCGGGGGAAATCGTGCCGTGTCCGCGGCGTGGACGCGGACGGGATGCGATGATGGCCCCCTTTTTTGGGGGCCTTGCATCCCGGGGCAGCGGACATGCCGGCGGCGCGGCTCCTTCGTCTGGTAGGGCTTCGCCCGTTTCGCCGTCGTCCCGCTTGGCGGGGCGCGGCGTCTGGGTGGGGTCCGGCGGTGTGGGCCGGCCGGGGTTTGCGAAGGGGCGGTGTG
>ENA-OQHD01000145-OQHD01000145.1-human-gut-metagenome-genome-assembly--contig:-NODE-145-length-30103-cov-3.120029_pt1 | contig 30103 bp, 29 predicted proteins | sample MGYA00242560_ERZ504711 | MGnify/ENA primary metagenome ERZ504711 (study PRJEB26092, sample SAMD00036198) | human gut metagenome | host: Homo sapiens | study: EMG produced TPA metagenomics assembly of...
ATAACCGATAGCTACCGGCTTCTCGTTCATCTTCAGGTGTATACATTTGGATTCACACTGCTTTTCCTGCGGACAGACGCGACCGCAGACGGCAGGCAGTGCACTGGTTTCTTTCAGTGTCTTGGCCGCTTCGAGGAATTCTCCGCGCTCAATGTTCTTGATGAAGCGGGGGATGTCGATACCTACGGGACAGCCTTCCGTGCAGCCCGGATTAGCACAGTCCAGGCAACGCTTGGCTTCGGTCAGTGCCTGCTCTTCCGTTAAGCCCTGATTGACTTCCTCCTTGCGGCTGTGCGAACGATATTCCGCATCGAGTTCGTTCATCTCTACACGTGGAATGGCAGTCCGTTCTTTGGCTTTCATGGATTTGCGTAACTCCTGACGCCATGCAGCATTACGGCTTTTCTCATCTTCCATGTTTTCACCGGTAGCTTGGCAGGTCTGAGGTTCTTCCAGCTTGTGCATCTCCTCGCGTTCGATGTTTTTAAAAGCGCCCATACGCTTCAGCATCTCGTCGAAGTCCACTTGATGTCCGTCGAACTCAGGGCCGTCCACACATACAAATTTGGTCTTTCCTCCGATGGTGATTCGGCAGGCGCCACACATGCCGGTACCGTCAACCATAATCGTATTCAGGGATACATCCGTGGGGATTTCGTATTTCTTTGTCAGCAAACAAACAAATTTCATCATGATGGCGGGGCCGATGGCGAAACACTTGTTCACCTTCTCGCGCTTGATGACTTCTTCTACGCCTTCCGTCACCAGACCTTTTCGTCCGTAGGAACCGTCGTCGGTCATGATAATGACTTCGTCGGAGCTTTCGCGCATCTCCTTTTCAAGGATGATCAGTTCTTTGGTACGTCCTGCCAGTACGGTGATGACGCGGTTGCCGGCAAGCTTTTCAGCGCTTGCACGATAGGGAGCATGGGAGCTACGCCTACACCACCTCCGGCACAGACCACAGTACCGAAGTTGTCAATGTGCGTAGCTTGTCCCAACGGGCCGACAACATCCGTAATATAATCGCCTTCGTTCAGTTCGCAAAGACGGGTAGAGGAGAGCCCGACTTCCTGAACCACCAGTGTGATGGTTCCCTTTACCGGGTCGGCTTCCGCAATGGTAAGCGGCATACGTTCGCCTTTTTCGCCCACACGTACAATGACAAAGTGCCCTGCCTTACGTGATTTGGCAATCAATGGTGCTTCAATGACTAACTTAAAGACCTTTTCAGAAAAGTGTTCTTTGCTAATGATTTTATTCATTATCTAATAATTTTGTTGGTGTAATTACGCAATTACTGTCAGATTGATAGATTTTGCAAAGATAGGGGTTATTTGGTAATATCAAAAGAAGAATAGGGTAAAACTGCATTGTTGTCACTGGATAACATTCCTTTGTCACTATAATTTGTTCACTTTCTACAGCCTGCCTACTTTTGAAATTAAAAAATGAGGAAGAGTATGTATCGAAATGCTTTTTTTAGGGGCAATTTTATTGAGTATGCCTTTGGTGGTTTGGTCGCAGCAGGATACGATTGCCGACCAGCGTTTGGAAGAAATTATGGTAACTGCTAAACTCCCGTTGGTAGAAATATCTGCCGGTAAAACAAGTTACCGGATGGATGCGTCAGTCACTCAAAGTACGGGAAGTCTTTATGATGTTCTTGCTTCCCTGCCGGGAGTCGTGATAGATTCCAATGGTAATATCTTGCTGAACGGACAAAGCGGTGCGACGATTCTGATGGATGGCAAGCCTACTTATCTTTCGGGAGATGAATTGATGAGTCTGTTGAAATCTACTCCTGCAACTAATGCTGATAAGATAGACTTGATAACCCAGCCTTCCGCACGCCACGATGCGGCGGGAAGCTCCGGGTTGATTGATATCCGTACAAGAAAAATCAGACTGCGCGGTGTGAATCTGGCCTTGAACGGCAATGGCAGTCTTGGACGGACGGGTAGCGGTTATGGAGGTGCCTCCATGAATATCCGGGAGAATAAGTTCAATCTTTATTTGAACTATTCGTATTATCAGGGGAAGGATGTCATAGACTTGTTTATCGACCGTGCGTTCGAACGGGATGGAGGAAGGATGATGCAGGACTCTTACCGGAAGCGTAGGAATTATTCGCACTATTTTCGTACCGGATGTGATTATTATCTCAATGAGCGGACAGTTTGGGGAGTCTCATTGGGTGGAAACTTTTCCCGGCAAAGGGAAAATGCAGGCATGTTTACGGAAATCCGAGAAACCGGAGTTGCGGGAAATACTTACAGCCATGCGGAGCAAAACCGGAATAATGTTTCTGCCGGAACCAGTATGGTGCACAAGCTGAAAAGAGAAGGGGGGAGAACTCAGCGCTTCTTTTGATTATTTCCATTACTACCGTGTTGGAAACCAGTTGATGGATAGTTTTAAGCCCGATACATTGAAAGGGGATATGAAGGGAAATACCGACTTATATGTCGGACAGATAGATGCGGTTTATCCATTGAGTGAGGTTTGGAAGTTACAGGCCGGAGTCAAAACCTCATTTGTTACGATAGACAATACGGCAGGTTATATGCGTCCGTCGGTTTCCGGCTGGCTGCCGGACGGGGCACTTGGTTCCCGATTCGTATATGATGAGAATATCAATGCCTCTTATCTACAAGTCGGCTATGAGAAAGACCGCTTGAAAATCTCAGCGGGTCTAAGGTTGGAACATACCCATGTACACGGGGATTTTGGAGGAAATACACAACAGAAAGACTCTTCGTTTACAACGAATTACTTCCATTTGTTTCCTACTATTGCTTTGCAATACGGTTTGACTTCGGAACATCTGTTTCAGCTTTCGTATGGCAGGCGTATTACCCGCCCCAATTATGGTGATTTGAATCCTTTTACCTATATATTTGATGACTATACCCATGAAGGGGGAAATACGAAGCTGCATCCTTCTTTCTCTGATAATATAGAGTTGGGGTATGTGTATCGTGACTGGTTTCAGACAGTGCTCTTTTTCTCGCATACAGATGATGCTATCATGAAGAGCTATCGCGAACAGGAGGGGCGGCGTATCTATGTAATGCCCCAGAATCTGTCTTCCTATGTACAGACGGGTATGCGTGTACATGCCGCCAACCTCTCACCTGTTTCCTTTTTGGAAGGTGAATCTGACCGCTATCGGTATTTATAATAATTATGGTTGGACGGAGCAAGGGCAGAAAATGAAAACCGTATGTTTACCCCGATATTCGGCTGCATGAACCAGTTTGCTTTCACTTCCGTATGGTCGGCCGAACTTTCGGCAAATTATAATGGACGAATGGCCTACGGACAAGCCACAGTACATCCGGCGCTGGAAGTGAATGTCGGCATCCAAAAGAAGATGTTCCGTAACAGATGCACCGTTACCTTGTTTGCCAAGGATGTATTCAACACCAATTATCAAAAAGTAGATATTCAATCTCCCGGTGTGCAGGCGTTTGTTGACGAACGGCACAACAAACGTGTGCTGGGTATTGCTTTCGCCTGGCGTTTTCAAAAAGGCAGCGAGACAAAAGAAAGCAGAAGGAAAAAATGAAATAGATGAAACAAAAAGAGTAAATTTGTAACTGTTATGGGCAGACTGTGGAACAAGTGGCTGGTGCCGGCATTATTTGCCGTGATTCTTTTTCTGTGTATTCGTGTGGCGAATGATATTCCGAAACATGAATACTATTGGGAAAGTAATGAGTGGGAAATTTCATGCTGAAGGATATGCTTGTGGTACTCTTCATGTCTTATCCTATCGTTTTTTCTATTGAAGTATTGGCTTCGTTTGTGCCGGAAGCGGAAGTTGGTATGGTGGCAGGAATACGGGGTAGTTGTCCTGACGGTTCCCGTCTGGTGTCTTCTGACGATGTGGGTCATCCGCCTTTTTGATGGGGGTAAGTCTTGATTTATACGATGTGCCTGTTCCGGCCATAGTCAGTATGTTGCTTGGCGGCTTCTTTTATATATTCTTGCGTAATCAGATGATACAGAAGGAAAATGAAGCTCAACGCCTGCAGTTGGAGAAGATAAAAAATGACCAGCTCCAGACAGAACTGAAATTCCTTAAAGCGCAATATCATCCACACTTTCTTTTTAATGTACTCAATACGGTTTATTTTCAGATAGATGAGAATAATGAGGCTCCGCGGCATACTCTTGAGCAATTGTCCGATTTGCTTCGTTACCAATTATACAATGATGGGGAGAAAGTGCAAGTCCGTGTGGAAGTGGAATATCTGAAACAATACATCAGCCTATGTAAACTTCGTGCTACGAAGCGGCTGCAGTTGCAGGTGCATTTCGATGAAATGGAGGCGCAGGTTGAGATTTATCCATTGTTGTTTGTACCGTTGGTGGAGAATGCTTTCAAATATGTGGGAGGGAACTATTTTATAGCTATGGATATGTGTCTGAAAGAAGGCAAGTTGTGTTTTAGTATTGAAAATTCTATACCGGAACCATTAGTGCACCAGAAAGGAAAACATGGAATCGGCATAGAAAATCTGAGGCGCAGGCTGGAGCTGCTATATCCGGAGCGTCATACGCTGGACATAAATAGAGGAGATACTTTGTTTAGAGTAAAACTTGTGATAGAATTATAGGATGAAACAGGTAAAATGTGTAATAACCGATGACGAGCCTACTGCATGTGAAGGATTGCAACGCTATGTGGAAAAGGTGGATTTCCTTTCTTTAATGGGTGTATGTGAAGATACTATGCAGTTGAACACTCTTTTGCAGACTGAGCAGCCGGACTTGTTGTTTCTGGATATTGAAATGCCTTATCTTTCGGGGCTTGAACTCTTGGCATCTCTTGCCCATCCGCCTCATGTGATTATCACTTCCGCTTATGAGCAGTATGCATTGAAAGGTTATGAACTTGATGTTACGGACTATCTGTTGAAACCGATTTCGTTTGACCGGTTCCTGAAAGCGGTGAATAAAGTACATGGTCTTTTGCAGCAGGAGAAATGGCCGGATGAAGCTAATAATTTTATATTTGTCCGTCAGACCGTCAGATGCATAAGGTGTTGTTTAAGGATATTCTGGTGGTGGAGGGGCTGGAAAATTACGTCTGTATTTATACGGAAAGCACAAAGCTGCTTGTACGTTCTACCATGAAGCGTATGATAGAGGCTCTTCCTGGTGGAGTATTTCAGCAAGTCCATAAATCATATCTGATAAATTTGGAAAAGATTGAGATGATAGATGGCAATCGGATTATAGTTGGGAGGCATACTGTTCCGGTGGCACGTAATTTCCGCGAGGAGGTGTTTGCACGTATTTTGAAGAATACTTTGTAGTTGCGCAGGAGAAGCTTGTCATGATAAAACTCCGGGCACGAATTACATGGATTTCACGTTTTTTGCTAACCGCAACTGTGAAATTCATGTAATTCGTGCCCGAAAGAAAGTGTCAAAGGCGTATTGCTGCACGTGACTATTATGGCCTTAGTCTATTATTTCAAATCCCGTATACGGAACCAATGCCTTTGGTATGCGGATTCCTTCTGGAGTCTGGTTGTTTTCCAGCAAGGCGGCAACAATGCGTGGCAGAGCGAGTGCGGAACCGTTCAGCGTATGGCAAAGCTCTGTTTTCTTTTCTGCCGTACGGTAGCGGCATTTCAGACGGTTGGCTTGATAAGTGTCAAAATTAGAGACGGAACTTACTTCCAGCCAGCGTTTCTGTGCTTCGGAATACACCTCAAAGTCAAAACAGAGGGCAGCCGTGAAGCTCATATCGCCACCGCAAAGGCGCAGGATGCGGTAGGGGAGTTCCAGCTTTTGAAGCAAACCTTCCACGTGGTCCAACATCTCCTGGTGGGATTGTTTGCTGTGTTCCGGTTTGTCGATGCGTACCAGTTCCACTTTGGAGAATTCGTGCAGGCGGTTCAAGCCACGTACGTCTTTCCCGTATGAACCGGCTTCACGGCGGAAACATTGTGTGTATGCACAGTTCTTGATGGGCAACTGCTTTTCGTCCAGAATCACATCACGGTAGATGTTGGTTACGGGGACTTCGGCGGTAGGAATCAAGTAGAGGTCGTCCACTTCGCAATGATACATTTGCCCTTCCTTGTCAGGCAGCTGTCCCGTGCCGTAGCCGGAAGCGGCGTTCACCACTGTGGGCGGCATTATTTCCGTATAGCCGGATTTGCGTGCTTCGTCCAGGAAGAAGTTGATGAGTGCGCGTTGCAGTTGTGCGCCTTTGCCTTTGTATACGGGGAAGCCGGCACCGGTAATCTTGACACCCAGGTCAAAGTCTATCAAGTCATATTTCTTGGCCAGTTCCCAGTGGGGCAGGGCGTCTTTGGGCAGCTCGGTTTCCATACCACCTATTTTCTCTACTACATTGTCGTCGGCACCTACGCCTTCAGGCACGCTGTCGTAGGGAACGTTGGGGATGGTATAAAGCAAAGTCTGCAAATCGTTGGCAGCCTGGTCCATATTGGCTTGCAAGTCCTTGTTGACTTCTTTCAGCTCGGCCACGCGGCTTTTGGCGGCTTCTGCTTCTTCTTTCTTGCCCTCCTTCATCAGTTGTCCGATGGATTTGGAGAGTGAGTTGGCTTCTGCCAGGTTTTTATCTAGGATGGTTTGATTGGCTTTTCTTTTGTCATTGAAGTCCAGCACTTGTGCAATGGTTTCTTTTGCATTCTTGAAGTGCTTCTTTTCCAGTCCGCGGAGAACCGCGTCGGTGTTTTCTGTAATTTGTTTGATGGTAAGCATATCTTATACTTGTTTTTATGTTATTCGGTTTTGTGAGTGCAAAGATATGGAAAAAATCAAATAAAGTGTTGCTTTTGACATAAAAGAAAGGGATGCAACCTATTCGGATTGCATCCCTTTTCCTTATTTCTTGTTCGGAAACTTATGCTTCTGCATTTTCTGCAGGGATAACAGAAACTGAACGTCTGTCTTCCTTGCCCACTTTGAACTGTACAGTTCCGTCTACTAAAGCGAAAAGAGTGTGGTCTTTTCCCATACCGATGTTATTACCCGGGTGGAATTCAGTACCTCTTTGACGAACGATGATGTTACCTGCTTTGCAAGCTTCGCCACCAAATATCTTAACGCCTAATCTCTTGCTCTGTGATTCGCGGCCGTTCTTAGAACTACCGACACCTTTTTTATGTGCCATTTCTTCTTACTGTTTTAATTGATTAAGCTACTACTTCTGTAATTGTTAACTCTGTGAATTGTTGACGGTGACCGTTCAACTTACGATAACCTTTTCTTCTTTTCTTGTGGAAAACAAGAACTTTATCGCCTTTTACCATGTTTGATACGACCTGGCAAACAACCTTTGCACCCTCTACTGTGGGAGCACCTACGGTGATGTTGCCGTCTTTGTCTACCAAAAGAACCTTGTCAAACTCTACTGTTGCACCGTTTTCTGCATTCTGGATGTGGTGTACAAACAGCCTTTTTGCCAGCTTCTGCTTTGAATTGCTGACCGTTGATTTCTACAATTGCGTACATTTCTTATATATAATGTATAAGTTAGCTCCGTCGGGTGGTCTCTAATCACTTAGAAAGCACTTGGTCGAACCCGGTGCGGAATAATCGGGCACAAAAGTACTCTTTTTATTCTAAATGGACAAATGTTCTTTTGCCTTTTTTGTTCTTTTAATGCAGATTGTACTTTTAGATTATTGGAGAAAAACTGTTTCATCAAGGAGAAACAGTCCGTGTAGGGATGGTTTCTGTTACAAAATGAATTTCAGAACATAGATACCGGCCAGCATCAGCGCCATTACAAGACACGCGAATATGACGAGTAGCACAAGACTGTAAGTCAGCATGAGGATAGTGCGCCAAAAGCTTCTCCACCAGGTGCAGCGGTACAATTGTTTGTAATCCCAACAGAATAGGACGAAAATAAGCCATAAAGGCAGCTCATACAAATCGTCTACCTTTGCGTACCCGTTGAAAGGCAGCACGATGATGCTCAGCAGGAGTATCTGGCAAGCTATGTAGGCTTGTATGAACACATGCTCCGTGGTATTGTAGTTTAACTTATATTTCCGGCGTCGGAAGGCAAGTTGGGTGGCAAGTGCAAACAAAGGCAGTGTGGCAATGATGCGGAATGCCTTGTTTCCGTGTCCCCAGCTCTTCATCAGATTCCATACTTTCATTAGGAAAGGAGAGTTCTGGAAGACTTTTTCCAGTCTGTCTCCCACTTCCGAGGTGTCGTTTACAAATTCATCGATGAGGTCGCCATCATCGCTGTTCTGTTCGGATACCTGTGTGGCAGAAGTGGAGTCGTTCTTCTCTTCCAGTTTGTTCAAGCTTTTCTCCAGGCTTTTTATAGTGATGGCGAGGGCTCGCTTTTCCTCTTTGCTATAGGTTTTCTCCATCTTTTTGGTAAGCTTCTCTTTAGCGGCAATGATTTCTTCTTTGTCTGTCTGCTCTGTCTTTTCCGTCTTTTCTTTTTTGCTCAGAGCTTCCGGGTCTACCAGTTGTACAGCCATGATATAAAGGGCTGCAAGAATGAAGAGTGTCTGGAACGGGCGAAAATACTCTACACGCTTACCGCCGATGAAGTCTCTAATCATGTATCCCGGACGGTAGAGGAGTTCCAGAAGGGTACGTCCAAAGCCATTATCTATATTGAAGAAGCCTCCGGCAATGGATTTTTAAGCGCGTTGCTCAACCGATAGCGTGGAGTGTTACGGCTTTGTCCGCAACGGTTACAGTAGTTGCCGGTATAGGTGGTGCCACAATTCAGGCAGGTGCAGGTTTCGTTGCCAGCGGGAGGAGCTTTTTCTCCCTTGTATCAGCTTGATGTGAAATGCGCGTAAGCGTACTGCGCAGGGTGCCACCATGAGTCGATGAAAGATTTTTGCTTTGTTGGGTAGTATCCTTCATTTTTTGGAGGATACCCCACAATGTCAGTATGAAAACAACCGGGAAGAAGTTGCTGTCGTCGGTCATGTCCAGCTCTTCAATAGCCAGCCAGAAGAGTGTCACTAGAAGGAGGATTTGCCAGACGCTTATCCTTTTCTGTTTCCGGGGAGAAGTGGCATGCGCATTTTCCGGCCGGATGGGATTTTCAATCTTGAATATGGAAGGATGCTCCTCCTGAACTGCCAGCAGTTCTTCCAAGGTGTTCATTATTTTCCGGTGTGGGTACTTCTCCAATTCTTTGGCAGTGGTTACTCCGTGGGTGACTCCAGCAAAGTCTACTCCGGCCGCTTGGGCTGTTTCCGCATCTACCGTGCTGTCGCCTATATAGAGGGTCTCGGCTTTGCTGACATGTAGCCGCTTAATGGCAAGGAGTAGCCCTTCGGGAGATGGCTTGGCGGCTTTCACGTCTTCACCACCCACGATGATGTCCATAAAATCTTCAGGAAAATGCTGGTTGAGGAGTTCCTTGATGCGGAATCGGTATTTGGTCGAGATGATTCCGATGCGGGCGCCGGAGTCCTTCAGTGCAGTCAGTACGGACTTGGTTTCCAGGAAAAGCACCGTGTTGACAGTCATATGCGTATCGGCCTCTTTTCGGTATTCTGCCTTGAATCCTGCCAGTTGTCCGGCATCTGTCACGCCGGTGAGGATGGAAAAAGGAGTCTTCCAGAGTCTTGCCGATAGTACGTTTGATGTCGTCATCCGTCACCTCTGTATATCCGTGACGGGTCAGTACGTTGTGGAAACAAGTGACGATTCCGCGGGAAGAATCAGCAAGCGTATAATCAAAGTCGAAAAGATAGGTCGTGTAATTCATTGTGACTTTTTGTGACAAAGATAGTGTAAAGTATATTTTTACAAAATAAAAAGAGGATTAATCGGAATTTTGTATTACTTTTGTTTGCATGAATTCTGTAGAAAAGTGACAAGATGTGTAAGTGTTTTATCCGGTTAGGTTGTTATACTATACACGTTAACCCTATAATGTTATGAATTTGATAAAATCTTGTTGTTTGTTTGTGGTCTTTTCATCCTTTCTGGCATGCACCTCGCAGGTGTCGGATGTGAAGAGTGTGTCTTATACAGAGTTTGTGAATCCTTTATCGGTACAGATTTTACTGGAAACACCTATCCGGGTGCCCAGGCGCCGTTTGGCATGGTGCAGCTCAGTCCTGATAACGGACTGCCGGGCTGGGACCGTATTTCCGGATATTTTTATCCGGACAGTACCATTGCAGGCTTCAGCCATACCCATCTCTCCGGAACCGGCGCTGGTGACTTGTATGACATCTCTTTTATGCCGGTGACATTGCCTTATAAGGAGGCGGAAGCTCCGCTCGGCATTCACTCTTTGTTCTCTCATTCGGGAAGAGTCGGCAAGCGCTGGATATTATCAGGTGCGTCTGAAAGATTATAATATAAATGTAGAGTTGACGGCCACCGAGCGTTGTGGCATTCAGCGGTATACTTTCCCAAAAGCCGATGCTGCCGTTTTCCTGAATTTGCGGAAAGCCATGAATTGGGATTTTACCAATGATTCTCACATAGAAGCCGTCGATTCGGTAACGGTGCAAGGTTACCGTTACTCTGACGGTTGGGCACGCGACCAGCGCCTCTACTTCCGTACACGTTTCTCCAAACCGTTTGCTGCGATGCAGCTCGATACAGCTGCCATAGAGAAAGAAGGCAAGCGGATAGGGACATCTGTCATTGCACGATTCGACTTTCAGACTAAGGAAGGAGAACAGATTCTTGTCAGTACTGCCATCTCCGGTGTAAGTATGGAAGGGGCGGCACGTAATCTGGCAGCAGAAGTACCTGATGATGATTTCGACAAATACCTGGCTGCTGTGCAGGATGATTGGAACGAACAATTGTCCCGGATAGAAATAAAATGCGATGACCGCGATGAGAAAGTCAAGTTCTATACAGCTTTATATCATTCGATGATTGCTCCTACCATTTACAGTGATGTGGACGGCGCCTATTACGGTCCCGACAAGCAAGTGCACCGGGTAGAGGGCTGGACAAATTACAGTACTTTCTCCTTGTGGGACACTTACCGTGCGGCTCATCCTCTCTATACTTTTATTGAGCCGGAACGGGTGAATGATATGGTGAAGTCCTTCCTCGCCTTCTTCGAACAGAACGGCCGCCTTCCCGTATGGAATTTTCAGGGGGGCGAGACAGATATGATGATAGGTTACCACTCTGTGCCGGTTATTGTAGATGCCTATCTGAAAGGTATTGGGGACTTCGATGCGAAAAAGGCCTTGGAGGCTTGTGTAGCTACTGCCAATATCGATTCCTATCGTGGCATTGGGTTATATAAGAAATATGGCTATGTTCCTTATAATGTGACGGATCAGTATAATTCGGGAAAAACTGGTCACTTTCTAAAACACTGGAATATGCATATGATGACTATTGTATAGCCCGTATGGCAGAGAAGCTGGGCGATAAGGAGTTGCGGACGGGTTTTATAAGCGTTCCCGTAATTACCGGAATGTCTACAATCCGGTAAGTTCTTTCATGCAGCCCCGTGATGACAAGGGAGAGTTTATCCGGAACTTCTCGCCGGACGACTATACTCCGCACATCTGCGAGAGCAACGGCTGGCAATACTTCTGGTCTGTGCAGCAGGATATTGACGGTTTGATAGTTTTGACCGGAGGTAAGGAACGGTTTGCCCAGAAGCTGGACAGTATGTTTACTTACAATCCTTCTGCAGATGATGAGTTGCCTATTTTCAGCACCGGGATGATTGGCCAGTATGCGCATGGAAATGAGCCTAGCCATCACGTCATCTATCTGTTCAATGCTGTGGATCAACCTTGGAAAACCCAGAAATATGCAGCCCGGGTGATGCGTGAACTCTACCAGAACACTCCTGCCGGTTTGTGCGGCAACGAGGATTGCGGACAGATGTCCGCCTGGTATGTGTTCAGTGCGATGGGCTTTTATCCGGTAGACCCGGTTGGTGGAAAATATGAAATCGGTACCCCCCTATATCCGGAAATGAAGATGCACCTGCCCGGTGGAAAGACCTTTACGGTACTGGCGCCGGCGGTGAGCAAGGAAAATTGCTACATTCAATCTGTCAAACTCAACGGTAAGAACTATGACAAAAGTTATATTACGCATGAACAGATAATGGATGGAAGTGTTTTCGAATTTGAAATGGGGGATAAGCCAGGTCAGGCATGGTACAGTCCCCGATAACCGGCTAACATATGAATGAACATTTCGACTTGACATATAAATCCCTTTTCCGCAGGTATTATACCAACCTGCTGTTCTATGCCACACGCATTGTGGGGGAAGAAGATGCGGAAGATGTGGTACAGGATGTTTTCGTGGAGCTGTGGAAGCGGAAAGATACCATGAAGGTGGGAGAGCAGATTCAGGCTTTTCTGTATAGGGCGGTGTATACCCGTGCCTTGAACGTTCTGAAGCATCGGGACATTGTGAGTGGCTATGAGGCTGTCATGCTCGAAATCCATAAAAAGAGGGTTGAGTTCTATCAACCTGACAGCAATGATGTGGTGAAACGGATAGAGGATGCCGAACTCAGGAGGAAGCTGTCCGATGCCATCAATGAATTGCCGGACAAGTGCCGGATGGTATTCAAACTCAGCTATCTGCATGATATGAAAAATAAGGAGATAGCTGATACGATGGGAGTGTCATTGCGTACGGTGGAGGCTCACATGTACAAAGCTTTGAAGTTACTGCGCGATAAACTGGGGTATCTGAACCTGATGTTGGCTCTGGTTTTTCATCGGGAAAGTAAGTGTTTTTTGCGAGCAGCGTTGTTTTATTATCATAATGAAGGAAAGAATGAATAAGTTGAATGAGGAGATATTGGCCAAGTTCCTTATGGGTGAATGTACGGAAGATGAACTTCGTGAGGTGAACGCCTGGCTGGAAGGGTCGGGTGAGAATGCACGCGAATTGTTCAGGCTGGAGGAGATTTACCACTTGGGGAGACTGGGGGATACTTCGAATACACAAGACATAGAAAAGGCCGAAAAGCGATTGTTTAAAAGGCTGGAACAAGAGAAGACGAAACAATACAAGGTACGGAGGATGGTTGGGTGGATGCGGTATGCGGCCGTATTTGTGGGCTTCTTCCTTTTGGGAACTTTCGGCTATCTTTTTTATCAGACTTATAGCCAGCCGGAAACATTACTGGCTGTCACCACTCATGATAAGATTAAGGAACTGAAACTGCCGGATGGAACCAAAGTCTGGCTGAATAAAAACACTACCCTGAAATATCCACATGAGTTTGCAGGGAAGGGAAGAAAGGTTTATCTGGAAGGAGAAGGATATTTTGAGGTGATGAGGAATCTGGAAAAACCGTTTGTCGTACAGAGTGAGGCCATGCAGGTCAGAGTATTGGGAACTGTTTTCAACCTCAAGTCTGACAAGGCTAAGATGTCTGCAGTAGCTACCCTTTTGAAAGGCGAAGTAGAGGTGAAAGGTAATCATGGCGAGGGTATGATTATCCTTGCCCCCGGACAGAAAGCCGAGCTGAACGGAATGACTAGGCGTCTGGTGGTGAAGCAGGTGGATACGGGAATCGAAAACTGGCACAATAATGAGTTTGTCTTTGAGAAGGCTGACCTATACACCATTGCGCGTACATTGGAGAATTCGTATGGGGTGAGGGTAATTCTGGCACCGAACATAGATGTAAGCAAGACTTACTCGGGTACACTGAAGAAAAAATGAGAGTGTAGGGGCTGTGCTGAATCTGATAAAGAATGCCATTCCATTGGAGTATAAAATTGTGGGGAACAGTGTTTTCCTCTCCTCAACGAAGTAGGAAGGCTGCACAAATTCGAGATATGACGAGAAGAATTTATTTAATACTAACAACTTTCTAATATTATGCGAAAATTAATCCTATTGTTTTTTTTTGGTGAGCAGTGCTTTATGGCTGCATGCCAAAGACTTTACCCGGTATGTCAGTCCTCTTGTCGGCACGCAGTCTACTTTCGAGCTTTCCACCGGTAATACCTATCCTGCGATCGCACGTCCCTGGGGTATGAACTTCTGGACTCCTCAGACGGGTAAGATGGGTGACGGCTGGCAATACGTCTATACAGCGAACAAGATCCGTGGTTTCAAGCAGACACACCAGCCCAGTCCTTGGATTAACGACTACGGGCAGTTCTCCATTATGCCGGTGGTTGGCAAACCCGAGTTTGATGAAGAGAAGCGTGCAAGCTGGTTCTCCCACAAGGGCGAAGTGGCACTTCCTCATTATTATAAGGTATATCTTGCCGAACACGATGTGGTTACCGAGTTCACCCCTACCGACCGTGCCGTATTGTTCCGTTTCACTTTCCCTGAAAATGATCATTCATACATTGTTGTCGATGCCTTTGACAAGGGCTCTTATGTGAAGATACTTCCGGAGCAGAATCGTATTATCGGTTATACTACCCGTAACAGCGGCGGTGTTCCCGAGAACTTCAAGAACTATTTCGTGATAGAGTTCGACAAGCCTTTTACTTATAAGGCTTCTGTAGCCGATGGCGTCTTGAGCGAGAATAAGGTTGAGCAGGAAGCCGGACATGCCGGTGCTGTTATCGGTTTCAAAACCCGTAAGGGTGAAGTGGTACATGCCCGTGTAGCCTCTTCTTTCATCGGTTTTGAGCAGGCTGACCGTAACTTGAAGGAGCTTGGCAATGACAATTTGGAAACATTGGTTCAGAAAGGTCAGGATGCCTGGAACAAGGTGCTGGGCCGTATTGATGTGGAAGGCGGAACCCTTGACCAGTACCGTACTTTCTACTCATGTTTGTATCGTTCCTTGTTGTTCCCGCGTGCATTCTATGAACTGGATGAGGCGGGAAATCCGATTCATTACAGTCCCTACAATGGGCAAGTGTTGCCCGGCTATATGTATACGGATACCGGTTTCTGGGACACTTTCCGCTGTCTTTTCCCATTCCTCAACCTGATGTATCCGTCGGTGAACAGGCAGATTCAGGAAGGCCTTGTCAACACCTATAAGGAAAGCGGTTTCTTTCCCGAATGGGCAAGTCCGGGTCACCGTGGCTGTATGATTGGCAACAACTCTGCTTCCGTGCTGGCAGATGCCTATCTAAAAGGCGTGAAGGTGGAGGACGTGCAGACACTGTACGAAGGTCTCATCAGTGGTACTAAGAGTGTCCATCCCGAGGTTTCTTCCACGGGTCGCCTCGGCTATGAGTATTACAACAAGCTTGGTTATGTTCCCTACGATGTGAAAATCAACGAGAACACTGCCCGTACTTTGGAGTATGCTTATAATGACTGGTGCATCTACCGCATGGCAAAAGAACTGAACCGTCCGAAGAAGGAGCAGAAACTCTTTGCGGAACGTGCCATGAACTATAGGAATGTATTTGATAAGGAAAGCAAGCTGATGCGTGGTCGTAATCAAGACGGCCAGTTCCAGTCTCCTTTCTCTCCTTTGAAGTGGGGTGACGCCTTTACTGAAGGTAACAGCTGGCACTATTCCTGGTCTGTATTCCACGACCCTCAAGGTCTGATAGACCTGATGGGTGGAAAAGAGTCTTTCGTAGAGATGCTTGACTCTGTATTTATTGTCCCGCCCTTGTTCGATGACAGCTACTACGGCCAGGTAATCCATGAAATCCGTGAGATGACAGTGATGAATATGGGTAACTATGCCCATGGCAACCAGCCCATCCAGCACATGATTTACCTTTATAATTATGCTGGGGAGCCTTGGAAGGCCCAATATTGGCTTCGTCAGGTTATGAACCGCATGTACACTGCCGGTCCCGACGGTTACTGCGGTGACGAGGACAACGGTCAGACTTCGGCGTGGTATGTCTTCTCTGCACTTGGTTTCTATCCGGTTTGCCCTGGTACGGACGAATATGTGCTGGGCGCCCCTTTGTTCCGTAAGGCTACCCTCCATTTTGAGAACGGCAAGTCTCTGACTATTGATGCTCCGGATAACTCACCGGAGAACATGTATATCGAGTCTCTCAAGGTGAACGGCGTGGATTATTCCAGGAATTATCTGACGCATGGCGATTTGCTGAATGGCGGTACCTTGAGGTTTGATATGGGTAGCCAGCCTAATATGAAGAGAGGTACGCAGCCGGAAGATTATCCTTATTCTTTTTCCAGGGAGTAAATGTGTTTAGGTTCATTTTTTTGAGGTTTTTAGATTGTTAGGGTATGAACGACATCCCAGAAGAATAGTGGGGTGTCGTTCTTTGTTTATTTTTCATTCACTAACCACCTTCCCATATTCAGCCACCGCCATCTTCTCTGCCAGATACGCATCAATCAGGCTGGTGTGTGCCTGCGTCCACGAGAGTTGTGCGGACAACACATCTGCCATGCTGGCTTTTCCTTCATTATAAGAGAAGGTGACAAGGCCCAGATTCTCTTCGGCGAGTATCATATTCTCCCGGGCCGTCTTGACTTGCTGTTCAGTTTCCGTCAGTTTTGTGGTGGCTGCGGAGAGTTCTTCCAGAATATTGTCCGTTACATAGCTTTGTTGCAGCTTCTGTATGCCGATATAGGCTTTCTGTTGGCGGTTTGTCTTGAAGCGGGCTCCCCAACGGAAGATGGGGATGCTGACATTGACTCCTACGACGGGAGTATGAGGTACATCCTGCCCCATATAGGTGATTCCCGTATCCCAACCGGTAGCGAGGAACATGTTGACTTGTGGGTTGTAGCGGCTGAGGGCGGCATGCCGTTGCGCTTCACTGCGGGCGATGTTCACGGAGGTACTGGCATATTCTGCTCGGCGAAGCAGCACATCATCTAGGCCCAGAGGTATGATGGAGGCAGTCGGTATATCTATTTCGGCTATGCTGTCTATGGAGCGTCCGGTTCCGAGCCCATAAGGATATTCAGTTTTTGCAGGGCAAGGGTATGGTTTTGGCGTGCCTTGATGTACTGCGAATTCGGCTTCCTTACGTCGGGTGGAAATCATCAGCAAGTCTGTGCGGCTGATGGCACCGTCATCAAAGCGGTCTTGGATGATGTCGTACTGCTGTTGTACAATATCCTGAAAGGTAGCCGCGGCTTTCAGACCGGCACGGGCGGCAGAGGCATTCCAATAGACGGCGTCACTTTGATAGTGTATCTGGTCGAGGGTCAGCTCTGTGGTAAGTTGAGCCAGTGCCTCGTCGGCTTGCGCCACTTTCTTTTGGGCTATTAGGGAACCTCCGGTATAAAGCGGCTGCGTCAAGGTGGCAAGTGCCTGATAGGTATAAGGGTGGTAGTCTCCTTTCGGACTGTTCCATTGGTCCAGATGATTGAGATTGGCGGTACCCTCGGCGGTGATGTCAATCTGGGGCAGGAAACCGGTGGAGGCAATCTTGCGTGCCTCGGTACTGGCGAATGTTTTCAGATGCTGTTGTTTCAGAATCTGGCTGTATGCTTCTACCTTGTCGCGGTATTCTTCGCGGCTCAGATATGCTTGTTGTGCCCCGGCATTCAGTCCGGAGCACAGTAATGATAGAATAAGTATCTTTGTTTTCATCATTCAATTGGTAAACTGTAAATTGTTGAATGTTCTCTCACTTGATTTTATGAATGGCGCAATAAGCTACCGGCAGCACGAATAGAGTCAATGCCGAAGCTATCAGCAAACCGCCCATGATGGTTGCCGCCATGCCACCGAACATGGCATCGAACAATAACGGCAACATTCCCAGGATAGTGGTACCCGATGCCATGGCCACCGGGACAATACGGGTGGTCGTTGCACTGATAACGGCTTCACGCGGTGCTTTTCCGGCAGCGGTTTCCGTATCAATCTGGTCTACCAGCACGATGGCATTCTTGATATTCATTCCAATCAGCCCCAGCAAGCCGAGGATGGAGAAAAAGTCGAATGATTTCCCCAATACCACCAGTCCCAATACAATGCCTATGAAGATGAGCGGCAGCATCAGTAGGATAACAATCGGCTTCCGGTAGCTGCGGAACAGAAACAGCAGGGTGACGAACATAAGGAAGAATGTCAGCGGCAGGTTGGCTGCCAGTGCGGCATTGCTTTCTGCCTGGCTTTCCTGTTCTCCGAAGTATTTCATGGTGTAACCTTCGGGCACTTCAATCTCCTCCTGCACTTGCTTCCATATACGGTTGAAGGCGGCAATGGCATTCACACCGCGGCGTGGGTCGGCCTGCGCCATCATCACCATCTGCCGGTTGTAGTCTTTCACATTGGAGAACTTGTACTGGAAGTCGAACCGGCTGACGACTTGTTCCAGAGTGGTTGTTTCGCGTGCAGTGCCGAATACGGGGAGTGTACGCAAGTCGTTGATGCGGAAAGAGTCGATAGTTTTATCCTTCAACAGAATGGGAAGTACCTGGTCTCCTTCCCTGTATTCTCCAAGTGTCATGCCGTTCGTACCGATCTGGATACTCTGTGCCATGCTTTGACGGGAGATACCCAACGGTTGTGCACGCTCCTGACTGTAAACGGGATGCCATACCGGTATCTTATTGCCCCAGGAGTTGCGCACGTTGATAAGTTCGCCGTCACGGTGCATGATGTCCAGAGCCTTGTTGGTCAGCATGACCAGCGTATCCGTGTTATTGCCGATGAACCCGATTTCAATGGCGGCATCTACGGCAGGAGAGAGCTTGAACAACATGGTACGGGTGATGGCATTGGGATAGTTGGCCTTCATGTAGGCATCAAGGTTCTCTTCCTGCTTCTTGGTATATTTGCTGTCAGTTACTTCCACCAGGATATTGGCGAAGTTAGGTTTGGGGCCGACGGAAGTGGAGGCCAGATAGTAACGCAACGGTGTGCTGCCGAATGTGACGGATACCCGTTTCACTTCCGGCTGCTGCATCAGATGTGCTTCCACCTTTTTCATTTCGGTTTCTACTTCGCGGATGCTGTACCCGTCCGGATAGAATACATCTGCCCGAAAGTAGGGCTTGTCCAGAGAAGGGAAGAAGTTCTGGGGCCATCAGCCCCATGACGATGAGGGAGAGGATGAACAGTGCTGTAATGCTTCCAAGGGTCAACGCCTTCTTGCGTATCAGTGTGCCGAGGATGGAGGCGAATTTATGGTAGAAAGGCTTGTCGTATGGGTCTTTACCACCATCTTTAGCCTTTGCTTTCAGTATGAAGTTGCCGAATGTAGTGGTTTGTGTCAACGCCAGCACCCAACTTAATCCCAGGGAAATGGCCAGCACTACGAATAGCGGTTTCACGATTTCGGCTACGGAAGAGGGAGCCAGATACAGTGGCAGAAACGAACAGATGGCAATGAACGTTGCTCCCAGCAATCCCCATTGGGGACCGGTGGCACCGTCTATCAGCGCTTTCCGGCGGTCGATGCCGCGGGCAATGGCAATTTGGGCATTATCTGTCACCACGATGGCATTGTCCACCAGCATTCCCATGGCTATGATGAATCCGGCGAGGGAGGTCCGGTTCAGACCTACGCCAAGAAACGACATAATGAGCAGTGTGCCTCCGATAGAGAATATAAGGGAAGAGCCAATCAGTACTCCTGCACGCATGCCCATCACCAGCATGATGATTACAATCACAATCAGGATGGATTCTATCAGATTGATGATGAACCCGTTGTTGGCTTCTTGGGCAATCACGTTTTCGGGATACAGACTTTCCAGTTCCAGTCCCACGGGGATGAGGGGCATGAGTTCGGCAAGCCTCCGGTCTACCAGTTCACCGGATTTTTACCACATCCTTTGTCGGGTCGGTGGAGATGCCGATACCGATGGCGCGCTTTCCGTTGACGTGCATGATATTGCCGGGAGGTTCCATGTATCCCTTTTCAATGATGGCGATGTCACCCAGCTTGACTTGTCCGCCGGAGGTAGTGATAACCTGGTTGCGGATATCATCGACAGTCGTGTAGGTACCGTTGGCCACGATGCGTAACTGTTGTTCTCCGGCACTGATTTCACCTGTATTGATAATCTGGTTCTGCGATTGCAGTAGGCCGGCCAGTTGTTTGGGGTCGATACCCATTCCTGCCAGCTTGTTTACGGAGATGAATATATGGATGACCTCTGTCTGTGTACCGAAAAGGGCTACCTTCATCACACCGTCTGCTGTGATGACATGTGTCTTGATTCGTTCCGCCCAGTTTCTCATTTCTTCATAAGAGAAACCGTCGTCACCCACCAGGCCGTAATAGATGCCGAAAACGTCTCCAAAATCATCCGAGACGGTCGGTACAGAAGAGCCTGCGGGCAGTTGGGGCTGTATGTTGAGCACTTTACGCCGCAGTTCGTCCCACTTCTGCGGAATGGATGCGGCAGAGAGTGACGGTTGCAGTTCGAAGGTTATCTTGGAGAGTCCGTACATAGACTCTGACTTTATCTTGTAGACGCCGCTCATCGACTGTATTTCTCGGGAGATGGGTTCGGTGACGAGCCGTTCCACTTCTGCCGGCTCCGCTCCCGGGTAGCGTGTCATGATGACTGCCGACTTGATGACGAAAGGTGCGTCTTCCTTCTTTCCCAACCTGCCGAATGACAGTATGCCGCCGATAAGCAGCACAGCCAGAAAGAAGTAGACTATCTTCGTGTTGTCTAATGAATATTTGGCTAGATTCATAATGAATATTTTTTAGATAAATGGGGAATGTAATGTGCCAATGTGATTAATCACATTAGTACCTTTATTGCTTCTCCTTCTGTCAGCTGGTATACTCCGGCCGTCACAACGGTTTCTCCTGGTTCCAACCCTTTAGAGATAAGCAGGTTTGCCTCTCCCGTTGGAGAATAAACGGTCACTTCGCGGCGACTGACTTTATTACCTTCCACCACCCATACATACGTTTTCCGGTTTTCACTGTCGCCGAATACGGCGCTTAACGGTACATTCATCAGCTTTTCTTCCAGAAAGGGAGCGACATCCGATGCCAGCTTTATTTTGCATGTGAATCCCGGTTTTACGTCATAACGTGTACGGTCAAAGTGCGGGTCGTCAATTGTTATTGTCACCGGAATACCCGTCCCTGCTGTGGAGATGTCAAGATACTCTTCCAGTCTGGCATCGAAAGCCTCTGCAGGGTAACTGTCGAACACCACCTTGAACTTTACGTCCTTGGCACGGAGCAGATAGAGATAATCATCCGGTACGGTGAACTTGATTCGTAGCTTCTGTGTATTTACCAGCTGTACAACCCCTTCTCCTGCATTGACACGCTGATAGTTCTCTACCAGCCGTTTTTTGCGATGGAACCCTCGAAAGGGGCTGTCAGCCGCGTATCCCGCATATTGTTGCCGGACAACTCGTAAGTGGATTTTTGCTTTCTGATAGTTGGCTTACGCTGATTTTCGTATTTCCTGCACGGAGATAGCCTGGCGGCCAAGCAGCCGTTTTGTTACGTTCCACTTGTGCGGCAGCTGTTTCGTAGGCAGCCTTGTCGGCTGCATATTGCAGGGAGATGTCGCGTGGGTCGATGGCGGCAATCAGTTGCCCCTTTTTTACCCGCTGTCCCTCTACAACCGGGAGGCTGATGATTTGTCCGCTGACGCGGAAGGCAAGTCTCACATATTCCACGGCTTCCACTATTCCGGAGAAGTCTTTGCGGATAACCGACTGTGAACTGACTTGCGCAGTCTTCACCGGTCGGATAAGGGTATTGCTACCCTTTTGTTTTTTGCCCGCACGACGTGATGAACAACGTCGTAACCAGGGCGAAAAGAAACATTTTTTTCATTGGTAAACAAGTATATAGTTATTCGTTCAGGTATATATAAAAACATAAAACCGGGAAAACAACCAAATGTTCTCCCGGTTATAGGATAAATGATGATTTAATGTGCCAATGTGCTAATTGGCTGCGCAATGTTTATGTTGCGCTATCACGCCGCAGGTCATTGGCACATTGGCATATTAATTTTCAATTCCGTCCCCCGTTCCAGCGTATATGGGTGTCCGTAGACTTGTATGTCCACTTTGCTGCCTGCTGTAAGCGAGATTTCGATTTCTTTTCCTACCCGTATGTGAAGTGTGTTTTTCAGATAATTCACCTTGAATGAATAGCTGTCCCATTTTTGCGGTATGACAGGGGAGAAACACAACGTCTCCTTCAGCACCTGCATACCTGCAAATCCGCGTACAATGGCCAGCCAGCTGCCGGGCATACTGGTTATGTGCAGACCTTGGTCCGCTTCGTTGTTGTAGTCGTCCAGGTCAAGCCGCGTGGCATGCAGGAAAAGCTGGTAAGCATTTTTCCACTTTGCCGATGCGTGCAGCCAGGATGGAATGGATGTGGGGAGAAAGGGAGGATTCGTGTACGGTCATCGGCTCATAGAACTCGAAATTGCGGCGGACGGTTTCCGTGTCGAAATAGAAATAATAGAGGTAAAGTCCGAGCAACACGTCGCTCTGCTTGATGTAGCAAGAGCGCAGAATGCGGTCCCATGACCAATGTTGGTTGATGGGGCGTTCTTCGGCAGGAATGTTATCTGTACTTTCCAGTACTTTATCCATATAGCCGTCACTTTTGGATCAAAAAATACCCCCGTTCCTTGTCTTCCGGCAGATACATGTGTTCGATGATGTCTCTCCACCGGGCACTTTCCTTCACTTGGTCGAGATTGGTGATGCGGCGTATGTGGGCATATTCATCCGGATATTGCTGTGCCACCATTTCCAGAAAACGGAGGGTCATCTTGAGGCACTGTATACAGGAATAGTTAGTGTACCAGTTGTTGTCCACATTGTTTTCGTATTCATCCGGGCCGGTAACCCCCTAGTATGACATATTTCTGTTTGGGTTGGGAGAAGGATACCCGTTGGCTCCAGAAGCGGCTGACGGCAATCATTACTTCCAGGCCATATTTGGTGATATAGTCCATATTGCCCGTCAGTACTGCATGCTGAACGATGGCATAGACAATGATATTGTTACGATGGATTTCCTCGAAGGTTATTTCCCATTCACTGTGGCATTCCTCGCCGTTATTGGTTACCTGCGGAAACAACGCTGCACCGTCCTTGAAACCCAGTTTACGGGCGTTTTCGATGGCTTTGGGAAGCTGGTTGTACCGATATGCCAGCAAGTTCTTTGCAATCTCTTTGGGAGTGGAGAGCAGAAAAAACGGTACACAACACAGTTCCGTGTTCCAATAAGTATTTCCGCCATATTTTTCTCCGGTGAATCCTTTGGGGCCGATGTTTAGGCGCGGATCATCTCCCCGGTAAGTCTGATACAGCTGGAATATGTTGTACCGGATACCTTGTTGCGCTTCCGGATCCCCTTCGATGACGACATCCGTTTCGTCCCAGATTTCCTGCCAGGCCCTTCGATGCTCTTCTACCAGCGTATTCCAGCCTATGCTCTTGGCTTCGCGTGCCTCGGCCACGGAGTGTTCCACCAATTCACTCCGTTCGTGGTAGAGAGAAGAAGCAATGGCGGTGTATTTGATGAGTGTCACGTTGTCTCCGGGTTTCACGTCGGCACCTACGCTGAAACCGGTCTGCTTTTCCGTTTTCTATCCGTATGAGGTTGGCAGTGGTTTCCTTGTTGATTTTTGAAGAATTGGTAAGTCATGGCGTAGCACACTTGTGCATCTTCCCGGCGGGTCTGTGTCCAGAGATAGGCACAGCTGCTGGTAGAACCGGAACGCAGTATGTTCCATATTTTCAGGTTTGGCAGATCGGCATCGTCTACTATATTCCCGTCAAGAATGGGCACGAGTGAGATTCTGCCGGTATAGTTGATGGAAGACACGCTGTACTTGATGAGACAGAGGTTGGGTCTTGCCATATTTGTGATATGCTCTACATGGATGCGGAGCTGGTTTCCGCGAGGAGACGTCACCTCCATGTCCCGGTAGAAGATACCTTCCTTCATATCCAGGCGGCGGTTGAAGCTGTCGACATCCCAGCCTGCCAAATCGAGTTCCTCATCGATGAGGCGCAGGTTGATGCGGCTCCAGTCAGCAGCCTTGGGTATACGGGTGTAATATGGGGGAAATCCGTTCTTCCACCATCCTACGCGGGTTTTTGTCCAGGAAAGTGATGCCGGCCACAAATGAACCACGGTAACTGTCACTGCTGTAAGGCTCCTCAAAAATACCCCCCTGTTGCCCGAAAATCGTCCGTTTCCGAGACTGAATATACTTTCCGACATCCGTTGACGGTCGGGGTTGGAATTGGTCTTCGATGATGTTCCATTCATCGGTCTTGAGGTATTTCTTCATGGCGACGTGTTTTCTGTAGTTATCGCCGTAAAGTTAAGCAATATGCGGAAATAAAGAAGAAATGGAAAGGAAAAAAATCAAACGTGCGGTAGGCTTTTTTTACCTGCTTTCTGCCGGAGGGCTGGTAGGCTCGTCAATAACAGATGCTATGTACGGTCAGAAGAAGAGGTAACAATCATACGGTATGAAAGCATGAATCATACGATATGATTATGGTAATCATACGGTATGATTCATGTCTTTATTACAAAGATAACGGCTGTCCTTTGTACGGTGTGCCGGTCTCGGTTCTTTGTGTGTTATGTTTCGGAGGCGTGTGCTTACTTGCTTTTTTCTCCTTGGTTCTCTTTGATGAGGTATACGCAGGCGGCGCCGATTATCAGCATGATTCCTGCCAGCACAAGCATATTGATTTCAGGAGGCAGTCCTCCTTGGGGAGTAAACAAGGCAAGGATGGTGCCGCCCAAAGCAGCTGCTATAATCTGCGGGATACAGATAGTACCGTTGAAAAGTCCCAGATAAGTACCCATGTGTCCTCCGCTCAGTGCGTTGGTCAGGATGGTGAACGGCAGTGCCAGCATGGCAGCCCATGCACAACCTATCAGCAAGAAGGAAATGAAGAGCATATAAGGGTCGTGTATGAAGTAGGTGGAAATGAAACCTATACCTCCCAGAACAAGGCTGAGTGAGTAGACCCGGCGACGGTCCTTGAACATCGGTATGCAGATGGCCCAAAGCACAGAGCCGATGGCTTGTACGGCAAACAGTACGCCTACCCAGTCGGCGGCATTCTGATATTGCAGGCTCTTGGTGTCGAGTACCACTTTGGTGACACCATCTACCAGGTGCTCTACTGTAGGAGCATCAAAAGCATTGGCAGCGATGCTGCCGTTGGTATAGGTCCACATGAACATAAAAGCAAACCAGCAGAAGAACTGTACCAGTCCGATAGTCCAGAATGCTTTCGGAGCCTTGATGAGCAGCTTCAGCATGTTGGTCTTTTCATGTTCCTCTTCTTCGGTGATGCCGTGATACTCTGCATATTCGGCAGGCGGCATCTCTTTTACTTTGACCGAAGTGTAGATGACGCAGAAGATAAGGATGGCCGCTCCGATGTAGAATGAGTAAATCACCGAGTCGGGGATTACTCCTTGGGGAGCTGTATTGCTGATGCCAATCCATGCAAAGATGAACGGGAAGAGATATCCCACCAGGCTGCCTGCATTGCAGAGAAAACTCTGGATGGAGTAGGCGAGTCCTTTTTGTTTCTCATTCACCATGTCGCCCACCATCATTTTGAAGGGTTGCATGGCCATATTGATGGAGGTGTCGAGGAACATCAGCGATACCAGTCCGAAAATCATGGCTGTACTTACTGCCATGCCGAAGCTTCCGGCATTGGGTAGCAGGCACATGACGAGTACGGCCACCAACGAACCTATAAACAGATAAGGGATGCGCCGCCCGAAGCGTGTCCAGGTCTTGTCACTGGCGGCTCCCACGATGGGTTGTACAATGATACCTGCCAACGGCGGTAATATCCAGAAATAACTCAAATTATGCGGGTCTGCACCCAAAGTGGAAAAGATACGGCTGATGTTTGCACTCTGCAAAGCATATGCAATCTGTACGCCGAAAAAACCCAAAGCTGATGTTCCACAGCTTCCAGAAACTTAAATCGGGTTTACTTTCATGATGGTTTAATATGTTTTATTATTTCGTAGTTCCTCTTATCACCAGATTGGTACGTACTATCTTGTTGTTGCTTTTCTCTTCTCCCTCCAGCTTTCCGGTCAGAATGCTGAAAGCGCTTTTACCTACTTCCTCGCCATGCTGCTCCACGGTAGTCAGCTTCGGGTCGGTGCTTTGGGCAATGGCTCCGTCGGTGAATCCGCAGATGGATACTTCATCGGGAACTTTTACGCCGACCAGTTTGCAGGCATACAGTATGCCCGAAGCTGTCTCGTCGTTGATGGCAAAGAAACCGTCAGGGCGGTTTTCGCTTTCCAGCAGGTCGGGAGTGATGGAGATGGCGCGTTCACGGGTGTCGCACAACAGAATCATGCTGTCGTCCACCGGAATTTTATACTTCTTCATGGCATCCAGGTAGCCGTTCCGGCGATTCTTGGTAATCTCTAGGTGGGGAGCCGCACCATAGAAAAGGATACGCTTGCATCCGGTCTGTATCATGTATTCCACGGCTGCAAAGGAGCCGGCATAGTCGTCCACCACCACTCGCTCGGTTTTCAGCCCCGTACATATACGGTCGTAAAAGACAATGGGAATATCGTTGTTCAGCAGCTCCTGGTAATGGTCGTATTGGGAAGTGTCCTTGGCAAGTGAAGCGATGACTCCGCAGACACGGGCGGCAAGGAAAGAATGTACAATTTTCACTTCCTGCTCGTACGATTCGCTGCTCTGCGCCACTATGATATTATATCCGGCATCCGCCGCTGCTTTCTCAATTCCGCTCGAATACGCAGGTAAAAGGAAGTGGTGTACCAGTTCGGGGACAATGACGCCGATGGTATTGCTGCGGCTTGCGCGGAGATTTACGGCAAGTACGATTTGGGCTTGTAGTTATGCTCGCGCGCATAGGCATGGACAAGGTCACGTGTTTCCTTGCTGATGTCCGGATTGTCTTTCAGCGCCCTCGACACAGTGGAGGGGGAGACATTCAGCGCCCGGGCAATATCCTTGATGGTAATCTGCGGTTTATTCATGGTATAGTTTTGAGGACAAAGATAAGGTAAACTTCCCTAATCCGATTGCAAAAATAACGTAATAAGGTAAATTGTGCTTATCCGTTGAGGTTTATCGGGTTGTAAGTTTGTGCAAACGATTGCAGATACCCGTATTTTGACAAATTAAGGTGATATATAGTTCTATATTCCCTAAATGCTTATATTTGCAGTACGCAATTAATGATGATAACGCCATGAAACACATGAAGTTTTTGACTTTCCTTTTTTTGTATTGCCTTTGCAGTATTTGCATGCAGCAGCAATAATGAGACAGACCCCAATGCTGGTGGACTTCCCGATAAGGAGGAACCTCTGGCTACAGACTTTGCTAAAGGTGCCGACATCAGTTGGGTGACGGAGATGGAACATAAGGGTATGAAATTTTACAATACCTCCGGTGTGGAGACCGATTGTTTCCAGCTGATGAAGGATTTGGGCCTGAATGCGGTTCGACTCAGAGTATGGGTCGACCCCAAAGAACACGATAACTGGTGCAATACGGCCGATTTGGTGACGAAAGCCAAGCGTGCCGCAGAGCTGGGCATGGACGTAATGGTAGACTTCCATTACAGTGACTGGTGGGCCGACCCTGGACAGCAGCATAAGCCTGCTGCATGGAAAGGACTGAACTTGGCCGACTTGAAGAAAGCCGTCGCCGGTCATACTGCCGATGTACTTAATGCGCTGAAAGCGGCAGGAGTTACTCCCAAGTGGGTTCAGGTAGGTAATGAAATCCGTTCGGGGATGCTCTGGGATGAAGATGCTGCATTGAGTGGTGCGTCCTATGATGTGAGGGAATGTGATGTAAAGGGTTCCAACAGCACTTCCGAGGAAGTGAAATACCGTGAGAACTTTGCCAACCTGGCTGCTTTTATCAATGTAGGATACGATGCGGTAAAGTCCGTCTTCGACGATGCCATTGTCATCGTCCATCTGGACAATGGATATGACAACGAATTGTATACCTGGTTCTTTGATGAACTGAGAGCCAATGGCGGTAAGTGGGATATGATAGGCATGTCGCTCTATCCTTACTGGACGATGCTCGAGCACAAGGAATATACAGCTGATAGAACTATCACCGAGTGTATTGCCAATATTAATAGTGTAGCCCGGAAATACAACTGTGACGTGATGGTGGTGGAAACCGGCATGGAGTGTGCCGACGACAAAGGGAATCTGGCAAGTGCTTCCGTGCTGGCAGAAGGGAAACGCCAACTGGCACGTATCCTGAAAGAGTGCAAGGAGAATACCGGCGGACGCTGCAAGGGCGTGTTCTACTGGGAACCGGAATGCAGGCCGAACCAATATCGGCTGGGGGCATTCACTGAAGACGGCCGCCCCACTGTGATAATGGATGCTTTTAAATAATTATATTAACAAAATCTTTTAAAGAAGAATGAGAAAGACAATACTTATCTTTTCCTGCTGCGCATTTTTTTGCCTTGGCGGCAATGGCGCAGCGTACAGAAGCATTGTTGGAAAAGAACTGGAAGTTCACCAAGGGAGATGTTCCCGAAGCAACACAAACAAATTTAGACGACAGTAAGTGGGAAACAGTGACCATTCCTCATGATTGGGCCATCTTTGGTCCGTTCGACCGCAACAACGATTTGCAGGAGGTAGCGGTTACGCAAGACCTTGAAAAACAAGCTTCCGTAAAGACCGGGCGTACCGGAGGGTTGCCTTATGTGGGTGTCGGTTGGTATCGTACGGCTTTTGATGCTTCTGCAGACAAGCAGGTCACTCTGGTTTTCGATGGTGCTATGAGTGAGGCTCGGGTCTATGTCAATGGGAAAGAAGCTTGTTTCTGGCCTTTCGGGTATAACTCTTTTCATTGCGATGTTACCGGTTTGCTGAATGCCGACGGTTAAAAACAATGTGCTGGCTGTCCGTCTGGAAAACAGACCCCAGTCCTCCCGTTGGTATCCGGGGCGGGATTGTATCGCAATGTCCGCCTGGTTACTACGGAACGTGTTCATGTTCCGGTTTGGGGTACACAGCTCACCACACCGCATGTTTCTGCTGAATACGCTTCCGTGCGTCTGCGTACTACAATACGGAATGCCGGTGATGCGGATGTTCGTATTTCTACTGATATTATTGCGCCGGACGGTAAGATAGTAGCCCGTAAGGATAATAGCCGGAAAATTAATCACGGACAGCCATTTGAGCAGAATTTTCCTGATAAATGCTCCGTCTCTGTGGTCCCCTGAGACACCTTATTTATATAAGGCAGTATCTAAGATTTATGTAGATGGCAAACAGACTGACGAATATACCACGCGTTTTGGTATCCGCAGCATTGAGATTATAGCTGATAAGGGATTCTTCCTGAATGGTAAGCACCGTAAATTCCAGGGGGTATGCAATCACCACGATTTGGGCCCGTTGGGTGCGGCTGTCAATGTGGCTGCTCTTCGCCGTCAGTTGACATTATTGAAGGATATGGGATGTGATGCAGTCCGTACCTCCCACAATATGCCTACACCCGAATTGGTGGAACTCTGTGACGAGATGGGCTTTATGATGATGTTGGAACCTTTCGATGAATGGGATATTGCCAAATGTGAGAATGGTTATCACCGCTATTTCAACGAATGGGCAGAAAAGGATATGGTAAACATGCTGCATCATTATCGGAACAATCCTTGTGTGGTAATGTGGAGTATAGGAAATGAGGTTCCTACCCAATGTAGTCCCGAGGGCTACAAAGTGGCTTCTTTCCTGCAGGATATTTGCCATCGCGAAGACCCTACACGCCCCGTTACTTGCGGTATGGACCAGGTAACTTGCGTGCTTGCCAACGGGTTTGCGGCAATGATTGATGTACCCGGTCTTAATTATCGGGCTCACCGTTATGTGGAGTCTTATGAGACTCTTCCACAGAATATTGTGCTCGGTTCGGAGACGGCTTCCACTGTAAGTTCTCGTGGTGTCTATAAATTTCCCGTACAGAAGGGTGCCAGTGTGATGTATGATGACCATCAGTGCTCCGGTTATGATGTGGAGTGTTGTTCCTGGTCGAATCTTCCCGATGAGGATTTTGCTTTGTCTGATGATTATGACTGGACAATCGGACAGTTCGTCTGGACGGGCTTTGATTATTTGGGTGAGCCTTCTCCTTATAGTACGGATTCCTGGGCCCAGCCACAGCTCCGTTTTCGGTATCATAGACTTGGCAAGCCTCCCCAAAGACCGTTTCTATCTGTACCGCAGCCTATGGAA
>ENA-OQHD01000146-OQHD01000146.1-human-gut-metagenome-genome-assembly--contig:-NODE-146-length-29826-cov-2.451093_pt1 | contig 29826 bp, 39 predicted proteins | sample MGYA00242560_ERZ504711 | MGnify/ENA primary metagenome ERZ504711 (study PRJEB26092, sample SAMD00036198) | human gut metagenome | host: Homo sapiens | study: EMG produced TPA metagenomics assembly of...
GTAGTTTTTGTATGACATATCCGATGACCATAACTAATGGAATCAAACTCATTCGTATTCCAAGCATATTGCATACTTGAAACGCTATCATTGAAGCTAATAGCACCATAGTAACCTCGATTATCAGAGAGTGAAGTATATCTTGTTTTTGCTTCATACCTATTATTGTTTATTTTCCCTATGCAAAGGTACAATAGATTTTCATAAAAAATCGATAGACAAATCGTAGGTGTATTTTTGCAATCACATAGTAATCAGTGATTTTTGAAAGCAAAACCATAACAAGAGAAATATCCAAGACTATTTGAAACAAGAGAAAACAGAAATCACACAAAAGTAGCATAGTTAAACTAAGTTAAAGTTTTTGCCTGTGGCGGTTTTTCCTGCTTTTTACTAAGGCTTAAATTATGTAGTAACTGGAGCAAAGTAATCATATCTGTACCAAGCAATATATAATGTATTGATATTCAGTAATGATTATCTTTGAGGAAGTGAAGTAAGTTGCAATAGGTGAATTTTATAGCAAAAAAGAGGCGTGTAATCCATTAAGTTGCACGCCTCTTGTGCTTTTTTGAATTTCAAGTCAATCTTATATACTTAATTTTTCAGTTTGAGGATTAATGACAATGCGCCAATAGCCACCAAAGTCCGCACCTTCACGAGATAAGATACCCATAGACCGCAAATTTTGCAATTTGGTTTTTCTACGGCACGAGAACTTATACCAATCTTGTAAGCCATAGTTTCGGCTGACATAGGAGGATCGGAAATGACGAAATCGATAATCTTCTGTGCTGTCTTTCCTATGTTTTTAGGGGCATCTGTGCTCTCTCCGAACCTTGTCTCCGAACTTTTGTCGTTTACACCGAACATTTTCGCATTTACACCGAACTTTTTCGACCGAACTTTCTTCGTTTGCAGGATACCTTTTTGAGGGGACTGTTTACCCTTTCGGCCACTTCTTCTACGGGTATTCTTTCGTTCTTTCCCCAATTCAGATTATAGAATGTAGTGAAGAAAGAAGATGCTTCCGTATTGGCAAAAGCCGACACGGATTTAAGCCATGACTTCACTTTCTTACGTTCCAACATTTCCTTGAAATCATAAGCTGAACATTCCGTTATCAATGTATTGTTGCGTATCTGCATCGTTTTCTTTTTGTTGTTCGGGATAACTCTCTAATATAGTTTACAAAGTAAGGATAAAACCGAGGAATTGGTTAACCCCCTCGTTCCCTTTTGATCTTCATGCATTTACATTACGTAGTTTATAACAGTTATTTTATCTTTTCTTTATAACACTATTCACTACCCGTATAGAGGAAACCAGTTTATTGGTGGAAGTAAATACGTCCACATTCCACACATGGGATGAACGCCCTTTATGAACGATGGTTGCCACTGCCCTTACGGTATCTCCTTCGTGTGCAGAAGAAATATGATTTCCGCTGACTTGCATTCCCACGACAATCTCATCAGATTCGCAGATAATCATGGAGCCGAGCCCGGCAACGGTTTCTGCCAAGGCAAGGGTGGCACCGCCATGCAGAATGCCGAAGGGTTGGCGGGTACGGTAGTCGACCGGCATGGTTGCTTCTACGCGCTCATCCGAAGCGTATGTGTATTGAATGCCCAAGTTTCCCATCAATGCGTGTCGTGCCCGTTCGTTCAGTAAATCAAGAGGCACCTCTGCTGCACGCACTTCTGCCAATATTAGTTTTCTACGGCCAGGGCCACTCCATCTTCTTCATTCGATGCAGTCACATAGTCTGCACAGACCTTTACAGAATCTTGTGAATGTCCCATAGCTACCCCCATGCCGGCCAATTGGAGCATGGTCACATCGCATACGCCATCTCCAACGGCAATGACTTCTTCCCGTGTTACTCCCAAATGCTCTAATAGGGCGCCTAACGTATTCGCTTTATTGACTCCGCAGGGCACCACCTCTAAAAAGGTAAGGCTCGGAACGGAAAGCATCCAGAGTACCTGCCAGGCGTTTTTGCCCAATGTTGTTCCAGCCCTATCAGAGCTTTTCCTTATCACTCACCAGCATGCACTTGCAAGGCGCGAAGTCTATGGCAGTAGAGAATTCATCTTCCCTGATTATCTTCAAATTGTTTAGCAGGGCTTCATTCTTTATATATTCATTGTCCGGACTATCCGTAATGAGGGTATCATCGTGGTAGGTGAAGATGGCAAAGCCGTTCTTGCGGGCTTTCTTTTCCAGATAAGGCAGCATTTCCGGATTGATGCGTCGTTCAAACAATATTTCTCCGTTCTGTGCTTTTATTATCTGGCAACCATTATAGGAGAGAACAAACCCTCCATAATTTCCGAGTTCGAGGGTTTTGGCCAGTGGCATCAGTCCATAAGTCGGCCTACCGGATGCCAAAACTATGCGCACTCCCATTTGCTGGACCTTTAACAGAGCAGCTAATGTCCTTTTACTAATTTCTCTTTCATCATTGAGTAGCGTTCCATCTACATCAAGAACCAATAACTTATATTTCATGGCAACTCGATTTTGGGGTTATTATGTTACAAAGTTAAAAAAATGACTGTTAAAAACGGTAATATTCGTTTTATTGTTTACTGAAACTTCTTTTATTTATCCTATCTTTGTCCACGTTTTGTTCCGCGTTCTCTATCCGGAGAAGCGGATGAAAAGGGAATCGGGTGAAAGTCCCGAACAGTCCCGCTGCTGTGAGTTCCATGCTCGGTGTATCATACTTGTGCCACTGTTCTTCGGAAAGAACGGGAAGGCGATGTACCGGGAACGAGTCAGAAGACCTGCAAAACAAGTCGAAAAATTGTCCATTCGAGGAAAGTGGGCAGTGCGCAAATGGTTTAAGATAATCTTCATTTATTCTATGTCAAGAAGGACTAAGGTATTACTGGTCTGTGCTGTTTCATTGGGTGCAAGTATACTCCGGCTCTCTGCCCAGGAGTGGGGGAGATACGATTGACGGGGAAAGTGCATCAGATAGAGAAAGTGACAGTGACAGCACGCAGGTCGCCCAATAAAGTGACTTCTGCCGTACCCATACAGACGATGTCACGGCAGGATATCAGCCAGCTGGGAATACAGAATATGGCAGATGCTGTACGCCGTTTTGCCGGAGCCAATGTAAAGGACTATGGAGGCATTGGAGGACTGAAAACGGTTTCCATACGCAATATGGGAGCAGCCCATACAGCTGTCAGTTATGACGGGGTGGCGGTGAGTAATTGTCAGGCAGGGCAGATAGATATCGGGCGTTTTTCGCTGGACAATGTTTCCATGCTTTCGCTCGCCATCGGGCAGTCGGAGGACTTGTTGCAGTCCGCCCGCTTGTATGCGTCGGCCGGTGTGCTGGGCATAGAGACGGAAAAATCCTCATTTTGATGACGGGCGCAATGCCGCTTTTCAGGCACGGGTGCGCGGAGGGTCGTTCGGCATGGTCAGCCCCTCGCTGCGCTGGTGGCAGAAACTGGGCTGCCGTACACGCGTGGCGGTAGATGCCGGTTATATGAGGGCGGACGGTAATTACCCTTTTACGCTGGTCAATGGGAAATACGTGACGGAAGAGAAACGTAACAACTCCGGCATCTATTCCTGGCAGGGCGAAGCTACCTTTATCATACTTTCAAGGATGACAGCGAACTGGATGTGAAGGGTTACTACTTCTATTCCCGCCGGGGACTTCCAGGGGCGGTTACGCTCTATAATCCCCTTTCCGATGAAACGCTTTGGGATGAGAATACTTTTGTGCAGGCACGTTATAGGAAGCATTTTTCGCCCCGGTGGAGTCTGCAGGCACAGGCAAAGTATAATCATGGCTGGAACCAATATAAGGATGAGGGCAAGGAATATGCCGACGGATATTATCGGGAAAATCACCGGCAAGACGAATATTATATTTCCGCGACCGTTCTCTACCGTCCTTTGGAAGCTTTGACCCTTTCGTTGGCGCAGGATGGGGTGATAAACAAGTTGCGCAACAGTTTGCCGGAATGTCCTTTCCCCACAAGATATACTTCCATCAGTGCCTTCAATGCACGCTACCGGCAAGGATGGCTCACGGCCACGGCTTCGCTGGTGCATACTGCCACTTCGGAGCATGCCGAGAAAGGTACGGTTCCCCGATGACTTCCATCGCTTTGCCCCCTCTTTATCAGTCAGTATGCAGCCTTGGCAGGACGAGTCGCTGTAATTTTCCCGGTTGATGTATAAGAGTACGTTCCGTCTGCCCACTTTCAACGACCTCTATTACTACCGGCTGGGCAACCGTAATCTGCGACCCGAGAAGGCAGACGAATATAATGTCGGCATCACATGGAGCAAATCCGGATTGTCTGTGTTCGACTATATCTCCGTTACGCTCGACGGTTACTATAATGATGTGACGGATAAGATTGTGGCTTTTCCCACCACCTATGCGTGGAAGATGGCGAACTACGGCAAGGTGCATGCCGCAGGTGTGGATGCCACTTTGGCGGCAACCGTTCCATTGACGGAGAAAATAAGACTGATTATGTCGGGCGGATATACATGGCAAAAGGCCATTGACCTGACCGATTCCGACGCGAAGAACTATAAGGACCAATTGCCTTATACTCCTCTTCATAGCGGAAACGCGTCCGCCATTGTAGAAACGCCGTGGGTGAATGTGGGCTACTCGGCGGTAGGAGTGGGAAAGCGTTACTATTTGTCGCAGAACATTCCGGAGAATGAGATTGAGGGCTATCTGGAGCATACGATGAGCCTCTCTCATGAGTTTGCTTTGGGCGGTTGCCGGCTTCTGTTGCAGGCCGAGATTATAAATCTGACCGATGAACAGTATGACGTGATAAAATATTATCCTATGCCGGGTCGTTCGTGGCGGTTGACGGGTACTTTCAAGTTTTGAATAATCTATTTATGAACAACAAAAACTAATTATAAACAATAACAACTGTGATTATGAAAGTAAGAAGTTTATTATTCGGTATGCTCTGCATGCTTGCTTTGGGTGCCTCTTTGGCATCTTGTAGTGACGACGATGACGATTCTCTGGATGACGGCGGGTCGAAGGTGACACTGCCGCAGACGCGTGTTTATATTCTGAATGAGGGTGGTTGGGGAGCTAATAACGCAAGACTTGCCTTTTATGCACCCAATAAGGATGCGGATTTCATCAGTGATATTTACCAGACTCAAAACAACGCCAAGTTGGGTGACCTTGGTCAGAGTATGATTGAGTATGAAGATGAAATATATATAGCTGTAAGTGGTTCCAATTATCTGACTAAGCTGAATGCTGCGGGTGTGGAGTTGAAACGTGTTTCGTTTGTAGACGACAACGACCTCAGTGCAGGCATTCGTTATATCGATGCTGAGGATGGATATATCTATGCTTCCTTCTACGGAGGAGCTGTAGCTAAAATCAATGCGAAAACGTTGGAGGTAGTGGATAAATTGACCGGACTTGGCGACAATCTGGAAGGTGTGGCAATCTGCGAGGATATGCTTTATGTGGCGAATAGCTGTACTGCTGATTGGAGCACTTATCACAATGACGTAAAGGTGATAGATTTGCGTACTTTCAAGTTGAAAGAGACGTTGACGGTAGGTTTGAACCCCAATGCTTTGGTTGAAGAGGATGATAAGGATTTTTTTGATTTCATGGGGGTAATTATGTTGATATTGGCTATTCATTACAGATGATAGACCCTGCTGCCAACAATAAGGTGACGGAATTAGGCAGTGCCACCCGTATGTGTGCTACTGATGATATTCTCTATTTGACTTATTCAAATTACACCAATCCTACCGCTTCATTTTTTTACTTATAATATAAAGACTGGAAAGATGGATGAAGCTTCTTTCTTGAAGGATATACCGGAAAAGTTGAAAACTTCTACGATTTATATGTTGGAAGTAAATGATAATAACGGTGATTTCTATATTGGTACTTCTGAATATACCACGAACGGCACCATTTATCGTTTCAAGAAAGACGGTACCTTTATAGAGCAGTTCGATGCAGGAGGTATGAATCCTAATTCTGCTATCTTCTTCAATTAATATCAATGAAAAGAAATAGTTTACTTATCTGTCTGTTCGCAGTCCTGTTTCTTTCCTCCTGCGGAGGAAGGGGCAAGACTGCCTCTGCTTTGGCCAACGGTGACACCATTCCTTACGTTATGCAGAGAATCTTACCTTAGTGTCCTATCCCGGCTATACCCTTGCCACCTTGCGCAATCCTTGGGATACGTTGCACACGCTACATACCTATATACTGGTCCCGAAAGACCGCGAACTCCCGGCACATCTTCCGGCAGGTACTGTGGTACGTACCCCGCTCTCCAAATCAGTCATCTACTCTTCCGTCCACTGCGGACTGATGGATAATCTGGGTGTGTTTGGTAGCATCGGCGGTGTCTGCGACTTGAAGTACATCAAACTGCCCACCGTTCACGAAGCCTGCCGCCGGGGCACCATCGCCGATTGTGGCGACGGTATGAATTCCGATATGGAGCGCATCATCGACCTGCATCCCGATGCCATCCTTCTGTCTCCGTTCGAGAACAGTGGCGGTTATGGCCGTATCGAGAAACTGGATATTCCCATCATCGAATGTGCCGACTACATGGAAACCTCCGCTTTGGGACGTGCCGAGTGGATGCGTTTCTACGGACTGCTCTTCGGGGTTGCGCCACAAGCCGACAACCTTTTTTCGCTGAAGTGGACAGTTGTTACCAACGCCTCAAGATGCGTGCGCAACTTTCATCCACCTCGTTCTCCGTTGTCAGTGAGTTGAAAAGCGGCTCGGCATGGTACGTGCCGGGAGGGCGTAGCACCATAGGAAGGCCTTTTTCAGGATGCTTGCGGGCGTTACGCCTTTGCCGATGATACCCACAGCGGTTCTGTTCCTCTGGCTTTCGAGACCGTTTTCGACAAGGCGGGCGATGCCGACGTCTGGCTGGTGAAGTACAACCGCGACCGCGACATGAGCTATGCTGATTTGGAGGCGGATTATATCGGCTACACCGGTTTTAAGGCTTTCAAGACCCGGAATGTCTATGGTTGTAATACGGCGAAAGTTCCTTTCTACGAGGAGACTCCGTTCCGTCCCGATTATTTGTTATCCGACCTGATACAGATTCTGCATCCCGAAATAGGAGATTTGGGAGGCTTGCGCTATTTTTGCAGACTGAAAGAGTGATGAACACAGAGATACGGAACTTTTGTGAAAGTAATAGAAAGCTCTGTGCCTCCGTGTCTCTGTGTGCTAAATAATGTAACTATGAGTAAAGGCTGGAAATATGGTATCGGGTTTGGGAGTAGTAATCTTATTGCCTTTTTGCGGGCAATCTGCTGGTGGGATCGGTTTCGATTCCGCCTGCCGATGTTTTCCGTATCCTGCTCGGTGGAGAGGGGGAGAAGGCAGGCTGGAGCTTCATTCTTTGGGAATCCCGTTTGCCCCAAGCGCTGACGGCGCTGCTTTGCGGTGGCGCATTGGCTGTCTGCGGACTGATGTTGCAGACGGCTTTCAAGAATCCGCTGGCAGGACCATCCATTCTGGGCATCAACGCCGGGGCAAGTCTGGGAGTGGCCTTCGTCATGCTGCTGTTTGGCGGCAGCATCACGGCAGGGGCGTTCAGTCTGTCCGGCTTCTTCTCCGTACTGCTTGGCGCATTTATCGGAGCCATGCTGATTATGGCACTTATCCTTTTCTTTTCCACGCTGATAAAGAGCAATATCATGCTGCTGATAACGGGTATCATGATAGGCTACATCGCTTCTTCGGCCATTGCCCTGCTGAACTTCTTTGCTACGGCAGAGGGGGTGCAGTCCTATATGATATGGGGGCTGGGCAACTTCGGTGGAGTTTCCCTACAGCAGATGCCGGCCTTTGCGCTGGTCACCATTGTGGGACTGTTCGGCTCATTATTGTTGATAAAGTCCCTGAACGCCTTGTTGCTGGGAGAGCGCTATGCCGAAAATCTAGGTGTCAATATCCGCCGTGTGCGCAACTGGCTTTTGATTATCACCGGGCTCTTGACGGCTGTCACCACCGCTTTCTGTGGTCCGGTCGCCTTTATTGGCCTGGCCGTGCCGCATGTGGCCCGCATGATATTGGGGACAGCCAATCACAATTCCCTATTGCCGGTCACCATCCTGAGTGGCGGTGCAGTGGCACTGCTTTGCAATCTGATTTGCGTCTTGCCCGGCGAAGCGGGTATTATTCCCTTGAATGCCGTCACGCCCATTATCGGTGCGCCGGTCATCATCTACGTTATTCTGAGCCAGCGGAAGCCCCAACAATTCAACTAAGCTATTGCCGACAGCTTGACAAGTTTTTGCCTTACTATTGGCAAGACTTTGCCACCGCGTTGGCAAACTTTTGCCATAGGCATGGCAAAGTTTTGCCAAACCTATGGCAATGTCTTTGGCAAAATTTCTCTCTGATTATCAACGTGCTACTTTTTTTGTATTTTTCTCTCCATTCTATAGGGTTTTATCTCCTCACCGCTCTTATTAATAGAAACCCCTTAAAAACATGCCTTATGAAAAACTTTGTAGGATTTACACTTTGGGGTGTTTGTTTGCATTCTTATCTTCGGGTATCACCCCGTTGATGGCGCAGGACGCGGCAGTGAACGAGCTCGTCATCACCGGTACGGTCAAAGAACAAGGACAGCAGGAAGAAACTCGAAAACGTGAACGTCTCTGTTGTCGGCAACAATATCGGAACGGTGACCAATGCCGACGGCACATTCTCCTTGAAAGTAGCGGAAGCGGAAGCTTTCCGTGGACTGGAAGTCTCCCATATCGGCTATCTCACTACACACCTCTCTCTGGAAGAACTTGAAAAAACGGGCGAGCTGACCATCTGGATGATACCGGCCCCCAATCTTTTGAGCGAGATTGTGGTCTATGGCAATAATCCCCGCGTCATAGTGGAAGAGGCCATCAAGAAAATTCCAGTAAATTATTCTGGCAATGACAACATGCTGACCGCCTTCTATCGGGAAACCGTGCAGAAGCGCCGCCGCTATATCAGCGTGTCCGAGGCAGTGATGGATGTCTATAAGACGGATTATAACTCCCGCGATGTAGACCGCGACAAGGTGCAGCTGCTGAAAGGCCGCCGCCTGCTGAGCCAAAAGCAGAGTGACACGCTGGCTGTGAAAGTGGTGGGAGGTCCCAATTTGTCCCTTTATCTGGACATTGTGAAGAATGGCGATGCGCTGTTGAGCACGGACAATCTGGACTATTATGAATTCCGTATGGAGGACCCCGTCAATTTGGATAACCGCATGCAGTATGTGGTCAGCTTCCGTCCGCGGGTCAGCCTGATGTATGCCTTGTTCATCGGGAAACTGTATATAGACTACGAACGGCTTTCCTTTACACGTGCCGAGTTTGGCCTGGACATGGCAAATCGGGTGAAGGCAGTGGAGGCCATTCTGCATAAGAAGCCCGTCGGCTTACGGTTCCGCCCGCAGGAAGTCACCTATCTGGTGACCTACAAGCAGCAGGGGGCCAAGACTTACCTGAACTATATACGGAATGTCATCCGCTTTAAATGCGACTGGAAAAAAAGGCTGTTCATCCTCCAGCTACACCGCTTTCTCTGAAATGGTGGTGACCGACAGGACGGAAAGCCCTCTCTCCGGCATCTCCAACAAGAACACCTTCAAACGGAAGCAGGTATTCTACGACCTGGTGGATGAGTACTGGAACGAAGACTTCTGGAGGAACTACAATATCATAGAACCTACGGAATCCCTGGAGAATGCAGTCAGCAAATTGCGGAAACAATCCAATTGATTATCTGATAGTTTTCCTTATATTTGGAGCAACCGAGAAAAAATCACCGTGTATGCTGGACGAACTGATGATACTGGCCAGAATAAAGGAGGGCGATATAAAGGCGTTCGAAGGAATCTTCCGCCGGTATTATTCCCCTCTTTGCTGGTATGCTGCGGGCATCACGGGTGATACGGCGTCTGCCGAGGAAATTGTGGAGGAGCTGTTCTACGTGCTGTGGAAGAACCGGGAGCGGTTACAAGTATTCCAGTCCGTGAAAAGCTATCTCTACCGTTCTGTGAGGAATGAAGCCGTGCAGTTTTGTGAGCATCAGGAGGTCAAGGAGCGCTATCGGGCATCTGTCCGTACGGAGTCCGGGTCGGGCTATTCGTCCGACCCCCACGCGCATTTGGAGTACGAGGAACTACGGACTCTCATCCGGCATACGCTCGACAAGCAGCCCCGGCGCCGGCAGCAGATTTTCAGGATGCACCGCATGGAGGGGAAGAAATATGCAGAGATTGCCTTGTCGCTTTCGTTGTCCGTCAAGACGGTGGAAGCGGAAATGACCAAGGTACTCCGAACCTTACGAAATGAAATTGATAATTATATCCGGACACAATGATGGAAGTAGATAAAAAGAAGACAAGGACCGACGAGGCATGGGTACGGCTTTATGCCCGCTTCGAAACGGACTGCCTGCTGCCGGCAGATGCGGAACATGCTCCGGCAATGCACCGCAGGCTTTACCTCAAGTGGGGGAGCGTTGCGGCAGCCGTGATTGCCGGAATCGTATGTTTTGCCGCATGGTGGGCCGTACCGGAACAAGGTGGGGACAGTCGTAGCTTGCTGACGGAGGAGAACCGGGAGAAGCCCACACTGGTCAAGACCCTTGAAGACGGTTCGGTGGTATATCTGGCGCAGGAAAGCACGCTGAAGTATCCCGAACATTTTGCGGAAGACAAGCGGGAAGTGAACCTGCAGGGTGAAGCCTTCTTCGATGTGGCAAAGAAACCCGAGCAGGCTTTTACGATTGAGACGGCGAGGGTGCGTGTGGAGGTACTGGGCACGGCTTTCAATGTCAGGAGCAATGAAGGGCTCCCCTTCAGCTTGTCCGTGAAGCGCGGGAAGGTGAAGGTGCTGCTGAAACAAGAGGAACAGACGGTCTTTGTAGAGGCGGGAGAAACGGTTATCTTGCAAGGGGGGCAGTCTGCTCGTCAGCGAGACGGAGAATCCGGAGCTCTTTGACCGCTACACCAGCAACATCCGTTTCAAGGACGAGTGCCTGGAGGATGTGCTGCGTGCCATCAATAAGGAGTCTGCCGGCTGGCAGATAGAAGCCGCGTCGCCAACCCTGGGCAAACGGCGGCTGACGGTCGAATTTTCGAATAACTCCCCGGAGTCTGTGGCCGAGCTGATATGCTGGACGTTCGACTTGAAGTGTACACGTCAGGGCAATAGACTGATATTGTCGGAACAATGAATTCAATGAAATGCTTCATTCTCCATTTGCCACTCTTCATTTTCTTCCTGGCAGGCAGTGCAAGAGCGGACGGAGGCGATGTGCTGGACCGCATCGTCCGGCTGCCTGGAATGAAGGGAACGGTTTATGCGCTGTTGGGGAAAGTCTCGGAGCAGTCCGGCTATCTGTTTATCTATGATAGTAAGGTCATCCATAACGACTCAGTGGTGAGGGTCAGGAAGCAGGAGTGTTCCGTGAGGCAGGCCATTCATAGGATAACCGGCAGCCGGAACCTCGAATTGAAGGTATTAGGCAACCATATATTGATAACACGGGCGGCAGAAAGGAAGAGTATGGAAGAAACGGTACCCCTGCTGCCCCGACCGGCATATTCCACCATTGCCGGAATCCTGCTGGACAAGGAGACGGGAGAGCCCGTCGTCAGTGCGTCGGTCATCGCACAAGGAACCTCACTGGGTAACATTACCAACCAGAACGGTGAATTCCGGCTCAACCTGCCCGACTCGTTGAGGCGCTGCATGCTCTCCTTCTCCCATCTGGGTTATGTGGGGCAAACGGTGGAAGCCTCTGCTTTGGAAGGACGCAGCAATGTCCTGAGCCTTGAGCCGAAAGTCATTTCCTTGCAAGAAGTGCTTATCCGCTTGGTGGAGCCTAAAAACGCTGCTTCGCGAGATGATAGAGCACCGGGATAGGAACTGCTCCACTTCTCCGGTCTATCTGACCACCTTCTACCGGGAAGGTGTACAACTGAAGAACAAGTTCCAGAGCCTGACGGAGGCCGTTTTCAAGGTCTACAAATCACCGACGATGGAACCCGGACAGAAAGACCAGGTGAAACTGCTCAAGATGAGCAAGATAGATAACCGGGAGCAGACGGACAGTGTGCTTGCCAAAATCAGCTCCGGGGTGGAGGCATGTCTGCAGTTGGACATCATGAAGAATCTTCCAGACTTCCTCTTGCTGGAATCCGGCGAGGAACTTTATACCTATACTTCGGGCGACATCGTATCGGTGGACGACCGTACTGCCAACGTCGTCTATTTTGAGCAGAAACGTGGGGTAAAGGAGCCTTTGTTCTGCGGAGAACTCTATATAGACTCGGAGAACAGCGCCTTGCTGCGTGCCCGCTTCGAGATTCATCCCCGGTATGTGAAGGCCGCCACACGGCTTTTCGTGATACGCCAGGCTCCGAAAATCAGGCTGACAACGGAGAAACTTGTCTATACCGTCTCATACAAACCCTGGAACGGTACCTATTATGTCCACCACATCCGTGGCGACCTTTACTTCAAGATGAAGAGAAAACGCATGCTCTTCAGTAATCCCACTCTGTATACCTGGTTCGAGATGGTGACCTGCCGGATTGACGGGGAGAACGTGACGCGCTTCCCGCGTGCGGAACGGCTGCCGGTGCATACCGTCTTCTCTGAAACCGACTTCAAGTATGATGCCGATTTCTGGGGCGACTTTAATGTGATTCCGCTGGAAGAGGAGCTTGGCAAGATTATCGAGAAGGTCTCCCTGAAGATAGAGCAGACGGAAGCTCCGTAAACATGGCCCTCAATCGTTTGCGGCGGGTAGGTTGTATATTCCACACTAAAATTGATCTCTATTTTGTTTTTTTCATTGTAATTTTGTCCCCGGTATTAGTTTAAATTTAAAGATTCGTAACTATGAGATTACCTGAGACCGGTGATGCTGTACAGCTTCATCAACATGAAACTGCGTGATTTCTATCCTTCGCTGGACGCGCTCTGCGAGGATATGAACGTAGAGAAAGAGGACATTGTACGCAAAATTGAAGGCTCGTGGGATTTGAGTATAATCCTGCAAAGAACAGATTTGGTAAATAATGTTCTGTATAAACAACTCCCGTTGCTTGTTGTTGTAAAGCGCAAGTTAACGGGAGTTGTTTTGTTATGGAACTATGGGATAAGGCAGAACGTCTTTGGACGAGGGTCAAGAACTGGAAAACAGTACGCGGCTGGCACATCTGGAAGTTGAAGCTGGTGGATGCCCGGCTGTATTTCGTCAGCATGTTCGTCGGCTTTGCTGACGGGACTGGTCGCTGTACCCTATCACTATCTTCTCTATTATCTGTTCCACCTCCGCAGTGGTTTCTTCGCTTCGCATCCGGCCTGGTACTGGCACATTCCACTCTTTCTGTTTTCTTGGGGCATTCTCGTCTTCGTCATGTGGCTCGTGGGGAAAAGTGCCGCTTATCGGTGGGGGGAGGTATTCCGCAGACACGCGGCGTGATTAACGGGCGCATCACTTACCGGCATCCTTTCATCGAGATGGTATCCAAGTTTGTAGGGGGCATTCTGTCCTTCTCGGCGGGGCTGTCTTTGGGACGCGAAGGGCCTTCCGTGCAGATAGGCTCTTATGTGGGTAGCCTGGTATCTCGCTGGACCCATATCCTGAAAGGCGAACAGAAACAGTTGCTGGCAGCCGGGGCGGGAGCGGGGCTCGCTGCGGCTTTTGCAGCGCCACTGGCTTCCTCGCTCATTGTAATAGAATCCATTGAACGCTTCGATGCCCCTAAGACGGCCATCACTACCTTGCTGGCGGGTGTTGTGGCAGGAGCCGTGGCAAGCATGGTCTTTCCCGTGAATCCTTACCATCTGATAGAAGTAACGGAACCGGTTTTCGCCTTCTTTGTCCAGATGAAGTATTTCTTGATATTGGCGGTGATTGTCTCCGTATGCGGGAAGTTCTACTCCTCCACCATGAATGCTTTCAGGCATGTGTATGCCAAAGTCAATTCTCCGGCGTATGTCAAGATGTTCTATCTGGTGCTGGTGGCCTACATCATTTCGCTGATGCAGGTCAATCTGACCGGAGGCGGGGAGCAGTTTCTGCTGGCCCAGGCACAGAACGGCAGTACGCAGATTATGTGGGTGACGGCCGTCATGTTGTTGCATTTTGTCTTTTCAGTTTTCTCTGTCTCTTCCGGATTGCCGGGCGGCAGTTTCATTCCGACGCTGGTTACGGGAGGGTTGTTGGGGCAGATTGTCGGTCTGGTAGGAGTGAGGTACGGTGTCATCGGGCAAGAGAATGTCAGTTATATCATGCTTGTTTCCATGTCGGCTTTTCTGGTGGCCGTGGTCCGTACACCGCTCACGGCCATTGTGCTGATTACGGAGATTACGGGGCATTTTGAGGTCTTTTACCCTTCGGTGGTTGTTGGTGGGTTGACCTACTATTTTACGGAACTTCTGCAAATGAAGCCTTCCAACGTCTCCCTCTATGAAGATATGATTCATGCTCCCGATTTTAAAGAAGAGAAACGCTATACGCTTTCAGTGGAGATTATGACGGATTCTTATCTGGACGGGAAACTGGTGGACGAACTGTCCCTGCCGGAACGTTGCGCCATTATCAATGTACATCGGGATGGAAAAAATCTGGTCCCCGCAGGAACTCGTTTGATTCCGGGGACCAGGTACAGATTGAGATGGACTCGCAGGACATAGAGAAACTCTATGAACCGCTTGTCAGTATGGCGAATATCTATTAAGCCAGATTGCCTATCTCGTCCAGATTCTTCTGGATGTCGGCATCCGTCAGCTCGTAATTCACTAAATCGCCGGACAAATACTTGTCGTAGGATGCCATGTCGATAAGTCCGTGACCGGAAAGGTTGAACAGAATCACCTTCTCTTCACCCGTTTCCTTGCATTTGTTTGCTTCGCGGATGGTGGCGGCAATGGCATGGCAGGACTCGGGGGCGGGGATGATGCCCTCTGCTTGCGCAAACAGACAACCGGCGTCGAATGATTCGAGCTGCTTGATGTCCACCGCTTCCATATAACCGTCTTTCAGCAGTTGTGATACGATGACACCTGCACCGTGATAGCGTAGGCCGCCGGCATGGATATTGGCAGGGGCAAAGTTGTGTCCCAGTGTAAACATGGGCAGCAACGGAGTGTATCCGGCCTCGTCGCCGAAGTCGTATTGGAATTTGCCGCGTGTCAGCTTCGGACATGAGGCAGGTTCGGCGGCGACAAAGCGTGTTTTCTTTCCTTCGAGGATGTTGTGGCGCATGAAGGGGAAGGCGATACCGCCAAAGTTGGAACCTCCTCCGAAGCAGGCGATGACGGTGTCGGGATATTCACCCGCCATTTCCATCTGCTTTTCGGCTTCCAGTCCGATGACGGTCTGGTGCAGGGCCACGTGGCTCAATACGGAGCCGAGGGTATATTTGCAGTTGGGAGTGGTCTGTGCCAGCTCTATAGCTTCGGAAATGGCTGTTCCCAGCGAGCCCTGATAGTTGGGATGGGCGGTCAGTATATCTTTTCCGGCGCGGGTAGACATGGAGGGAGACGGGGTAACCTGCGCACCGAATGTCTGCATGATGCTGCGGCGGTAGGGCTTTTGCTCGTAACTGAATTTTTACCTGATAGACAGCGGCTTCCAGTCCGAAGAGGCGGGCGGCATATGCCAGGGAAGCTCCCCATTGTCCGGCACCGGTTTCGGTGGTCACGTTAGTCACTCCCTCCTGCTTGCAATAGTATGCCTGCGGGATGGCGGAGTTCAGCTTGTGCGAGCCCATCGGGCTGACGCTCTCGTTCTTGAAGTAGATATGTGCCGGTGTGCCGAGCGCTTTCTCCAATCCATAAGCGCGCACCAGCGGAGTGCTGCGGTAGTATTTGTACATTTCGCGGACCTCTTCGGGGATTTCAATCCACGTGTCAGTCTGATTCAGTTCCTGGCGGCAGAGTTCCTCGGCAAAGATGGGATACAAGTCTTCTGCTTTCAGCGGTTGCTTGGTGCCGGGGTGAAGCGGTGGCATGGGCTTGTTCACCATATCGGCTTGTATGTTATACCAGTACTGTGGGATTTCCTCTTCCGGGAGAATGAATCTTTTCTTTTTGTTGCTCATAGTGGTTAAAATTATTAATAATTCAATGCCCAAATGTAGCTATTATTTTTGAACCAATTTCTTTTTCCTTTTGTTTTTTGTATATCAAGGTATATTTGTCTAAGTTTGCCGCGTTTCATTAATCGATGCATTTATGAAGATTTATCATAAATTCCTTTTGTATCAAAATAAATGGATTCACCCTTACGTACGGATGACAGTGGGAGTAATGACTTCCATCACTTATTTGGCCTCCATCCTGCTGATTGTCGGCGTGGTCTATGAGCATGGCTTTACGATTTCAGAGGTCGAGGCGCATCAGCTCCAACGCTTGTACCATGGGGTGTGGATTGTTTTTCCTGGTAGATGTCACCCTTCGCATTTTGCTGGAATACAAGGATACCCGGCGCACCTTCAGTAAGCTCACCTGGATACTGACCATTCTGCTCTATCTGACTCTTATCCCGGTCATTTTCCATCGTCCGGAGGAGGAGGGCGCCATCTTGCAGTTCTGGGAATTTCTGCATGGCAAGGCCTATCATCTTGTCCTGCTGCTGGTGTTTTCCTTTTCAGCCTTTCCAACGGGCTGGTACGGTTGCTGGGGCGGCGTACGAACCCTTCGCTTATTCTGGCTGCAAGTTTCCTGATAATCATAATGATAGGCACGGGGCTGTTGATGTTGCCGCGCTGCACGGTGAACGGCATATCGTGGGTCGACTCGCTGTTCATATCCACCAGTGCGGTGTGCGTCACGGGGCTGACGTCTGTCGATGTGGCGTCCACTTTTACCCCGACCGGTTTTGTGGTAATCATTCTGCTGATTCAGATAGGCGGTCTGGGAGTGATGACACTGACGAGCTTCTTTGCCATGTTCTTCATGGGTAATACCTCGTTGTACAATCAGTTGGTGGTGCGCGACATGGTGAGTTCCAATTCCTTAAATTCCCTGCTCTCCACCCTGGTCTATATTCTGGCCTTTACGCTGGTGATTGAAGGAATAGGGATGCTTGCTATCTGGGGAGACATCCACGGGACGATGGGGATGGACCTTCAGGAAGAGCTGGCCTTTTCCGCTTTTCATGCCATTTCCGCTTTCTGCAATGCGGGATTCTCCACGTTGCCCGGAAATCTGGGTAATCCGTTGGTGATGACGGGGCACAACCCGTTCTTCATCTATATATCTCTGCTGATTATTCTGGGGGGTATCGGTTTCCCCATACTGGTGAATTTCAAGGATATTATTCTTTACCATCTGCGTCGTCTGTGGCACTTTCTGCGTACGTGGCATTGGGAACGGCAAGCGTTTTTTCACCATCTGTACAACCTGAATACAAAGATTGTACTGATAGTCACCTTCCTGCTGCTGGTACTGGGCACGGTGGGCCATTGCTGTCTTTGAGTGGAATGCCGCCTTCGCCGGCATGTCGGTGGCCGACAAGTGGACGCAGGCGTTTTTTCAATGCCACGTGTCCCCGTACGGCAGGCTTTACCAGTGTGGACTTGGCAGGCTTGGGGGTTACAGACATTGCTTATATATCTGTTTCTGATGTGGGTGGGAGGCGGTTCACAGTCTACGGCAGGCGGTATCAAGGTAATGCCTTTGCGGTAGTGGTGCTGAATCTGGTGGCTGTGTTGCGCGGCACGGAACGGGTAGAGGTGTTTGGCCGTGAGCTGTCACATGATTCCATCCGTCGTTCCAATGCCACGGTGGTGATGTCGTTCGGCGTCTTGTTGCTGTTTGTTTTCATCATCAGTATGCTGGAGCCGGGTACGTCGCTTTTGGCCATTACCTTCGAGTGTGTGTCGGCATTGAGCACGGTTGGGGTCCAGTTTGAACCTTACCCCACGGTTGGGAGACGACAGCAAGCTGCTGGTGGCACTGCTGATGTTTGTGGGGCGTGTGGGACTAATTACGCTGATGCTTGGCATCATCAAGCAGAAGAAGCATACGAAGTATCAGTATCCGAGTGGTCAGATTATAATCAATTAAATAAGATGAAGTATATTATTATCGGTTTAGGGAATTATGGTCACGTGCTGGCAGAAGAGCTTTCTGCACTGGGGCACGAAGTGATAGGTGCGGACGTGAGCGTCGGCCGGGTGGATAGTCTGAAGGAAAAGATTGCCACAGCCTTTGTCATCGACGCTACGGACGAGCAGGCCTTGTCCGTGTTGCCGCTGAACAGTGTGGATGTGGTGATTGTTGCCATCGGCGAGAATTTCGGTGCATCCATCCGTGTAGTGGCTTTGCTGAAGCAGAAGAAGGTGCAGCATATCTATGCCCGCGCCATTGACGCTGTCCACCGTTCCGTACTCGAGGCTTTTGAGCTGGAACGCATTCTTACTCCCGAGGAGGATGCCGCACGCGGACTGGTACAGTTGCTGGAATTCGGTGCCGATATGGAGACCTTCCGCGTGGCACCGGATTATTATGTAGTCAAGTTCACCGTTCCGGACAGGTTCATTGGCTATTATGCCAATGAATTGAATCTCGATAAGGAGTTTGGCCTGAAGATGCTCGCCTTGAAACGTGCCGAGACTTTGAAGAATTGCCTGGGCGTCTCGTATGTGCAACACAATGTACTGAACGAACTGCCGGAAAATGACCAGATACAAGCCGGCGACCAGTTAGTGTGCTACGGACGGTATAAGGATTTCCAGAAGTTCTGGAAAGCACTATGATAATTGGTAGTTGGAAATGTGTCAAAAGTGGTATTCACCCCCCATTTTCAACTAATCAAAGTCTTTCTCCCGACACCGATAATGGAAATAATCAGTCAGGAAGTGTGCATTCTTGCGTATGAACTCTTGCCCGTATTCTTTTCTTTGCAAACTGTTCAGATAAGCATCCGGAAGCATGCCTTCGTCTTGCAGGATGCAACTCAATTGGTAGGGGATAATGTCTGGGTTGACGATGAACATAATGGCGTTTTTCTCTGCTTCCTCCTTATTATAATTAGGGTTGTCCGGAGATTTGATGCATTCGCACAGCTTGAATTGGATATGTAGGCCGGTGTGCGGGTTGGCCATCAGCATGGCTCCGTTTTCCGTATTTATGCGTGGTATGTCCAGGCCTTCTTTCAAATTGTAGTCCATCTTGTTCAGCAGAAAATCAGAAATCTCCTCTTGCGATTGGCAGAATACAAAAGATTTCCCGCCGGATGCTTTTATGAAATCATGGAATGCAGCCTTTTCATTCGTCTTTTCTTTCTGTTTCGTCAAGTCGTCCACATATTCCGCCATTTTCTGGTTGTACTTGTTCTCGAGAAGCATGCCGCACTGCCACCATGCGTTGCCAAAATAAATCAGTTCGCAGATAAGGGTGCTTTTCCCTACCTCTCGGCTACGGATGGCCGAAAGGTTCAAGGACTTCTTGGTTATCTTGAATTCGCCTTCGTCCTCACTGCACAAATCTTTGACGTACAGATACCTGTCATCTTCTTTCTCCAGCAGATAACAACTGTTTTCCCGTACCTTCACCTTGCCCCAAAGCTGATGTTCGGGATGGGCATTGCCGATGAGAGCCAGCCATTCCGGTGAGGTCAGCGACAGCAGGTTGCGGCGGCCTTTGAACGTCAGTGAGGTGCGTGTGGCATATATGAGGGTCTCTGCCATTTCGGGAGTAATCTTTTCATCATCCAGCAACCGTTCAGCTTCGTCCCGGCATTGGGCGACATTTTCGATGTTGAAGTAGCATTGGTAGTGAAACCAATCCAGTATCTCCCGGTAGTGGAAGAAGTCTTCTTCTCCCATGGCAGAGTGGTATAGAAATTCCTGCATCCTTTCATTTTCGGGAGCGGTTTCGTATTCCTCTGCAAGCAGTCCGTATATCTCTTGTGCAGTCTGCTCTATTCCGGGATTCTCGGGGTTGATGGCGCTTATTCCCCGGCACAGATATTGTATATGGTGCCAAAGCAGAAAGCGTATGTCCTCCAGATTGATTTCATCCGGAAAATAATCGCCTTTGATGGGGTAGAAGGGCAGATAGGCTCCGTATCGCTTCCGGCACTCGGCAGTGAATGCCTGCCAGATGCCGGTCTGGGAGATGACGTCCTCAAACCATGCGGCGAGGCAGAGGCTTGTATAGCGTATGTTTTCCTCTTCTTCGAAGGCGTCGGCTATCGTTGAAGAGTAAAGTCTTTTGTGGATTTCGTTTGCAATGCCGACGTAGTACTGGTCAACGCTGTTTGTCTGCTTGTACGGATGCAGTTCCAACCATTTTTTGGGATATATTTTCTTCATGACTCTAAAGTGAGTTTGGTGTGTATTTTTTTGATATGTTTCATTTCCAGCGTAAAGATATGTTTTTTATGGGAATTTTCTTGTTTTTCCTCCTTTCGATTAGTATATTTGTATGCTACTATTAAATCGTTCCATCGTGTGGAAAAATCGTTCCACCATGGTGGAACGATTTTCTTCCGTGGTGGAATGATATTTTCTCCATGGTGGAATGATTAAAGAATAGCATTTCTTCTCCTTAATGCCGTGGAAGAAGAAATGACGGAATTGCAGGACCATTTAAAAACAGAATATATATGAGTGCGTATTACGACCTTTTCGAGAAACCCGACGTCCGCCAGACCGGCGAGCAACAATCCCTTTATGCCCGCTTTGTCCCCAAGGGCACCATCGACCGCAAGGAATTTATCGAGCGTGTACATCTTTTTCACCGGCCTCAGCCGCAGCCTGCTGGAAGGAGCGATGGCAGGCTTTATGGACGAGTTGCGCGACTGCCTTGCCAATGGCTGGACGGTGGAGCTGGGCGAACTGGGTTACTTCACCCCCTCTTTGAGTTGTACCCGCCAGGCGACGGACAAGAAAGAGCTTCGTGCTGCCTCCATCGCTTTGCGCGGGTTGAATTTCCGTCTGGGCAGGGAGTTCTATAAGGATTTGAAAGGTAAGATGCAGTTGGAGCGTTGTCCGCAATCGGCATCGGTGCCTGCTTCGTCTGCCGATGAGGCGTTGGGCGTGGAGCAGCGCTGGCAGTTGCTGGATGAGTATTTGCAGCAGTATCCCTGCATCAATCGCTCCCAGTATGCACGGCTGGCAGGACGTAGTTATAAGCAGGCGGTTGTCGATTTGAATAGGTTTATAGAAGAAGGGGTGCTGATGAGGCATGGGATGGGGCCGAGTGTGGTGTATGCCAGAAAGAGGTAAAATTCAAGATGTGTATTTGCATCCGAATCGAAATGCAAAGGACATATCCCGTGAGCTCAATATGGATAAAGGGCTGTTATTCCGCATATTGAAAAAGCTGGAGGCAAATCATTCTCGACACCCCCAAGAATACGGACAGAGCACATCTGTTTTATGTAGAAAGCCGGATTCAAGAAAATAGAGAAAGAAGACTCCCCATCGATACGATTATCCGTATGATGACAGTGACTTCTTCTGCCTGACCTTGAACGGATACCAATAAATTTACGGTTATTAGAAATTTAATCGGATAAATTAAGATTTTATGGAGATACATAAAGTCCATTCTGTTTTTTTCAGTGCTACATTTACTACCAAAGCCATCGTGCAGGGTATCGTCAAGCAGCTGCACGCCGATAATATCCAACATGACATTACGAGTAATGTTTTAATCCCCCGGTTTGAGATTGGGACGCGATGAATTGTTGGTCGTAGGCGTGCCGTCCTATTCAGGAAGAGTGCCCGACACGTGCCATTGCGTCGGAGAACCCCATAAAGACAGATGAAGGTCAATGTATTTCATGTGGAAGGTGCATTGCCCTATGTCCTGTCGGCTCACGAAACTACCACTATCCATTTTTTGGAAAAAAGAGTTTGGAGTTTGCAAGCGCAAATTCAGAGAGAAAAGAACTTGAACATTTTTTACGCTGTCAATTAAAGATGCCGTAAAGGATAAAACAATGTATGATTAAGGAATAAAATTTCTTAGTCATTGTCTATCAGTTCCTTTCTTTTTCTCCAATATCCTTTTTTATCCTACGAAAACCTCCTTAAACCTCCGTTAAAGCACCACCCCGTTTTCTGCCCGTTGTATCTTTGCATCGTGGTCACAAAGAAACTGGTTTTGCAGACTGACGAGCGAACAAGACCGACTTTTATTAATCAATTTAAAATTAAAAAACTATGGCTTTGAATTATGAAGTAAAAAAGAGAGTATTCGGTTTTGACGAGACAAAAATCGGAAAAGTACGTGGCGCAGATGAAAACTTTGGGTGTGGTAGGTTTTAAGGATTTATGCGACGAGGTTTCCAAGATAGGCATGGCGCCTCGCGGTGTGGTGAAGTTGGTGCTGGACGGATTGATCGACACCTTGAATATGGATATCAACAAGGGATTTTCGGTACAGCTGGGTGAGTTCGGCTGTTTCCGTCCCGGCATCAACGCCAAGAGCCAGGACAAGCTGGAAGATGTGAAGGCAAGCACGATTTATCGCCGCAAGATTATCTTCACCCCGGGCTTCTACTTTAAGGATATGCTGACCCGCGCCAGCGTAGAGAAGATGGATTGGTCGGGCAACGGCACCGTTTCTGGCGGGGGTAGCTCCAAACCAAATCCGGATGGCGGCGGTTCCGATGGCGACCAGGGAGAAAATCCGTTAGGATAAACATTCTGTAAATAAGGAGAATATGAACTTTCTCAGAAAAGGTTCATATTCTCCTTGAAATACTTGACTTCGCCTTTTGAATATCGTATCTTTACATCAATCATTTAAAAATCAGACAAACTGCTATGGAAACAGAAAATGGCTTTCGTATCACGACTTATAAAAAGAAAGATTTGGCATGCCTCTATTGCCCCAATGCTACTGCACGTTGCGCCATCCGCACCCTGACGCGGTGGATAAAACGGAATCACGAACTGTATGAAGCCTTGGCGCATACCGGGTACAATGTAAGGACACGGACATTCATGCCGAAGCAGGTGAGTCTTATCGTACAGTATCTGGACGAACCTTAATATTCTTTTCAACCTCATTTATTATGTTAAAGCGGGAAGTTGCGGTTAAACTTCCCGCTTTTGTTTTTGTCATAGATACGTTGCAACACAATAGGTATAACTAACATAAGGTATTAATTAAAAAAAGGAGAAAAATGATGAAAAGAATAGTTCTGATATGGATGGCCGCCTTCCTGATGGGTGGCATGGCAATGGCACAACATGCCCGCCACAGTGATAAAATGCCCGAACCGAAAGTCCGTGCCGAGCGCATGACGGAACGGATGGTGAAAGAGTACTCCTTGAACGATACGCAGAAACAACAACTGCTGGAGGCAAATCTGGCATTGGTTGAGAAAATGGGAGATATGCCGATACATCGTGCCAAAGCACACAAGCATCATAAGAGAGATGGCAAGCGCCATCAATTGACGGATGAGCAACGCGCGCAGCAAAAAAGCGGAGATGGAAAAGAAGCGTGAAGAGATGAAGACTGCCCGTATTGCTTATGATTCACAACTCCAGAAGATTATGACGGAAGAACAATATGCTGCATACAGCAAGAAAGTGCAGGATAGAAAAGCAAAAATGGAATCTAAAAGAAAATAAATTTTCTATTGCATTCAATTTGTACTATTTTGTCCGGTCAACTACTTAAAAAACAGAACGATGAAGAATATAGTCTATATTTTAGTGTGTGCATCGGTCATCTTCTTCACTGCTTGTTCGTCGCAAGACAAGAATAAGAAAGACGGTACGCAGGTATTGATGCAGGATAGTACAGAAATTGCCGGCCCACAGCGCATGCAGGTGTCTGATGTAAAAACATCCTTTACGTATAAGGGAAAAGAGTATCAGTCTTCTGTAGTGCGCCGGCCGGATGAATCTCTGCCGATAGTGAAAAACGAGCAGGGGGAGAAATTTGTGGATAACCGTATCACCTTGCGCATCACGTGCGGCGGGAAGCAGGTGGTGGATAAAGTGTTCACCAAAGATAATTTTGCTTCGTTGGTGGATGCCAAGTTCATGAAGTACTCTATTCTTGAGGGGCTGGTTTATGACAAGACCACTCCGCAAGGAATCATATACGCGGCCAGCGTCTGCTATCCGCAATCCGACCTTTATGTTCCCATCAGACTGACCATTACGGCTGACGGGAAAAACTCTCCATGGCAAAAGAAGAACTGATGGAGGACTATCAGACAGACAGCATTGATTAGTGGATAGTTTTCCAGATTGTTTCCAGTTTTATAGACCATCTTTGCCGGTATGAAAATCCTGATTGTAGAAGATGAGCAAGATTTGCGGGAAACCATCCGCACTTCGCTCTTGAAAGAAAAGGTTTTGTTGTAGAGACCGCTGCCGACTATTTTTTCGGCATTGGATAAAATCAATGACTACGATTACGACTGCATTTTGCTGGATATCATGTTGCCTGGCGGGAGCGGTCTGGACTTGCTGCGTGAGCTGAAACGGCTGCACCGCAGTGACAGTGTGCTTATTATCTCGGCCAAAGACTCGCTGGACGACAAGGTGGACGGGCTGGAACTGGGAGCCGACGATTACCTTACAAAGCCTTTCCATCTGGCAGAACTCAATGCACGTGTCAAGTCATTGATACGTCGGCGGCAGGCGAAGGGAGATGTGACCGTCACCCTTAGAAACCTTTTGCTCTACCCCGACAAACGGCAGGTAGAGATAAACGGAAAACCCTTGCAGCTGAACCGCAAGGAGTTCGACCTGCTTTATTATTTTGTAGTCAACCCCGGCCGGGTCATCAATAAAATGAGCCTTGCCGAGTCGGTGTGGGGAGACAATATAGACCAGGCGGATTCGTTGGATTTTATCTACTCGCAAGTGAAGAATCTGCGTAAGAAATTGAAACAAGCTGAGGCTACCATAGAATTAAAGGCTGTCTATGGATTCGGCTACAAACTCTCCGAACTATGAAGCTGCTGAGCTACACCTACCGCAAACTTGCATTGCTGCTGTTTCTGTTGATGGCGGTGTGGGGTGTGCTGTTCTATTACGCAATCATTGACGAGGTGGTGGATGAGACGGACGATACGTTGGAGAATTACGGTGAGATATTGATGGAGAGTGCGCTTCACGACCCCTCGATACTCGAAACGGAAGGCTCGTTGATGTCTTTCTATAAGTTCACTCCTATATCCGAAGAGGAAGGGCGGCATTACAGACAAGTGTTCTATGATGCTACGGTTTATATCGAACTGGAGGATGAAGACGAACCGGTACGTGTCATGTGTACCGCTTTCCGTATGCCCGACGGGCAATATTATGAGTTGAAACTGATGATTTCCATTTTGGAGCGGGATGACATGGTGGAGGCTATGCTTTGGTATCTGGGAGCGCTGTTCCTGCTGTTTCTCATCTGTACTTCCATCGGCATCCAGTTGGTGCTGAAGGGAGTGTTCCGTCCGTTACATAGGTTGCTTGACTGGCTGCACTGCATTCAGCCCGGCAAGGAGGTGCCTCCATTGGACAACCCGACGAAGATACGGGAGTTTCGCCAGTTGAGCGATGCTGCATTGGATATGGGCAACCGCAGCTACAAGGCATACGAGGAGCAGAAGCAGTTCATCGAGAATGCCTCGCATGAGTTGCAGACACCGCTTGCCATCGTGAGGGGAAAAGTGGAACTGCTGGCTGAGAGTGAAGGGATGACGGAACAGCAAATGGAGCAGCTGGACGAGATATATGCCACGCTGGGGCGTGCCGTAAAACTGAACAAGTCCCTGCTGTTGCTTTCCCGTATAGAGAACGGGCAGTATACCGAGATGGAAGATGTTTCGGTGGATGAGATATTGGATGAACTCTTGCCCGACCTGATGGATATCTATGAACATAAGCAGGTGAGACTGATACGAAAACGGGAGGAGCAGCCTTTTATTATCCGTTGCAACCATTCGCTGGCGCAAATACTGGTTTCCAATCTGGTGAAGAATTCGTTGCTGCACAATAGGGAAGAGGGAGAGTTGCAGGTACTTACCACTCCAACTTCGCTGGTCATAAAGAATACGGGTGATGTTCCCTTTGGATGGAGAGAAGTTGTTCCGGCGTTTCTATCATGGCATGGATGGCAAGAAAGACTCCACCGGACTGGGGCTTGCCATAGCGCGTTCCATTGCGTTGTCGTCTTCATTGAAGCTCACGTATGAATGGCAGGACGGTATGCATACCTTCCGTCTGGTTAAAGAAAGTAAAATTTATCGTTAACTGCGGTTATTCCCAAATCTTTCCTAATTCTCTACCGTTATTTGCAGTGTGAATGATATGAAATTTATTAGTAACATTAAAAAATAACGATTATGAAGAAAGTATTGTCTATTCTTGTGTTGGCTCTTGTAGCTGTTCAGTTTGCCTTTGCCGGTGATGTTATCACTCAGGATGCCAAGCAGCTTCCGCTGACGGCACGCAACTTTATCAACCAGTATTTCTCGAAACCACACATTTCACACATCAAGATTGAAAGTGAAATATTGCAGACTAAAAAAGTATGAAGTGCTGTTGACAGATCGTACGGAAATAGACTTCGACAAGAAAGGAAAATTGGTTGGAAGTGGATTGCAAGAAGTCCGCTGTTCCCGAAGCATTGATTCCGGTTCCCGTAAAGGAGTATGTGAAGGCTAACTTCCCGAGAGAGATTATTACTAAAATCGAACGCGGACGTACCGGTGTGGAAATTGAATTGGGTAATGACTACTCTTTGAAGTTCAACAAAAAAGGGAAAGTTCGTCAGCATGGACGATTGATTCTCCAGTAACTATTAACCTAAACTTTATAGAGAAATGATGAGAATGAAGATTCAAATGTTGGCGATGATGTTCATCGCCGCCTTGGCACTTGGTGCATGCAGTGATGATGACGACAAGGATGATGTCAAAGTGCCCGAAGCAATGTCACAAGCATTGAAGTCCAAATACCCTTCCGCAATCCATGTGGAATGGGAACAGAAAGGGGGCTATTTCGTTGCAGATTGTAAAGTGGATGGGCAGGAAAAGGATGTATGGTTCAATAATCAGGCGGAATGGCAACTGACGGAAACCGAATTGCTTTGGAATAATCTTCCGGGAACAGTACAGACCTCTTTCAGCGCCAGTGAGTATGCCGGTTGGAAGATAGAGGAGATTGTTCTTTTGGAGTATCCGGTAGTGCCTATGCAGTTTGTCATTGAAGTTGAAAAGGGAAATGCAGAGTATCAATTGTTCTATTCGGAAGAAGGCGGCTTGCTACAGACAAAAGATGTGAGCGGTAATAGGGATGATACGCATTGGCCGGTAAAACTTGATTAGAGAAGAGTTAAGGATAAGGGATTAAGGACATTAGTGTTGTGCAATCATATTGAAAACTTAATCCCTTAATCCTTAATCCCTTATCCTTAACTACATCGGCTTATAATCCTTCGCCAGTCCTCCTTCGCTGGTTTCTTTGTAGAGGGAGGGCAGGTCGTTTCCGGTTTCTTTCATGACTTCCACCACTTTGTCGAATGACACGCGGTGCATGCCGTCGGTGAAGGAGGAGTAAAGGTTGGCATCCAAGGCGCGTGCGGCGGCGTAGGCATTACGTTCGATGCACGGGATTTGTACCAGTCCGCAAACTGGGTCGCAGGTCATACCCAAATGATGCTCCAATCCCATTTCGGCGGCATATTCTATTTGTGCCGGACTGCCTCCAAACAATTGGTTGGCTGCGGCTGATGCCATGGAACATGCTACACCTACCTCTGCCTGGCATCCGGCTTCCGCTCCCGAAATGGAAGCGTTGGTCTTCACGATGTTTCCTATCAGTCCAGCTGTGGCAAGGGCACGAAGTATGCGTGTGTCGCTGAACTCCCGGCTTTTTTGCAGATGATAGAGCACTGCCGGTACAATGCCACACGAACCGCAGGTAGGTGCAGTGACAATGACCCCACCTGACGCATTTTCTTCACTTACTGCCAAGGCATAGGCAAATACCAGTCCGCGCGACTGGAGGGAAGCCTTGTAGCCACTGGCACGTATATAATAGGTAGAAGCCTTTCGGCGCAGATTCAGAGGGCCGGGCAAGACTCCTTCACTATCCAATCCCCGTTTTACGGCAGCCTGCATGGTTTTCCATACCTCCTGCAGGTAATCCCAAATGTCGCTTTCCTCGCATTCCTTGACGTACTCCCAGTAACTTTTTCCGGTACGTTCACACCATTGCAGTATTTCGGTCATACTGTTCATTTCGTATACATCCGGGGTGTTTACGGATGATGCTCCATCATTCTCTTCTGCCAGGGCACCGCCGCCGACACTGAATACAGTCCATTGGTCGGTCTCCTTGCCTTCGCTGTCCAAAGAGACGAATTTCATGCCGTTGGGATGGAAGGGCAGGAATATTTTGGGTTCCCAGATTATTTCTACCGGTGCTGCGGGTTGCAGTGTCTCGGTGATGGCAACATTGGTCATGTGTCCCTTGCCGGTAGCGGCGAGGCTTCCGTATAGGGTTACTTGGAATGCGGCTGCTTCGGGATGCCTTTCCAGGAATATCTGAGCAGCCTTGCGCGGTCCCATGGTGTGGCTGCTGGATGGACCGGTACCGATACGGTAGAGTTCTTTGATTGATTTCATATATTTCAGATTTATGATTTAGCTTTAACTATCAATTATCAACTGTCAATTATCCATTAACTCAAGTCCACAACGGTGATGCCTGCTCCGCCGAACTGTATATGTTCGTCGGCAAAGTGGCGCACTCCGGGGACAGTTTCCAGATATTGACGGATAAGCATGCGCAGGATGCCTGTTCCCGTTCCGTGAAGGATACGCACGCGTGACATGCCGACAAGGATGGCGTCATCAATGAAATAGGTAACGGCTTGCAAGGCTTCGTCGCCACGCATGCCGCGGACATCAATGTCTTGTTTGAAATGCAGTTTCTTCTCGTACATGCTGTCCTGGGTCTGGGCGCTGATGAAAGTGCTTTTGGTGGACACATCAGCTTGTTTAGGCTGCGCGTTGGTACGTTCCAGCCTGTCCAGCTTTACGGTAGTCTTGATGCTGCCGAACGCGATGACCGCATTCTTGCCATTCACTTCCATTACTTCGCCCACAGAGGTTTGGCCCTTTATTCTGACGTTGCAGCCGGGGGTGATGGCTGCAAGGCGTTCTGCCTCTTTCCGCGCCTGCTGTTCTGCCAAAGCCTGGGCAGACAGTCCGTTCTCTTTTCCTTTGTCCGCTTTCTTTTCCTTTTTCCGGTTCTGCTTCTCTTTCAGCTTTTCCATTTTGCGGGCGATTTTTTCTTCCAGTTCCTTGTTGGCAAGCGCTTCCATTGATTCGCGGAAGTCCGTCAACTCCTGGCGGGCCTGGCGTGTTTTTCTTTTTCTGCTTGGGCTTCTTTGATGGAGCGTATGGTGTTCTCGATGCGTGCATTGGCTTCCTGCATCAGTTGCTCCACTTCTTCCTTCGCTTTGCGCAGAATCTCCTTCCTGGGATTCTGCAAATCTTCGATTTCGGTTTGATAACGCTCGATAGTCTCTTCCATGTGCGTTTTCACGCTGGCGTATTGTCTGGCGTTTGCCTTCCCAATAGCGTTTGTCGCGCACAATGTCTTGCAGGTACTTATCGGCATTGATGTATTCACTGCCCACAATTTCCGAGGCATCGGCGATGACATCTTCCGGCAGACCTATTTTGCGGGCAATCTCTACAGCGAACGAACTGCCCGGATTGCCTATCTGCAACTGGAACAGTGCTTGCATCAGATGGCGGTCATAGAGCATGGCGCCGTTTACTACACCTTC
>ENA-OQHD01000147-OQHD01000147.1-human-gut-metagenome-genome-assembly--contig:-NODE-147-length-29778-cov-4.088564_pt1 | contig 29778 bp, 43 predicted proteins | sample MGYA00242560_ERZ504711 | MGnify/ENA primary metagenome ERZ504711 (study PRJEB26092, sample SAMD00036198) | human gut metagenome | host: Homo sapiens | study: EMG produced TPA metagenomics assembly of...
GACCGTAGTATACCGCAAAAAGGGGAGTGCGACAAGAAAAGGAAAAACTTTTAACGGAAAACTTTTATTGGGAAAAACTTTTGCAATGGAGACACTAAGTGTGTTATGATAAAATGTAGTTATCAAAACTACATGACTAAAATATCGAAAAAATTCACTGTGTCGAATTCGTCCCTAGTTCAGGAAGGTTTGGAAAAAGAGCGGTGATTGGAAATACGAAACGTCCGCAGTGAGAAAAAGCGGAATCAAGTTTGGAGGGACAAAATATATGAGTTTTCACATTGTTGCAGACAGCTGCTGTGAACTGACAGCAGATATGAAAAAAAGAGGAAATATTGAAATTGCACCGCTGACCCTGGAAGTCGGCGGAGAATCCATTCTGGATGACGAGACATTTGACCAGAAATATTTTTTAAAGAGAGTAGCGGAAATGCCCGGAGTGCCCGAAATCCGCCTGCCCGTCGCCGGATTATTTCCGGAAATCTTTTCTGAACGGAGCAGAACGGTGCTACGCGGTCACACTTTCCGCACAGCTCAGCGGTTCCTATAACAGCGCAGTGCTCGGTGCAAACCTGGCGCAGGAGGAGAACGAGGATCTGAAGATTCACGTATTCAATTCCAGAAGCGCATCGATAGGAGAGACCCTGATCGTGTAAAAAAATCGTGGAGTGCGAGGAAGCCGGCATGAGCTTTGAGCGCGTCGTAGAGACAGTAGAACTCTATATCAGCACACAGCACACCTATTTCGTGCTGGAAAATCTCGAAACTCTGCGGAAAAACGGCCGTCTTTCCAAGGCGAAAGCACTTGTTGCATCCGCGCTTAAGATCAAACCGGTTATGGGAGCCACATCGGAGGGCGATATCGTACAGCTTGATCAGGCGCGCGGCATCAACAAAGCACTGATGAAAATGGTCGATGCCATTGTAAATGACGCACAGCATGTAGAAAACAAAACGCTTGCCATCTCTCATTGCAACTGCCCGGAGCGCGCCGAGATGGTAAAAGAAGCCCTTCTGGAGCGCCTTGCGGTACAGGATGTCTTCGTACTCGATACCCAGGGCGTCAGCAGTATGTATGCAAATGACGGCGGAATTATCATTGCATTATAACTTTTCTCTTCCCTTTTTGTTGAAAATGTAGTATAATTTTCAACATGTTTGAAAGTGCCGCCGAGCACTTTTTTAGAAATCAAAGGAGAAGTAGAACCATGAGTCAGGAAAAAGTTGACCGCTATAAAAAGGAAAAAGCGAACCGTGAGAAAATCATGAGACGTGAAAGAATGGATCACGAGACTGGAAGTTACCGCTTTCGTACGTTGTTCTGGCTACCCTGATCGGCTGGTTCTCCGTTGCTGTTTACCAGAACTCGGTAGCAGAGAAAAAGGCGAACCGCACGACAGAAACCACAACGATGAACGTGACGGATATTCAGAATTATCTGAGCGAGACCAACACATCCAGCGACAGCAGTGCAGATGACACCAGCGACAGCTCTGATGTTTCCGATACATCTTCGGACAGCACAGCAGATACGGCAAGTGACAGCACAGCAGATTCCATCAGCGAAAGTACAGCGGAATAAGCAGAATTGTTAAAGAAAGTAAAAGCGCTTACCACAGACGGGAAAATCCCGGAGTGATAAGCGCTTTTGTTATAGAGATTTATAGCAATCCCCGAAAATAATGCAAAAAATTCAGCACCGCAGAGCGTGAATTACTGCGTCACAGATTTTTCGTCGTACCCCGGTACGCCTTCAAATCTGTTCCTTGCAATTCGCGCTCTGCAGCACTGCCATTTTTTTGCATTATTTTCGGGTCTTGCTATAGGAAAAAACTATGAGAAACACGCTCCGCGAGTTTCTCAAGTTATCGCGGCAGTCGCCAAGGTCTCGTGCAAGCACGGACTTTGGCTCGTTGTCCGCGTAAATTAAAAAACCGGAGGACATACATCCTCCGGCCTTTCGCTTATGGTTAATTAGCATTTAACAACGTTGGAAGCCTGCATTCCGCGAGCACCCTCGGTAAGATCGTAAGTAACCGCCTGACCTTCGTCAAGAGTTTTGAATCCTTCACCCTGGATAGCGGAGAAATGTACGAATACATCGTTTCCGTCTTCGCCTGTGATGAAGCCATAGCCCTTCTCTGCGTTAAACCATTTCACTGTTCCCTTGTTCATTGTGAGTTACCTCCATAAAATTAAAAAAAGTAAGCATGATGTGGGAATGCATATGTTCCCCCAATAAGCGAGTGAACTTTTGGATAAAAAAAAGTTCACTAGCTATTACAGATTATATTGAAGGTGAATGCTAATATAATCTCTAATAGCTAGTGACCACGTATTACATCTCAACATCTTCTCGATTGAGACCATTATAATCTTGCAAATCAAAAAGTCAAGAAAAACTCTTTATTTCAGGAAAGATTTCGTGTATTATAAAAAGGAATAAATGGTCGGACGACGGCCAGAAGAAAAGAAAGGATCAGAGAACGTAAGATGAGTATCTTAATCAAAAATGGACAGGTCATCGACCCGGCCACCCAAAAAGACGAAATCAGTGATGTTCTGATCGAAAACGGCGTTATTACACGGGTTGAAAAAGGAATCCGCGTAAAAGATGCGCAGGTAATAGATGCAAAAGGCTGCTATGTAATGCCTGGCATCATCGATATGCATGTACATCTCCGCGACCCGGGGCAGACATATAAAGAAGATATTGAAAGCGGTTCGAAAGCAGCAGCAAAAGGAGGCGTGACAACGCTGGTAGCGATGCCGAATACAAAACCGGTCATCGACAGCCCGGACCGCGTCAACTATGTAACGATCAAAGCAGACCGTTTTTCTCCGATTAATGTACTGCAGGCAGGCGCCATCACAGTAGGACAGAAGGGTGAAGAGCTCGCCGATATCGAGGGCATGGTAAAAGCCGGCATCCCGGCGATCAGCGAGGACGGAAAATCCGTTATGAACGCGCTGCTCTACAAAGAGGCCATGGAGATTGCCGCAGAGAAAAACATTCCGGTGCTGGCTCACTGCGAGGACAAGAACCTCGTAAACGGCGGCTGCATGAATGAGGATGCAAACTCGAGAGAGTGGCATCTGCCGGGCATCACAAACTCCGTAGAGAACACGATTGTTGCAAGAGATATCGTACTTGCCGCAGAGACAGGTGCACACCTGCATCTGTGCCACTGCTCGACCAAAGAGAGCGTGGATATGGTGCGTGAGGCGAGAAAGGCCGGCGTTTCGATTTCCGCCGAGGTCTGCCCGCATCACTTTACCCTCTGCAGCGACGACATCGTAAAGGGCGACACCAACTACAAGATGAATCCGCCGCTCCGTACGAAAGAGGATCTCGAGGCACTGCGCCAGGGTCTGAAAGACGATGTCTTCGATGTCATCAGCACCGATCATGCACCGCATGCGCTGACCGAGAAACAGGAGTCCTTCAAGAAAGCTCCGTTCGGCATCGTCGGACTGGAGACGAGCGTGGCTCTTACCATCACCGAACTTGTGGATACCGAGATCATCACCCCGATGCAGATGGCGGAGAAGATGAGCTATAATCCGGCAAAATCCTGCACCTGGACAAGAAAGGTTCTCTTGCACCTGGCATGGACGCCGATGTGGTTATCATCGATCCGGAAGCAGAGTATGTGATCGATCCGAAGGAGTTTGTTTCCAAGGGCAAAAACACTCCGTTCGGCGGCAAGAAAGTCAAAGGAAAAGTTATGGCTACCGTATGCGGCGGCAAGATTGTATACGAAGCTGAGTAATTTCTATAAGAAAAACAGAAGAGGGAGAGTAAGCAGATGATTAACAAAACTGATTGCAAAACATTAAAAAAACCAAATGCACCGATCGTCGTAGGTCTGGACCCGATGCTGAACTATGTGCCGGAGCACGTACAGAAAAAGGCATTTGCCGAGTACGGAGAGACACTCGAAGGAGCTGCAGAGGCCGTTTGGCAGTTCAATAAAGCGATTGTCGACGCAACATACGATCTGATTCCGGCTGTAAAACCGCAGGTTGCCATGTATGAGCAGTTCGGCGTTCCGGGAATGGCAGCATATGAGAAGACCGTTTCCTACTGCCAGGAAAAGGGTCTCGTTGTCATCGGCGATATCAAACGAGGCGATATCGGTTCTACTTCTGAGGCGTATGCAGTCGGCCACCTCGGCCACGTGCAGGTGGGAAGCAAATCCTATGCCGGATTCCATGAGGATTTTGCAACTGTCAATCCGTATCTTGGATCTGACGGCGTAAAACCGTTCATCAAGGTCTGCAAAGAGGAGAAAAAAGGTATCTTTGTTCTGGTAAAAACCTCGAACCCGTCCAGCGGCGAGTTCCAGGACCGCATCATCGACGGACGTCCGCTGTATGAGTGGGTCGGAGAGCAGGTTGCCGCGTGGGGTGAGGAGCACATGGGCGATGATTACAGCTATGTGGGAGCTGTTGTCGGCGCTACGTACCCGGAGATGGGCAAGGTGCTGCGTAAAGTAATGCCGAAATCCTACATCCTGGTACCGGGCTACGGTGCACAGGGCGGAAAAGGAAAAGACCTCGTTCACTTCTTCAATGAGGACGGACTGGGTGCAATCGTAAACTCTTCGAGAGGTATTATCGCTGCTTACAAACAGGAAAAATATGCCGAGTTTGGCACTGAGAACTTTGCGGATGCTTCGAGAGCAGCTGTAAAGGATATGGTTGAGGATATCAGCGGGGCGCTTGCTGCTGCAAAATAAGAATACAGGGTGAAAAGCTCAGAAGGTCTGCCGGGTAGATGTTATGTCCGCCGGAGGATATTTTGGGCTTTTCGCCGATTCAAGAAAATAAAAGGAGTGTTCAGCTTATGAAAATCAAGGAATGCTGTACTGTGGAAAGTCAGGAGTGCATTGCAAAAGGAATTTACAGCATGTGGATTTCCACGAAAGTGATTGCGAAAGAGGCGAAGGCCGGCCAGTTTATTTCTCTGTTTTCGAAAGACGGCAGCCGTCTTCTGCCGCGTCCGATTTCTCTTTGTGAGATCGACCGAGAGGGAGGAAGACTTCGGATTGTCTACCGTGTGGCAGGTGCAGGAACGGAGGAGTTTTCGCATCTGAAAGCGGGGGATGAGGTTGATATTTTAGGGCCGCTTGGAAATGGATTCCCGATCGAGGAAGGTAAGGGAAAACGTGTGATGCTGATGGGCGGCGGTATCGGTGTTCCGCCGATGCTGCAGACGGCGAAGGATCTTGGAACGGACACGATCATCTGCTGTGGTTACCGCGATGAGTTGTTCTTAAATGAGGAGTTTGCTGCGGCAGGCGATCTTCATATTGCAACGGAGGACGGAAGTGCCGGTGTGAAGGGCAATGTGATGGATGCGGTGCGCGAGGATCATCTGGAAGCAGATGTAATTTTTGCCTGCGGTCCGGCTCCGATGCTGCGTGCGATTAAGGCGTACGGTCTGGAAAAGGGAATTCCATGCTGGATTTCGATGGAAGAGAAGATGGCGTGCGGCGTTGGCGCATGTCTTGCGTGTGTCTGCCAGTCGACTGAGGTGGATGGTCATTCACATGTGCACAACAAGCGGATCTGCAAGGACGGACCGGTCTTTTTAAGTACGGAAATTGAGCTGTAAGTGACGCGAGGAGGAGAAAAAGCGATGAAGACAAGTGTGAATCTGGCGGGTGTGGAACTGAAGAATCCGGTTATGACGGCATCTGGTACGTTTGGCTCCGGCGCGGAGTACAGTGAGTTTGTGGATTTGAAGGAGCTTGGCGCGGTTGTGACGAAGGGTGTTGCGAATGTGCCGTGGCCGGGGAATCCGACGCCGCGTATTGCGGAGGTTTACGGCGGAATGCTGAATGCGATCGGACTGCAGAATCCTGGTATTGATGTGTTCTGTGAGAGGGATATTCCGTTTTTGAAACAGTTTGACACGAAGATTGTGGTGAATGTGTGTGGACGGACGACGGAGGATTACTGTGAGGTTGTGGAGCGATTGACTTCGGAGCCGGTGGATCTGCTGGAGATTAATATTTCGTGCCCGAATGTGAAGGAGGGCGGTATTGCGTTTGGACAGGATCCGAAGGCGGTGGAGGCGATCACCAGAGAAGTTAAAAAATATGCGAAGCAGCCGATTATTATGAAATTGAGCCCGAATGTGACGGATATTACGGAGATGGCGCGGGCTGCGGAAGCCGGCGGGGCGGATGTGCTGTCGCTGATCAATACGCTTACTGGGATGAAGATTGATATTGAACGGCAGAAGTTTGCGATTGCGAATAAGACTGGCGGTATGTCGGGGCCGGCGGTGAAGCCGATTGCGGTGCGGATGGTGTATCAGGTGGCGCAGGCAGTGAAAGTGCCGATTATTGGTATGGGCGGTATTGCGTCGGCGGAGGATGCGCTGGAGTTTATTCTGGCGGGGGCTACGGCGGTTTCGATTGGGACGGCGAATTTCTTTAATCCGTATGCGACTGTTGAAACGGTTCGCGGTATCGAAGAGTATATGAGAAGGCATAAGGTTGACGATATTAATTCGCTGATCGGGGCGGTGAGATAAGACGGACGGCCTCGAGCGGCTTCGCATCTGCGGTGCGGCGGGCGAGAAAAAGAGGGCGGAACTGTGGCTCAGAATGGGCACAGGGAAACGGGAACCATCCCATTTTCCTGCACCTGTTCCGGGCTCACAGTTTCTGCCCTCTTTTTCTATGCCCGCCACACGGCAGGCGCAAATTCCAGTGAGGTCTGGTTGTGTGGAGCTGAAACGAAGTAGGTCTGGATCCGCCGGGGGCGGATCGGCGTGAGAGTGTTGTGGTGGGTGCATAGTATATAGAAAATGGAAGGTGGTATGTGAGATGAAGTATGGGATCATTAAAGTGAAGCGGGCGTTTTTGTATGAGGAGAATGGGGTGGATGTGGTGGATGAGGTGTTTTTTGGATGGAGCGTGATGTGGGAAGATGAGGGGGAGTGGATTGAGGTTTGGACGCATTATGGGTATCGGGGGTGGATGGAGAGGAATTTGATTGAAGAGAAAAGCCGGGAGTGGATGGAGGAGAGGGAAAAGGCAGGGAATACGTATGTGGTGACACGCGGGTTTGCGGATGTGATGAGGGGAGCGCGGGTGCAGTCGCGGATGTTGGAGACGCTGGGACGGGGGTGTTTTGTGGAGAAAATGGAGGAGACGGAGAATGGGTATTGCAGGGTGAAACTGGCGAATGGGATCAGTGGGTTTGTGCCGGAGGTGGCATTAAGAAAAAGACTGGATTCGGATCGGTTTTTGTGGGGAAAATCGGAAGAGAGGCTTTTTTGTGGAGCAGGGGATTCCGGAGGGGTGGTCGGAAGAGAAGTTTCGGAGGAAGGTTGTGGAGTGTGCGAAGGGGTATCTTGGATGCCAGTACCGGTGGGGCGGGAAGGCGGCGGATGGGATTGACTGTTCGGGTGTGGTGTTTATGGTGTATTTGATGAATGGGGTTTTGATTTGGCGGGATGCGGATATCAGGGAAGGGTATCCGATGAAAGCGATCTGGAGAGAAGGGGAGGAGATGTGTCTGGTGGAGGAACGGGCGAAGGCCGGGGATCTGCTGTTCTGGAGGGGGCATGTGGGGATGTATCTGGGGGACGGCAGGTATCTGCACTGTACGGGGCATGAGAGGGTGTTTGGGTGCAGGGTGAATAGTCTGCGGAGAGGGGATGAGGATTTTCGGGAGGATCTGGCGGAGGCGTTGAAAGTGGTTGGGAGTGTTTTTCGTGAAATATCTGGAAGCGGAAAGCTGGAGGAAAAGAGCGATGTACCGTGAAAAACAGGCATTGCATGCGGCACGGGAGTAAATAAGACATATATAATTGACATCAGGAAATATCATTTTTGTATTGGAAATCCCTGAAAAAGTTTGTTATAATAATAACAAAGTCGAAAACAAAAGACAAAAGGCGGCTCAAACAGAGAGTAGGAAAAAACAGAAATTCTGCTGATCTGATCTGCCGGAGCTGTCCATCAGAAGCAAAACAAGAAAGGGGTTCTGAACAATGGCAAGATTTACATTACCAAGAGATTTATACCACGGAAAGGGTGCTTTAGAGGCACTGAAAACATTCGAAGGAAAACGTGCAATCGTCTGTGTAGGCGGCGGCTCCATGAAACGTTTCGGTTTCCTGGATCGCGCAGTAGACTACCTGAAAGAAGCCGGCATGGAAGTACAGCTTTTTGAGGGAATCGAGTCTGATCCGTCAGTCGAGACTGTTATGCGCGGAGCAAAAGCGATGGAAGAGTTCCAGCCGGACTGGATCGTAGCAATGGGCGGCGGATCTCCGATCGACGCAGCAAAAGCAATGTGGATCAAATACGAGTATCCAGACATCACCTTCGAAGAAATGTGCAAGGTATTCGGAATGCCGAAACTCCGCAGAAAAGCTCATTTCTGTGCAATTTCTTCTACATCCGGAACAGCAACCGAGGTAACCGCGTTCGCAGTTATCACAGACTATGAAAAAGGTATCAAATACCCGCTGGCAGACTTCGAAATCACGCCGGACGTTGCAATCGTAGATCCGGATCTGGCAGAGACGATGCCGCAAAAGTTAGTTGCTCACACCGGTATGGACGCTATGACCCATGCAATCGAGGCATACGTTTCCACAGCGAACTGTGACTTCACCGATCCGCTGGCACTGTATGCAATCAAGATGATTCAGGCAGACCTGGTAGATTCCTACAACGGAGATATGGCAAAACGTGACAGCATGCACAACGCACAGTGCCTCGCTGGTATGGCATTCTCCAATGCACTTCTTGGTATTGTTCACTCCATGGCACATAAAACAGGCGCAGCATTCGCTGATTACGGCGCTCACCTGATCCACGGCGCAGCAAACGCTATGTACCTGCCGAAGGTTATCGCGTTCAACGCAAAAGACGAGACTGCAGCAAAACGTTATGCAGTGATCGCTGACGAGATGAAACTTGGCGGCGAGACAACGGAAGAGAAAGTAAAACTCCTCATTGACTATCTGCGCGGCATGAACGACAAACTGAACATTCCGCACTGCATCAAGAACTACGGAAAAGACAGCTATCCGACCGAGCAGGGCTTCGTTCCGGAAGACGTATTCCTGGAGAGACTGCACGACATCGCTGTAAATGCCATCGCCGATGCCTGCACCGGATCCAACCCGAGACAGCCATCTGTTGAAGAGATGGAAAAACTGCTGAAATGCTGCTACTATGATACAGAAGTAGATTTCTAAAAAGAAAACATATCAAAATCCCTCCGTTCTCTGGGCGGAGGGATTTTTTGCGTCAGAGAATGAAATTTATTTGTGTGGATTTTATGTTTTTTATGCGAAATCCTGTGTCTGGACTGGAAAAACAGAGGCGTTTATGGTAGTATAGAACAGAATAGAAGTAAAAACGGGCGGCATGCGAGAACCGATGCCTTCCCCTGAAAATATGGAGGAAAATAAGATGGAACAGTATAAGAAAGAGTTCATTGAATTCATGGTCGAGAGCCAGGTATTAAAATTTGGAGAGTTCACCCTGAAAAGCGGAAGAAAATCCCCGTTCTTTATGAATGCAGGCGCTTACGTAACCGGCAGCCAGTTAAAACGTCTCGGCGAGTATTACGCAAAAGCAATCCATGACAACTACGGGCTGGATTTTGACGTTCTGTTCGGACCGGCATACAAAGGAATTCCGCTCAGTGTTGTAACAGCAATTGCGATTCATGATCTCTACGGTGTAGAAGTACGCTACTGCTCCAACCGGAAGGAAGCCAAAGACCACGGTGGAGATGCAGGACTGCTGCTTGGAAGCAAGATCAAAGACGGTGACCGCGTTGTCATTATTGAGGATGTAACCACTTCCGGAAAATCCATCGAGGAGACCTTCCCGATCATCCAGGCACAGGGCAATGTGGAGATCAAAGGACTGATGGTATCCTTAAATCGCATGGAGCGCGGAAAAGGCGATAAGAGCGCACTCGAGGAAATCCAGGAAACCTATGGCTTCCCGGCAAATGCCATTGTAACCATGGAGGACGTTATCACGTATCTGTACAACCGTCCATGCCAGGGCAAAATTCAGATCGATGACAAGATGAAGGCTGCCATTGATGCATATTATGAGGAGTACGGCGTGAAATAAGATGCGGTACACCGGGAAAGGGAGTTTTGCGCTATGAATGAAAAGATTTATAAAACCATGGGACGTGTCGGCGGCGGAAATATCGCTATGGGCGCCGTACTGGTTGTTGTTGGCGTGGCAACCGGTGTTCTGATGATCGTAAGCGGGGCAGGCCTGCTGAAACGACGCGGGGAAATCATGTTCTAAAAGCGCCTTTCAAAAAGAAAAAATGCCGGGATATTTCGGAAGCGCGTGCGCCGATGAGGTATGCCGGCGTTTCTGATAGCAGAGGGGAGAACAACGCAGAAAGGGGAAACGAAGATGAAGCAGGAGACGAAAGCCAGAATCCGCGTTGTGGGACGGATTTTATTTCTGGTGTATCTTCTTGCGCTCGTTTATTTTCTGTTTTTTGCAGAAGAATACGGGAGAAGAAACTTTTTTGAACTGGATTACCGTTACAATCTGGTGCCGTTTCAGGAAATCAGACGGTTCTGGATTTACCGCGAAAAGGTGGGATTCCTTGCCGCATTTTTAAATCTGGCGGGCAATGTGATCGGTTTTCTGCCGTTCGGCTTTATCGTTCCGGTGATGCACAAAAAAGTGGAGAGTTTCTGGAAAGTATCGCTTCTTGGTTTTATGTTCAGCCTCTGCGTGGAGACGATTCAGCTCATCACGAAGGTGGGCTGCTTTGATGTAGATGATCTGATCCTGAATACGCTTGGAGCCATGATCGGCTGCGGCGCATTCCTGATCTGCAATAAATTCAGGAGATGGAAATATGGCGAGGAAGAAGTATAATTACAATTTTGTCCGGAAGCCGTCGGAAGGCGGAAAGGAAGCTCTCTATATGGCAGGTGCTTCGGTCTTTCTGTTTCTGCTGGCTTCGATCGTATCGTTTGCATTCCGCGGAAACGGAGGCATTTTTCTCGGAGCAGCGGGACTGTTCTCATTCCTTCTGTCGGGATACGGCTTCTATGTGGGAATGAAGAGCTTTAAAGAAGAACAGGTCAGCCACAGAATGTCGGTTCTCGGCTCGATTACGAGCGGCGGCATGCTGGTCGCATGGCTTGCATTGTTTCTGATCGGTGTGAGATAAATGTACTCTCGTAAAATCAAGCACAGAAAGACTCCGGGAGTACATATAAAAGAAAAGGGGAAAAAGATGGATCGCGAACGTTTTGAAAAACAGCTGAATTTTATTCTGGAGATTGATAAAGAAAAACAGATCCTGCGCCAGACGCACATCCGCGGCTATTCGCGCCAGGAGGACGACGCGGAGCACGCATGGCACATGGCGGTGATGGCATTTCTGCTGCAGGAATATTCGAATGAGAAAATCGACATCGGCAGAACGATGCTCATGCTGCTGATCCACGACCTCGTGGAGATTGATGCAGGCGACACGTATGCGTACGACGCGGAGGCAAACAAAACAAAAGACGAGAGAGAACACAAAGCGGCCGAGCGCATCTACGGCCTGCTGCCGGAGGATCAGGGAAAAATGCTGATGGATCTCTGGCTCGAGTTCGAAGCGTATGAGACACCGGAAGCGCGCTTTGCCCATGTGATGGACAATTTCCAGCCGCTGCTTTTAAATCATGAGAACGATGGAAAAGACTGGACCAGCCACAATGTGCGGATTTCCCAGCCGTTAAAACGAAACGAGAAGACGGCGACCGGCTCCGAGGAGATCTGGAGTTATATGGAAGAGATTCTCGAACAGAGTATCCGGGATGGAAAAATTATTGACGACCGGGAAGAAAAACAGGAATAAGTTAAGAAGAATGAGGGGCAGATCTGCCCCTCGTAACAGTTAAAGAGAAACAGAAAGGGATTTTTTTCATGACGGATGAATTATTAAACGAGCGGTATGCGCTTGCAATTGAGCGGATCCGCCAGATTCCGGCGGAAAAAAATGCGTTCCGCAGCCGTACCGCGATTTTTTTAGCACAGATGGCACAGTTACCTCTGCAAAATTGGACCAGATCCGGAGCAGAATCGCAGAAGGATATCTAAAAACAGCATCCGAGGAAGAGCTGGCTGTTTTTAACCGCGAGCCGTATGAAGATGTGATCGGGGAGCGGTATGAGACCTCCTACGGAAACCCGGCGTTTGCCGTGCGGGCACTTGGTGAAACGCATGGAAGGAGCCTCTGCTGCCTGTACCGGGAGCTGGGAAATGCTGTTGTCTGGGTCTATGAGGACCGCCTGCTGGGGCTGACTGCGGCGATGGAGCTGTATCTCGAGTTGTATGCGATGTTCGAGGAGGAGACGCTGCCGTCCGCGCAGTATGTAAAAGAGAGCATTTACTGGTATGTGAGCGATTACGCCGAGGAGCGCCAGGAATACCAGGTGCGCGAAATCGTCGACCCGTCGCTGCACTTTGTGAAGGATATTGTGATGGAATCTGATCTGACGGATCTGCGGTATCTGTACCAGTACGGCGAATATATCACCGAAAATGAGAAGGGTACAGCCCGCTTTTTAAATACGTTCAGCCAGGAAGAAATCGACGCGATGGCACGCACCTACACAGAAGGCTTCCGCAAGTGCTTTCTCGTGGCGCGAAAAGATCTGTCGAAAAAGAAGACAGTCAGCATCCGCTTCCACATCGGTTTTGAGCGCATGATCCGTGCGGCAATATTACAGTTCCGCGAGATGGGACTCGAGCCGGTGATTTCCCGCGGCGCGCGGAGAACGTGGGTTGCCGGTGCGTCTGCGAATAAGCAGTATGACTACGATCACCGGAACGATGAGGCGCTGTATCTCAACGAGGATCTCGTGAAGAGACGGCTCCGCGCGATGCAGGTGAAATACGACGAGTACAAAGAACTGGCGGACGGCTATGCCGGCCCTGCCGTGGTGGAAACCTTCGGCGAAGTTCCGTTTGAGCCAGTAAATAAAAAACAGGCACTGCACTTAAACGAGCGCCAGCAAAAGCTCCGTGTCGGTTTCCAGAACGAGGCGGGCCAGATTGTAAACCGCTATATCAAGGATGACGAGTACGGCTACACGATCATCGCCTACCCGATGCCGGAGATCGATCCGCGCTACGAAAAAACTTTTCCGTGAGATCGTAAAGATCAACACGCTCGATTACGAAAAATACCAGCGCATCCAGCAGTACCTGATCGATGCGCTCGACGAGGGTGTTTCCGTGCATGTGCTTGGAAAAGGAGAGAACAGAACGGATCTGCGCGTGATGCTGCATCATCTGAACGATCCTGCGAAAGAGACGAATTTTGAGAACTGTGTTGCCGACTGCAATATTCCGGTCGGAGAGGTCTTTACTTCCCCGAGTCTTACCGGCACGACAGGCGTGCTCCATGTGACGGGGGTCTACCTGAACGAGCTGTATTACCGCGATCTCTGCCTGACGCTGACCGACGGCATGATCACCGCGTATGACTGCGCAAACTTCGGAAAAAGAAGAGGACAATCGTACTTATTAGAAGAAAACCTGCTGTATCACCACAGGACGCTGCCGATCGGTGAGTTTGCCATCGGAACGAACACGACGGCGTACGTGATGGCAGAGCAGTACGGCATCGCCGGAAAACTGCCGATCCTGATTGCAGAGAAGATGGGCCCGCATTTTGCGATGGGCGACACCTGCTACGCCTGGGCGGAGGACAGCCCGATGTACAACCCGGACGGAAAAGAAGTAATCGCGCGCGAGAACGAGGTTTCGGCAAAACGGAAAGAAGATCCGTCGAAAGCATACTTCGGATGCCACACGGACATCACGATTCCGTACCGCGAACTGCAGTCGGTTGCGGTCGAAAAAGCAGACGGAACGACGATCCCTCTCATTGAGGACGGACGCTTCGTCCTGCCGGGAACGGAAGAATTAAATGAACCTTTTGGCTGATTATGGGTTGACATTTCTGCGCCTGCTTAGTATATTATAAGCAGAACTGAATGATTAAAACATAAATATAAGCATAACTAATGAATAACGCTTAGAACAGTTAATCAGAAAAGGAGAACAACATGGCTAAAGTAGGAATTGTGATGGGCAGCGACTCTGATATGCCGGTAATGAGCAAAGCAGCCGACATGCTGGAAAAATTTGGAATTGAGTACGAGATGAAAATCATCTCCGCACACCGCGAGCCGGATGTAATTTTTCGAATATGCAAAAACCGCAGAGGAGAAAGGCTTCAAGGTTATCATTGCAGGCGCAGGTATGGCAGCTCATCTGCCGGGTATGTGCGCAGCTAATTTTTCCCAATGCCGGTCATCGGAATTCCGATGCATACCACATCGCTTGGAGGTCGTGATTCCCTGTACTCCATCGTACAGATGCCGAGCGGCATTCCGGTAGCAACCGTTGCCATCAATGGCGGTGCCAATGCCGGAATCCTGGCAGCAAAGATTCTTGCAACTTCCGATCCGGAACTGCTTGCAAAACTGAAAGCATATACACAGGAAATGAAAGAGCAGGTTGAGGCAAAAGACGCAAAACTGCAGGAAACAGGATACCGTAACTACAGTAAATAAAAACAAAGGACAAGGGAGGTTCACCATGGATTACAAGAACGCAGGAGTAGATATTGAAGCTGGATACAAATCAGTAGAATTAATGAAAGAGCATGTAAAGAAAACCATGCGCCCGGAGGTATTAGGCGGCCTTGGCGGTTTTTCTGGCGCATTTTTCCCTGGCAAAAATCAAAGAAATGGAAGAGCCGGTGCTGCTTTCCGGTACAGACGGATGCGGAACCAAGGTGAAGCTCGCCATGATTCTTGATAAACACGACACCATCGGCATTGATGCCGTTGCCATGTGTGTGAATGATATCGCATGTGCCGGCGGAGAACCGCTGTTCTTCCTCGACTACATCGCATGCGGAAAGAACTATCCGGAGAAGATCGCTTCGATCGTAAAAGGCGTTGCAGAAGGCTGTCTGCAGTCCGATGCGGCACTGATCGGCGGTGAGACCGCAGAGCATCCGGGCCTGATGCCGGAGGATGAGTACGATCTGGCAGGTTTTGCTGTCGGCGTATGTGACAAGAAAGACATGATTACCGGTGAAAATCTGGCAGCCGGAGACGTACTGATCGGCATGGCTTCCACCGGCGTTCACAGCAACGGATTTTCTCTTGTCCGCAAAGTTTTCGATATGACAAAAGATTCTTTAAATACATACTATGATGAGCTCGGCGCAACCCTCGGCGAGACCCTGCTTGCACCGACCCGTATCTACGTAAAAGCACTCCGCGCCATCAAAGATGCCGGTGTAACCGTAAAAGCATGCAGCCACATCACCGGAGGCGGCTTCTACGAGAACATTCCGCGTATGCTCAAAGACAACACCGTAGCCGTTGTACAGAAAGACAGCTACACCGTACCGCCGATCTTTGATCTGATGGCAAAGAAAGGCAATATCGACGAGCAGATGATGTACAACACCTTCAACATGGGTATCGGTATGGTACTGGCTGTTGATCCGGAAGATGTAGACGCAGCGATGAAAGCCATCCGTTCCACAGGAGATACGCCATATGTGATCGGCCACATTGAAAACGGAGAAAAGGAGTACAGTTATGCTAAGATTAGCAGTTCTCGTCTCCGGCGGCGGCACGAACCTGCAGGCGATTCTGGATGCGATTGACGAGGGAATCATCACAAACGCGGAGGTTTCTGTTGTCATCAGCAACAATGCAGGAGCGTATGCGCTGGAGCGTGCGAAAAAGAAGGAGATTGATGCGGTATGCCTTTCCCCGAAGACCTTTGCATCGAGAGAAGCATTCAACGAGGCACTGCTGGCGAAACTGCAGTCGTACAACGTCGATCTCGTTGTGCTCGCAGGATGCCTGGTTGTGATCCCGCAGAGCATTGTGGATGCTTATCCGAATAAGATCATCAACATTCATCCGTCCCTCATTCCGTCGTTCTGCGGAACGGGCTATTACGGACTGAAAGTGCACGAGGGCGTATTATCCCGCGGCGTCAAAGTGACGGGAGCGACGGTTCACTTTTGTGGACGGCGGAACAGACACCGGCCCGATTATTCTGCAGAAGGCAGTCGAAGTGCACGAGGGCGATACACCGAAGGCACTGCAGCAGCGCGTCATGGAAGAGGCCGAGTGGGTCATCATGCCGCGTGCGATTGATCTGATTGCAAACGGAAAAGTAACGGTAGAAGACGGACACGTAAAGATAAAGGAGTAAGAGCGATGAAAGTACTGATTGTAGGAAGCGGCGGAAGAGAGCATGCGATTGCCTGGAAGGTGGCACAGAGCCCGAAGGTAGACAAGATTTACTGCGCTCCTGGAAATGCAGGAATTGCGGAGTACGCAGAGTGTGTCGATATTGCAGCGATGGAGTTTGACAAGCTCGTTGCATTTTGCGAAAGCAAAAAGAGATTGACCTGACCGTCATCGGCATGGATGATCCGCTGGTCGGCGGTGTTGTCGATGCGTTTGAGGCAGAGGGACTGCGCGTATTCGGACCAAGAAAGAATGCGGCAATCCTGGAAGGATCGAAAGCGTTCTCCAAAGACCTGATGAAAAAATACCATATCCCGACGGCGGCATACGAGACATTCTCCGATCCGGAAGCGGCAGAGAAATATCTCGAGACTGCAAAATTCCCGATCGTGCTGAAAGCCGACGGTCTGGCTCTTGGAAAAGGCGTTCTGATCTGCAATACCTTAGAGGAAGCAAAAGAGGGTGTCAAGACGATCATGCTCGACAAGAAATTCGGCAGTGCCGGAAACGAGATGGTCATCGAGGAGTTTATGACGGGACGTGAGGTTTCCGTTCTCTCTTTTGTGGATGGAAAGACGATCAAGACGATGAGTTCCGCACAGGACCACAAGAGAGCAGGAGACGGCGACACCGGCCTGAACACCGGCGGTATGGGCAACTTCTCCCCGAGTCCGTTTTATACCGAAGAAGTGGATAAGTTCTGTAAGAAATATATCTATCAGCCGACCGTAGATGCGATGGCAGCTGAGGGAAGACCGTTTAAGGGAGTTATCTTCTTCGGACTGATGCTGACACCGGACGGACCGAAAGTGCTCGAGTACAATGCCCGCTTCGGCGATCCGGAGGCACAGGTTGTGCTTCCTCGTATGAAGACAGACATCATTGATGTATTTGAAGCCTGCATCGACGGAACTCTCGACCAGATCGACCTGCAGTTTGCAGATAATGCGTGTGTCTGCATCGTACTGGCTTCGAACGGTTATCCGGTTTCCTACGAAAAAGGATTCCCGATCCGCGGACTCGAGACGTTCAAAGAGCATGAGGGCTATTACTGCTTCCATGCAGGAACGAAGTTCAAAGACGGCGAGATCGTGACAAACGGAGGCCGTGTCCTCGGCGTGACAGCACTTGGCGATACCCTGAAAGAGGCACGTGCGAATGCATATAAGGCTGTTGACTGGGTTGACTTTGACAATAAATATTACCGCCATGATATTGGAAAAGCGATTGACGAAGCGTAACGTGAATGTGAATTTTAATTTTGAGTAAAATGGAGCCGCCAGAATCCCGGTGAAAGGGAAATCTGGCGGCTTTGTCTTTTTGTTCTGAAAAGGGAATAAAGCGCCGCCGTTCCGGATACAATAGTAAGGAGAACCTTTGCTTTTTAGCAGAATCAGAACAGGAAAGGCGGTCAGAAAAGATGGGAATCGTTTGTCTGGCGGGGATTTTTGCCGTATTTCTTCTGCTTGCATGGACGCTCTGCCGGGCGGCAGGATGGGAGAAAGAACGGGAAGATCTGGAACAGGAGCAGTACCTGAAAGAGTGGCGGGAGAAAAGTTGCAAAAAAATCGCAAAAAATTTGAAAATTAGTGTTGACATTTGGCGGGTGGAATGCTATACTAACGAAGTCGGTTGGTGATACAGATAAAAAGCCAACAGATAAAACACTGATGTGGGGTCTTAGCTCAGCTGGGAGAGCATCTGCCTTACAAGCAGAGGGTCATAGGTTCGAGCCCTATAGGCCCCATATTTTATGAAAAACGGTGTTGAAAATGAATATGGCGAGATAGCTCAGTTGGCTAGAGCACGCGGTTCATACCCGCGGTGTCGAGGGTTCGAATCCCCCTCTCGCTACTTATGGAACCCTTGAGAAATCAAGGGTTCTTTTGGCTTTATGGACAGTATGATGATATGGCTGTCATGTCAAAATCGTGTCTTGAAATCCACAGGGATTTGTGAGAAAATAAGACTACCTAAGAGCTTGTTTTGGGCTCTGAAAGTAAATAAAACAGTAATGGATAGAAGAAAGATAAGGAAAAAACAATGATAGAGTTTAATAAACCACCTTTTATTGGAACAGAACTGGAATACATCCGCCAGGCGGCAGAGGAAAACAACAAGCTGTGCGGCGACGGTCCTTTTACGAAGAAATGTTCTGCCTGGATGCAGGACAATTTCAACGTAAAACATGCGATGCTTACGACATCCTGCACCCATGCACTGGAAATGGCAGCTTACCTGTCTGAGATTCAGCCGGGCGACGAAGTGATCATGCCGTCCTACACGTTTGTTTCCACTGCAGATGCCTTCGTTCTGCGCGGAGCAAAAATTCGTCTACGTGGATATCCGTCCGGATACGATGAACATCGACGAGACCAAGATTGAGGATGCCATCACCGAAAAAACAAAAGCGATTGTTCCGGTTCACTATGCGGGCGTTGCCTGTGAAATGAATACCATCATGGATATTGCAAAACGCCATAACCTGAAGGTTGTAGAGGATGCGGCACAGGGCGTGAGCGCGTACTACAAGGGAAAAGCCCTTGGAACGATCGGCGATTTTGGCTGCTACAGCTTCCATGAGACGAAAAACTATACGATGGGAGAGGGCGGCGCGCTGCTGTTCCAGGATGAGAATTATCTGGAAAAAGCAGAGATCCTTCGTGAAAAGGGAACGAACCGCAGCAAGTTTTCCGCGGACAGATCGACAAATATACCTGGATCGACTACGGTTCCTCCTATCTGCCGAGCGATATGAATGCGGCTTACCTGCTTGCAGAACTCGAGGAACATGAGAAAATCGACAGAAAGCGGATGGCCATCTACAACTATTACCATGAGCAGCTCCGTCCGCTGGCTGAGGCTGGAAAGATCGAGCAGCCGGTTGTGCCGGAAGGCTGTGTACATAATGCACATATGTACTTCATCAAGGCAAGAAATCTGGAAGTGCGTACAAAACTGATCAACTATATGAAAGAGCGCGGTGTGATGTGTGTCTTCCATTACGTTCCGCTCCATACCTCCCCGGCCGGACAGAAGTTCGGTGTTTTCCACGGAGAGGACAAATACACAACAAAAGAGAGCGAGCGCCTGATGCGTCTGCCAATGTTCTACAGCCTGTCTGAACAGGATATGGCATATGTCGTAGAGTGCCTCATGGACTTTAAAGAGTGGTAACATTTCATGTATGAGAAGTTTTTAAACTACTTTACGGACTATATTTTCGTGAAGGATGAGCCGCAGAAAGCCGATGTGATTTTTGTGCCGGGAAACGGATATCCGCAGATGGCGGCGCACGCGGCAGAACTCTGGAAAGAAGGATTTGCGCCGTATGTGCTTCCGTCGGGAAGATACAGTACTGTGCTCGGGCATTTCGCCGGTGTACAGGATCTTGCGGAGCAGTACGGCGGGAACTATGAAACCGAGTGGGAGTTTCTGCGGACGGTACTGCAGAAAAACGGCGTGCCGGAGAAAGCGATTCTGCGCGAAGACCAGGCGACGTATACGTATGAAAATGCACTGCGGTCACGGGAAGTGACAGATGCGGCGGGCATCGAGGTAAAAAAATGCGATCCTCTGCTGCCGGAATCTCCATGCGAGACGGTGTATTCTGTATTACCAGCTTGTCTACCCGGAGACAGAGTTTTTTGTCTGTCCTTCGGATATTGAGTTCACCAGAGAAAACTGGCATACAAAGGGTGAATGGATCGACCAGGTGTTAGGAGAAATGGAGCGCTGCGGCGGTCAGTTCCACAAGATTCTGCGGGAACTGCCGGCGGATTCTGAATTTTAACACCAGTAGACAAGAAGTCCCCCGCTTCTAAAGCGGTGGGATGAATTGTTAAAAGAAACATAACGGCAGTGGTAGGCGGAGAGAAATCGGTATCCTCCACTGACATGAGGCAAGTCACAGTCGAACTATTTTCGACATGTCAGACTCCGTGAAAATACCGACTGTGAGTTGAAACAAAGGAGAAAAATACAGAAAATGGAAATTAATATACAGAGAATCAACGAACTTGCCCGCAAGGCGAAAGCAGAGGGGCTGACACCGGCGGAGAAAGAAGAGCAGCAGAAGCTGCGGAGAGAATATATTGCAGCCGTGAAAATGAACCTCCGTACCCAGCTCGACAATATTGATGTGCAGGAGAAAGACGGAACAATCGTAAATCTGGGGGAGCGCTATGGAAGCCAAAAAGGAAACATTAGAAAAGAAGTTTTTGCCCGAAGAAGAGCAGCCACACAGGAAGAAATTCAGGAAAAGAGCCGTATGATTTATGAAAAAATCACGGCTCTGCCGGAGTTTCTGGATGCGGACTGCATTTTTTGCGTATATGGACTTCGAAAAAAGAAGTCATGACACGGGATCTGATCGAGAAGGCCCTGCAAATGGGAAAGACGGTCGCTGTGCCGCGCGTGGAAGGCGATGATATGGTTTATTATGAGATCAAAGATTTCTCCACGCTGAAATCCGGCTATTTTGGCATTATGGAGCCGGACGGCGGAAAGGTCTGCACGCGGGAAGAGGGCTTTCTGCTGGTACCCGGTGTGGCCTTTGATCCGGCGCGCCACAGAGTAGGATATGGAAAAGGATTTTATGACCGCTTTCTTGCCGCACATCCAGGGTTTACAACGGTTGCAGCGGCGTTTGAGTTTCAGCTGTTTGATGCGGTGCCGTTTGAAGAGACGGATGTTCTGCCGCAGATGCTGGTGACAGAGCAGAAGATTTACCGTTAAGCCAATTACGATAAGACAACACGAGGAGGAGACGAGTATGATGAAGCTGGAAGAAATCGGAACGAGAGCCCGCCAGGCGGAGCCTGTGCTTCGAATCATGGAGACGGAGAAGAAAAACCGTGTGCTGAAAAAAGCAGCGGAAAACCTTGTGGCAGACGCCGAAACGATTATCGCGGCCAATGCGCTGGATATGGAGCATGGAAAAGAAAAAGGCATGTCTCAGGGACTTCTGGACCGGCTCTTTCTGGACAAAAGCCGGATTGAAGCAATGGCAGAAGGCATGTGTCAGGTATCCGAACTGGACGACCCAATCGGGGAAGTGCTGGGAATGAAAAAACGCCCGAACGGTCTTCTGATCGGACAGAAACGTGTTCCGCTCGGTGTTGTCGGCATCATCTACGAGGCACGCCCAAATGTGACGGCGGATGCATTTGCACTCTGCTTCAAAACGGGAAATGTCGTGATTTTAAAAGGCGGAAGCGATGCAATCCACTCGAATACGGCGATTGTTGCCTCTCTTCGGAAAACACTGAAAGAGGAGCAGGTGCCGGAAGACGCCCTGCTTCTGATCGAAGATACCTCCCGCGAGACGACGGCGCAGTTTATGAAGATGAACCGCTATGTCGATGTTCTGATTCCGCGCGGCGGTGCCGGACTGATCCGCGCTGTCGTGGAAAACAGCACGATTCCTGTCATTGAGACAGGAACCGGAAACTGTCATATCTACGTGGATGAGACAGCCGATCTTTCCATGGCAGTGGATATTATTCTGAACGCAAAAACACAGCGCGTCGGCGTATGTAATGCGTGTGAATCGATTGTGGTACACGAAAATGTACGTGAAAAACTGCTCCCGGTTCTGGAGGAACGATTAAAAGAAAAACATGTGGAAATGCGCGCAGACGAAAAGGCAAGAGAATACATGCCGGAAGCAGAAGAAGCGACAGAAGAGGACTGGGGAAAAGAGTATCTCGACTATATCGTATCCATTAAAACGGTTTCCTCTATCGACGAAGCGATCGCGCACATCAACCGCTACAACACAAAACACTCCGAAGCAATCATCACCAACAACTACACCCACGCCCAGAAATTCCTGGACGAAATCGATGCAGCTGTAGTCTACGTCAACGCCTCCACCCGCTTCACCGACGGCTTCGAATTCGGCTACGGCGCCGAAATCGGAATCAGCACCCAAAAACTTCACGCCAGAGGCCCAATGGGACTGCTGGCGCTGACGTCGATTAAAAATATCGTATACGGAACGGGACAGATCCGAAAATAAAAGAAGAAAGATCTTGTGTCAAAGGGCAACCCAATTGATCCTCAAAAGGGCAAAACAGTTGATCCAGTGACCGAGTGCTAATCACCCATCACCCGATCACTGACCAACTCCCAACTGTCCCTTTTCCGGATCAACAGCCCAGACACAAGCCGAATCATTCATAAAACACAAAATGAAGACCTTGTAATCATAAAATGTGGTTATGAGGTCTTTTTTCACGTTAATATCAAATTATACATAGATAAAAAGGCTTAAATACTGGGTTTTTCGGGATGTGCAATTTTGAGATTTTCCGATAAAATTCGAGTTTCATCTGCTTTCGTTTGTTCCTAATCATTTTCATTCGCCCTCTTCAAATATAGAGTCAATTCTTTAAGTCGAAAAACGTCTGCACGAAAGTGCCGTATTCCAGAATTAAAATCGACTTCGATGTGACCTGCCTTATGGTAACCGCATTGCTCACCTTCTTCGGACTTGGAAGAATCGAAGGTCTTGGAATCGGAACGGTAGCAGCTGCTTTTACGATGGGAAAAAGGTATTGTGCTGATGGGAAAACTGCTGGATAAAAAGTTTGCGTTTGTCTCCAGTTTTATCACCGGAAAGACCGTAAAATGCAGGGCTGATATTTGATCGTAAAAAATTAGGAAAAAATGTAAAATCCTCTTGAAATCAAGGGGATTTTACTATATAATGAGCAGGACAAAAACAACTGCAGAGTAAGTTCATATGCGTAAAGTGCTCCCGGGATAGAGAGTAGCCAGGGAGACGAAAAGAGAAAATCTTGCGGTATATGAATTGCATCTCGCTGCAACAGAAGATAGAGACAAGAGATTATCTCCTATTGTAGTCAGATATCTGTAAAGGAGGTAATTTTTTATGCAGAAAAATGCAAATGAAACAGCAAAGAACAAAAAACATGTTTCTGCAGTCAGCAAAAGAGCTGAAAGCAGTCACAACCCTCGCAGCCTGTGCCATGTTCGCAGCGCTGGCGATGATTCTGAACCAGGTAGCATCGATTGATATCGGACCTTATGTCCGCATTGGATTTTCCGGAATCCCGAACCGCCTTGTCGATTACCTGTTCGGACCAGTGACAGGATGTCTTTTCTCCGGCATTCTTGATGTCGTAAAATATTTCCTGAAACCGAGCGGCCCGTTCTTCTTCGGATTCACCTTTAATGCGATGCTGGCATCTTTTATGTATGGATGCTTCTACTATCGCAAAAAACTGACCATCAAACGTGTGCTTGCAGCCAAGTTCATCGTTATGCTGACTGTCAACGTACTGCTGAACACCCTGTGGATCAGCATGCTGTATGGAAAAGGAATCATGGTGCTTCTTCCGGCACGTGCCTTAAAGAACCTGATTATGTGGCCGATCGATTCCATCATTTTCTATAGCCTGACGAAGTTGATCGAGCAGACCGGCGTCTTCCGCATGTTCCATGCAAGAACCGCTGCACAGGCACAGAGATAAAGAAAAATTCAGACACCATCAAAACGATACATTTACCAATCTGCAGAAAAGGTACTGTCCGCCAGAACAAAAAGGAAGCGGATGGGTTTTGTCGGAAAAGAAAAGCGAAAAAGAACTGCGGCAGGAACTTCCCCAAAAGGAAGCCTGCCGCAGTTCTTTTTGTATGAAAATCCCATCAGGCGGACAGCGATTTTACTGATATCCGTGATCTGACCAGTCATGGTTTTTGATCCGCTCGTAATCCTCCTCTGTAATCGGAAGAATCGTTCCATGCTTGTAGCCGTATGGGAACGAGAAGGAAGCATCAGAACGAACAAATTTTCCGGAAGCAAGGCTGTCTGCAACAAACGGCACATATCCCTGGCCGGCACCCGGAACGCCGTAGTAGTCAAGGAACAGACACCATCTGCTGTCATCAAGCTGTACTGCGGTCGGAGCCTCATAGAGACCGCTCTCTACATCTTTCATGCTCTCATCGAAGCTTTCCATCCGCACATACGGGCCGGCCGCATGGTCGGAGCGGAGCAGAATAATTTTCGCCGGATTGCTTTCACTCTTTACGAAAAGATAATAAACCCCATTCTCTTCATAGATCGCCGAATCAATCACGCCGCTGTCCTCTTTTTCGTACAGAACCTGCGGAGCTGAAAAATTGAACAAAATCCTTCGTTGTGCTGTAATAGATTTTTTTGGGACCGTAATCGTTTGCTGCAGGGGAAGAAGACCAGTGCAGAACGTACTCACCGTTTTCTTTATCGTAAATCAGATCCGGTGCCCAGAGGCAGCCGAAGTCATCATCACCGATTTTTACAAGACGCTGGTCGCTCCAGTTTACGAGATCCTCTGATTCCCAGACGGAGAAATACTTGCTGCCGTTTCTGCCGATCTCATCCCAGGAATTGTGATACTGATTCCGCATACCGTAAGAAAGACTCAGGTCAGTGGCGAAAATATAATATTTCCCGGTTTCTATGCTGTGAGTGATAGTAAAGTCGCGTACACCCTTATCTCCATAATACGCCCAGAGAACAGGAGCGCCTTCGTTGACAGCTTCCCAGTGGAAACCATCGCGGCTGATGCCGAAATAAACCTGTTCGCCGTCCGGTGTTGTTTTTTCCCGAAAATGAACAAATAAATATGCCTGTGCCATAAAATAAAACTCCTTTATGCATATGTTTGGATGAAAAATTCAGATGTTCTGTTTTTCAGGCCATACCTTATACGGTTCCATTATTTTGTAAGACGGATCACATTCCAGCTGTGTTTTCCAAGAACGGTGTGCATTTTTCCATTCTCCAGTTTGGTGGCATCGGAATGGGTCGGAGTAACGTGGTTCGGATCTGCTTCGGTGTTGACCGCTTTCATATCGTCGTTTGTCAGCACGATGTGCTCAGCCAGACGGCATCCTTCGAACTGACGCAGATCGCAGGAAACCTCCATATCCTCATCCAGGCTCTTATTGACTGCAAAAATGGTCAGTGCATCGTTTTCCTCATCCCAGATGCAGACAGAATCGAGATACGGAGCTTCGCCGTACGTTTTCGCTCTCGTAAACCGGTGTCAGAACCTGTGTATTTAAGACGGTTCCGCGGCCGTATACGCTTGCATGCATGTATGGATAGAAGATCGTCTGACGCCATGCACCGGTATCGGATGTCATGATCGGAGCGATAACGTTGACAAGCTGTGCGAGGCAGGCAATCTTGACACGGTCTGCGTGGCGCAGGAGTGTGATCAGCATGCTTCCGACGAGAAGTGCATCCTCAAAGTTGTAAACATCCTCAAGCTGATGCGGTGCGCGTACCCATTTCTCCAGCTTCTGATCCTGCTCATTGCTGTGATACCATACGTTCCACTCATCGAAGGAAAGGTTAATCTGCTTTTTGCCGTGTTTTTTCGCTTTGACTGCATCACAGATCGCAACTACACCGGAGATGAAATCATCCATGCCCTTGGAGCTTGCCAGGAAATCGACAGTATCATTTGCATAATTTCCGTAGTACTGGTGTAAAGAAAGGTAATCCACCTCATCATAGCATTCGTCCAGAACCGTATATTCCCAGGAACCGAAGGTTGGCATCGTAAGATTGGAGCTTCCGCAGGCAACAGTTTCGATCGTCGGATCCATGAATTTCATTAGACGGGAAGTCTCTGCTGCAATACGTCCGTACTCAGAAGCGGTCTTATGTCCCATCTGCCACGGTCCGTCCATCTCGTTGCCGAGGCACCAGAGTTTGATGTTGTGTGGATCTTTGTAACCGTGGGATTTTCTCAGATCACTGTAGTAGGTGCCGCCCTTGAAGTTGCAGTACTCCAGCACACTTTTTTGCATCTTCCGGTCCGCGGGTTCCGAGATTGACGGCCATCATGATGTCACTGCCGGCATTTTTTCGACCAGTCCGCAAACTCATTCAGACCGAATTCGTTTGTCTCAATCACGCCCCAGGCAAGATCCGGTTTTGCAGGCCGTTTGTCTTTCGGACCTACGCTGTCTTCCCAGTGATAGCCCGAGACAAAGTTTCCGCCCGGGTAACGGACGATCGGTACCTGAAGCTCTTTGACAAGATCCAGGGTATCTTTTCGGAAGCCCTGCTCGTCGGAGAGAGCACTTCCTTCCTGATAGATGCCTTCGTAAACGGCGCGTCCCAGGTGCTCGATAAAGGAACCGAAGATTCGTTTGTCAACTTTTCCGGTAAGAAAATATTTGTCAATGATAATCTCTGCTTTTTTCATACTTAAAAATCCTCCTGTTAAAAGAAATGTTCGTTTTCAGACACGATCCAGAAAAACAAAGGATCACCGGCGTGTCTATGATTTTATTCCACCGTTTCGCTTTCGCTTTGGATAGTTTCAATTTTAGCAGGAAGATAGAAAAAAATCCAGAGATTTTTGTCCGGCAAATTTGACTTTTTTTCCGGTTTTGCGGTAAAATAGGGAGAAGAAAAGAAAAGGGGAAACGAGAAGAATGGAATTTTCAGTTCATATTTGTGAATATAATAGATCCAACGCCGATTATGAGACGATATATCGGCCGGAGGGCAGCGGGGACTATCTGTTTCTGTTGTTTAAAACGCCGATGAAGGTGTATGACAGAACTGCGTTTTTCATTGCACAGGAAAATGCCTGCCTTTTTTACACGCCGGATCACGAGCAGCATTATCAGGCTGTTCAGAAGTTTCGCAACAGCTATGTCCATTTCTGGTGCGGTGAGAATCTGGGTGAAACGTATGGAATTCCGCAGAATACTGTTTTTTATCCGCAGAACACGGAAGCAATTGATGAGCTGATTCGCCTTTTGCAGAGGGAATACATTGTGAAAGATCCATACGCAGTGGAATATGAGGAAGCACTGGTTCGTCAGATGATGATTACGGCATCGCGCGGTATGCGGCTGTACAAGAAAGCGGCAGAGGAGCCGGCCGGACTGTATCAGGAATTCCAGGAGCTGCGCCTTAAGATGTTGAGCCATTATGAGAAAGACTGGACGACAGAAAAGCTTTGCCAGATGGCCAATATGGAAAAAAGCCAGTTTTATTCTTATTATAAACAGATTTTTCAGCAGCACCCCCGCACAGCGATCTGATTGAAGTACGGCTCGACAAGGCGAAAAATCTTTTGACAAATCAGGCACTTTCCATCGGACAGACCGCGGAAATCTGCGGTTTTTCCAATCTGTCTCATTTCAGCCGCTATTTCAAACGCCACTGCGGATGTTCTCCGCGGGAATGGCAGCAGCAAGGCGGAAAAAGCATAAAATATAAAGTGAAGTTGCAGGAAGATGAGAAATGCTATAGCTTTTCCCAATAGCTTATGCTAAAATATTCAGAAGATGTTGGAGTCAAAAGGTACTTTGGCCATGATATCTTCAGAAAAAGTAAGAAAAAGGGAGAGCAGTATGAAAAAGAGAGAGTCATTTAACAGTCGGTGGGGATTTATCCTGGCCTGCATCGGTTCTGCAGTTGGAATGGGCAACATCTGGATGTTCCCTACCCGGGTTTCCTTGTACGGAGGAGGTTCCTTTCTGATTCCGTATTTCCTGTTCGTTGCACTGATCGGCTTTACCGGTGTGAGCGGGGAGATGAGTTTTGGCCGTGCCACAAGATCCGGTCCGGTTGATGCGTTCGGTTTTGCATGTGAAACGAAAGGAAAACGAAAAGCCGGAGAGGCGCTTGGTCTGATTCCGGTGCTGGGTTCCCTGGCAATGGCGATCGGTTATACGGTTGTCATGGGGTGGATTTTCAGGTATATGATCGGAACCTTTACCGGAAAGACACTGTCAGCTGTGAGCGTAGAGGATTTTGCCGGAGCGTTTGAATCCATGGCATCTGCGTTTGGAAACAATTTCTGGCAGATCGTAGCTCTTGTGGTTGCGATGGTCATTCTGGCATTTGGTGTTGGTAAGGGAATTGAGAAGGTCAATAAGGTGCTGATGCCTGTTTTCTTTCTCCTGTTTGTTGCACTTGGTATCTATGTTGCCTTTCAGCCCGGTGCAGCGGATGGATACCGTTATATTTTCCGTGTGGAACCAAAAGCACTTGCAGATCCGAAGACCTGGATTTTTGCACTTGGTCAGGCATTCTTTTCCCTGTCTGTAGCCGGAAACGGAACACTGATCTATGGTTCCTATTTGTCAGATGGAGAAAATATTCCGGCCGCCGCCGGAAGAGTAGCATTTTTTGATACGCTCGCTGCTATGCTTGCTGCGCTGGTTATTATCCCGGCGATGGCAACTACGGGAGCACAGTTAAATACAGGAGGACCTGGACTTCTGTTCATTTTCCTTCCGAATTTGATAAAGTCTATGCCGGGTGGCGCGCTGATCGCAATCGTTTTCTTTGTCGCTGTCTTTTTTGCCGGCCTTACCTCTCTGATTAACCTGTACGAAGCACCGATTGCAACGGTACAGGAAAAATTTCATCTCGGAAGAGTAGCAGCCTGCGGTGTGATCGGGGTTATCGGTGTGGTCGTATCTCTTCTGATCCAGGGCATTGTATCCCAGTGGATGGATGTTCTGTCGATCTACATCTGCCCGCTCGGCGCCGGCCTTGCCGGAGTCATGTTCTTCTGGATCTGCGGAAAGAAGTATGTGCAGTCCCAGGTAGACAAGGGAAGAAGCAGCAAATTCACGGATCTGTATTATCCGATCTGCAAATATATCTACGTGCCGATCTGTGTGCTGGTTCTGATTCTCGGAATCGTGCTGGGTGGAATCGGCTGAAACGATGTTGATAGAAAACGCGCCTGTCGTGCGGAAAAAAAACTCCGGCGGCAGGTGCGTTTTTTGGATAAAATTTTTCAAATATATAAATCCGATTGAAATTACTCGGAAAAAACGGTCTACAATCGGAGGCGAAAACAGAGATTTTAACCTCGAAGCAAAATAAGGAGGATATCAATATGGGAAAAAATCTTTAACAGTGAAAGATTTAACGGTAAATGTAGAAGAAAAAGAGATCCTGCACGGCGTAAATCTTACGATTGGAAAAGGGGAGACGCATGTGCTGCTTGGACCGAATGGTACCGGAAAGTCGACGCTTGGCAATACGCTGCTCGGCAATCCGAAATATAACGTGACACGCGGCGAAATCTGGTTCCAGGGAAAGAACATCACAGAAGAGCCGGTCAATGAACGCGCCAAAATGGGACTGTTTCTCTCGTTTCAGAATCCGCTTGAGGTGCCTGGCGTAACCTTAAGCTCTTTTATCCGCAGCGCCGTCGAGTTAAAAACCGGCAAACGGATGCGTCTGTTTGAGTTCCGGAAAGAACTGGAAAAAGCAATGGAAGTTCTGCAGATGGATCCGTCGTATGCAGACCGTGATCTGAATGTCGGATTTTCCGGCGGTGAGAAAAAGAAAGCCGAGATCTTGCAGCTTCTGATGCTCGAGCCGTCCCTTACCATTCTCGATGAGACCGACTCCGGCCTGGATGTCGATGCGGTCCGCACCGTTTCTGCCGGAATTG
>ENA-OQHD01000148-OQHD01000148.1-human-gut-metagenome-genome-assembly--contig:-NODE-148-length-29710-cov-4.555894_pt1 | contig 29710 bp, 34 predicted proteins | sample MGYA00242560_ERZ504711 | MGnify/ENA primary metagenome ERZ504711 (study PRJEB26092, sample SAMD00036198) | human gut metagenome | host: Homo sapiens | study: EMG produced TPA metagenomics assembly of...
TTTTTTATAGAATATTGGACGATTCTACAATTTCAATGGATAAAAGTATAATACAATTTTAAAAGACATGGTTTATAATACAGTTTAAATAAAAGGAGAAAGAGGTGAAATCAGAAGTTATGAAACGTAAAAATTTATGGCAGACATATAGCGAGGCACAGCTGGAGAAGTTGGGAAAAAACCAATGCGTTATATCGTACATGTCTGGATGAAGGAAAAACAGAACGGGAGTGCGTACAGAAGACCATTGAACTTGCCAGAGCTCAGGGATATGAAGATATGAAACAGCTGATCAAGGCAGGAAAGAAGATTCGCACCGGAGATAAAGTATATATGGATTATATGGGGAAAGCCATTGTACATTTTTCATGCAGGAACTGCGCCGGTTGAAGAGGGGGATGAATATTCTTGGCGCACACATTGATTCGCCGAGAATCGATGTCAAACAGAATCCGTTATACGAGAATGAAGGACTGGCTTTTCTGGATACGCATTATTACGGAGGTATTGAAAAAATACCAGTGGCTTTCAATTCCGCTTGCGCTTCACGGTGTAGTGATTAAGAAAAATGGGAAAAAGTGGAGGTCTGTGTGGGGGAAAAAGAGACAGACCCGGTGCTTGTGATCAATGATCTTCTTCCGCATCTGGGAGCAAAGCAGAGAGAAAGCTGGCAAAAGATTCATCGATGGGGAACAGATGGATCTTTTGATCGGCAACCGTCCAGAGGACGGAGAAGAGGATGCGGTGACACGGAGAATCAGGAATCTTCTGAAAGAAAAATATGATATCGAAGAGGAAGATTTCCTCTCGGCAGAATTAGAGATTGTGCCGGCAGGAAGAGCCAGAGAGTGTGGACTGGATAACAGTATGATTCTGGCATATGGACAGGATGACAGAGTGTGTGCATTCACTTCGTTGTTTGCAATACTGGAAGCAGAAGAGGTTACGAGAACTGCCTGCTGTCTGTTGGTTGACAAGGAAGAGATTGGAAGTACGGGTGCGAGTGGTATGACATCCAGGTTTTTCGAAAATGCAGTTGCGGAATACATTCTTTTGAATGAAGGGATTGAATATAATGACATTGTTCTCAGAAGGACGCTGGCAAATTCCAAGATGCTCTCATCTGATGTAAGTGCGGGATTTGATCCGATGTATGAGGATGTATATGAGAAAAAGAATGCGGCCTTTCTTGCATGTGGACCGGTATTTAACAAGTATACAGGTTCGGGAGGAAAGAGCGGTTCCAATGATGCCAATCCGGAATACGTGGCTCAGTTAAGAAAGATCATGGAAGATGCAAAGGTGCATTTCCAGACAGCAGAACTTGGTCGTGTTGATGTAGGCGGCGGAGGAACGATCGCTTATCTGATGAGTGTGTACGGCATGGAAGTTATCGATAGCGGTGTGGCAGTCCTTGGAATGCATGCACCGTGGGAGACGACGAGCAAGGCAGACATATATGAAGCAGTAAGATGCTATGAAGCATTTTTAAAGGCAGAGTTTTAGACAACAGACTGAAAATAAAAATGAAATAATAAAAAATGGCACAATGGGGTGTGATGAATAAGCCTTGTTGCGCCATTTTTTTATGAGTGATTATAGATCGCGGTTTCGCTCTCCTGCCTCGTAGACAGCATCGGTAATTCCTTTTATGGAAGATGCATAAGCGGAAGGTGACATGCCGGTTGCAAGACGGAACTGCTTGGAAAAATATGGCAGTGAGCTGTAAGAAAGAAAATAAGCAATCTCGGTAAGGTTCATAGAACCGTCACGGATAATGTCCTTGGCACGCTGAATCTTCATTTGGTTGAAATAGTCGATCACACCACAGTTTAGTTGTTCGTGAAACAGTAACTGAACGGCAGAACGGGACATAGAGAATTCATTGCAGATGTCTTTTACCGTCAGCTTTTCGCAGATGTGATATTCGAGGTATTTCAGAATTTCGCTGAGGCGTTCCTGCCCTGCAGATTCTTTCTCGGGAGAAGACTTATGCTGTATAGAGGCGCCACTCTCTTCCTGATGTTCACGGATCAGGGTGATCAGAAACATCTCAAGATAAAGGAGAATCATCTGCTGGGAGCCAAAAGGTGCATGTTCCTTTAACTGTACCTGTTCGACCGAAGGAATGTGCATAGGCGTTGCAAGCGTATGCCGGCCTTCCGTGATGATTCTGGAGATCATGGCCCGTTCTTCCATACTGAGTGTAAAGCTTTTATTTACGAAGAAAGACATGGCCTGCGAACTGGAAGTGAAAGACATGACGACCAGATTGGGTGAATCTTTCCCGATGGACTTAATGGCATGGAATTCATTTGGCTGGTGAAAGATAATGTCACCGGTATAAAGAGTTGTCCAGGTATCATCGGCACGGACTGCAACGGTTCCTTTGTCGACATAAAGAAATTCCCAGAAATTATGCGACTCGCCTTTGAATTCGAAATTTTTCATATATTCAAAATAGTGCAGTGTGATGATCGCATCAATGTCGATGGAATGCTGCAATGTGGTTTTTACATAAGTCATAAGCGTCCCTCCTGGCTTATATTATAACAACTTGTGGATGATATGACAATAAGCATGGACAATATGTCAAGCAATCTTGTGCAGAATACAATATAATGAACGAAAAGGAATAAGAAAATTAGCGAATTTGCCAATGAAAGGTGGTTCATATGTTGGAGGTAAAGACTAACACAATACAACTTAGAATGGATGATAATAATCTAAAGTTTTCGTTCGGGAAAGGGGATACCGAATGGAACTGGACAAGTGAGTACCGTCCGAAAATGGAATGCAAAGAAGGAACCGTTTATTTTGACGAAGCACTGGAAATCCATCACGAACTGGTACAGAACGGAATCGGAAAGGGAATCCGTAGTTCATTTGCCGGATTTGAGATAGAAGGAAAAAATGTTCCATATGCATTTGAAACTTATGCATGGATTGAAGAATGTACAGAAGACATTTTCTTTGAATGGATTCCGATTTGTGAGGAAGGGCTTGCGGTGGAAAAATTGTTCTGGCCGGGAGAACTGGAATTGGAAGAAAAGAGAAAAGACTGGTATACGCTCCTGAATATGCAGCAGGGGGTGATGATTCCGAATGACTGGGAGACAGAACTAAAGGATATCCCGTTTGATGGATTCTTTGAGACAGCCGGAGGATATATGCCTTGGTTCGCACAGTTTAAAGGTGGAAATGGATACATTGCGATCTGTACTACACCATGGAATGCAGGATATCAGGCGGAGCATCCTCAGAACGGACCATACACACATGTCAGTGTGAGATTTGAGCCAAGTCTCGGAAGGATGGATTACAGAAGAATTGTACGATATACATTGATCGAAGATGGTGACTATAACGATGCATGTAAGATCTACCGGCAATATGTAAAAGAACAGGGCAATTTATGTACGCTGAATGAAAAGGCAGCAAGAGTTCCTTCGGTTAATGATCTGATCGGATGCAGTTTTATACATAAAGGGATTAAGACATTTGTCCAGCCGGAATCAGACATTTTTTGATCCGGAAAATCCGGAAAAGAATAATAACCTGACATCATTTGCGGTCAGAACCAGAGAAATGAAAGAACTTCACGAACTGGGAGCCGGTAAACTATATCTTCATCTGGATGGATGGGCAGAACCTGGATACGATAATAATCACCCGGATTATACACCGGCTTGTGAAGAAGCAGGTGGATGGAAGGCAATGAAAGAATTGTCGGATACTATGAAAGAACAGGGGGATCTGTTCGGGATCCATGATCAGTACCGTGATTATTACTTTTCGGCAGAAAGTTTTGACGAAGACTATGCCTGCAGACTGCCGGACGGAACAATTCCGACACATAAGAGATGGGCAGGCGGGCAGCAGTCATATCTGTGTGCAACACAGGCTCCACATTATGTACAACGTAATTTTAGTGAACTGGAAAAGAACCAGATTCATCTGGACGGAGCATATTTGGATGTGTTCACCTGTAACGAAGGAGATGAGTGCAATAATCCGAGACATCGTATGACAAGAAGGGAATGTTACGACTACCGGGCAAGATGTTTTGATTATCTGATGTCAAAAGGAATCCTTCCAAGTTCGGAGGAAGTCAGTGACTGGAGCGCAAGAAGCCTGGTGTTCTGTCATTACGCACCATATGATTTTATGCTTCGCAAACCGGGAAGTCCGAAATACGGAATACCGGTACCACTGTTCAATCTGGTATATCATGACTGCCTGATCGAACCATGGATGATGGAAAAGATAGATGATACCGAAGATTACATGCTGTATGCTTTACTGAATGGAGGTGCACCATATCTGATCCGTGATGGAGCATATCCGGATTTTGACGGTTCCTTTGAAGGAAATGTTAAGATGCATATCATGGAGGACATCAAGAGATGTAAAGTGGTGACGGAACTTCACAAAAAGGTTGCAAAATGCGAGATGGTAAGCCATGAAATGGTGGATGGCAATCCGGAGATCCAAAGAACGATGTTTTCGGATGGCACAAAGGTAACCGTTGATTTCGGGAAACAGATTTATAGCATTGAAATGTAAGATACACTAATACAAATAAAGGAAGGCGGATGAAAAAAACTGAGCAGACAGATGACGGTTGCAATTGCAGGCCTCGGAAGCAGAGGAAGAGATACTTATGCAAAAGGCTGCAAAAAATATATCCGGATAAGATGAAAATCGTAGCCATTGCAGATATTGATCCGGAAAAAGTAAAACTGACGGCAGAAGAATATGACGTCCCGATGTCACACTGTTATGAAAGTGCCGAAGACATGTTAAAGGAGGAAAAATCTTGCGGATGCGATGATCATAGCAACACAGGACAGACAACATGTGGGTCAGGCTATAAAAGCTTTAAAGAAAGGGTATCATCTGCTTCTTGAAAAACCAATTTACACCGGATTTGGGTGAATGCAGAAAAAGTATCCGAAGTGGCCAAAAAAGAATGTAAAAGAGAAGTGGTTGTCTGTCATGTTCTAAGATATACACCAATCTATCAGAAGGTGAAAGAAATCCTGGATGCAGGAACGATAGGTGATGTGATCTCGATCATGGCGATTGAAAATGTCGGATGGTTTCATCAGGCACATAGCTTTGTCAGAGGAAACTGGGCGAATTCAGATGAGACAAGCCCGATGATCTTACAGAAGTGCTGCCACGATATGGATTTATATCTGTGGCTGGCGGAAAAGACCTGCAGATCATTAACATCCTATGGCGATCTGAATTATTTCACACCGGAACATGCACCGGAAGGATGTACAGGCAGATGTCTGGAAGGCTGTAAGGCAAAAGAAAAATGCATCTTTGATGCAGAAAAGATATACCTGGAACATGAAAGAATCGGTTACCGCCAAGGTAACAGAGGGTGGCCGTTAGATGTGCTTGTTCCATCCGGACCAACAGAAGAAAAGCTGATAGAAGCACTGAAGACAGGTCCATATGGAAAATGTGTATTCCATTGTAACAATAATGTAGTGGATCATCAGGTGGTTAATCTGAATATGATAGATGGAACAACGATGAGCTTTACCATGTGTGGTTTTACAGCGGAGACTTCCAGATATGCGAAGTTTATGGGAACCAGAGGTGAAGTGATCGTAGATATGCAGCCGGATGAAAAGGAAAGCAAAATCGTAATCGAGTATTTCGATCCGGGAAGGACGAAAGAAATTATCAATGTTGCAGAACTGTCAGAAGATTTTTCGGGACACGGCGGTGGAGATAACCGGATGGTGGAAGAATTTTTGGATATTATAAGTGGAGAGAAATCGGAAAGTACATATATTACTTCGCTAGACAGATCGTTGCAAAGCCATTATTGTGCACTGGCGGCGGAATACTCCAGATTGCATGACGGAAAGCCGGTAGATATTGAAACATTTCGATAGAAAGAAAACTGATATATGTGTTCAATGCCGGGAGTGGCGGAGAACTTCATATAAAACGTAACCAAAAGATAAAGAAAAAGAGAAGGAGTGAACATTATGAAAAAGAACATGAGAAAAGTAGCAGCTCTGGGACTTTGTGTAGCCCTGGGTGCAACGATGCTGACAGCATGTGGCGGAAGTAAAGGCAAAAGTGCTTCCGGAGGAAAGACAGAATTAAATTTTGGTATCTGGGATGAGAATCAGAGACCGGCTATGGAGAAAATGGTAAAGGCATATGAAAAAGAAAATTCAGATGTCAAGATCAATATCCAGTTAACACCATATAAAGGTGGGGAATATTGGACAAAACTTGAAGCTGCAGCAAGTGGCGGAAAAGCTCCGGATGTATTCTGGCTGAACGTTCTTCATCTGGACTCATATGTAGAGGGAGGAATCCTGGATGATCTGACAGATAAGATCAAAGACTCAGATATCAAGGACAGCTATTCTGAGACACTGGTTAATAACTATGTCCGTGATAAGAAGAACTATGCTGTGCCGAAAGATTTTGATACCAATGCATTGTGGTATAATAAAGAAATCTTTGACAAGTGCGGAGTTCCATACCCTACAGATGATATGAGTTATGATGACCTGGTTGCAACTGCTAAGGCATTAAAAGACAGCGGAAAACTTGGAGACGGTGTATATCCGTTTGCCTGCCCGGTTGATTTCCAGACATGGTATTATCAGACCGTCTATGCAAATGGCGGATATATCTTAAGTGATGATAAGAAGTCTACAGGATATGATGATCCTAAGACACAGGAAGGTATTCAGTGCTGGATCGATATGTACAATGAAGGATTATCTCCAAGTGCATCAGCTCTTTCAGAGACAACAGCAGATGCGATGTTCGAGGGTGGACAGCTTGCAATGAACTTTGCCGGATCATACATGGTTCCAGAGTATGCAAGCAATGACGCAATCAAAGATAAGGTTGATTGCGTAGAGATTCCGACATTCAACGGAAAAGAAGACAACTGCATCAACGGACTTGGATATGCAGTGTTTGAAGGAAGCAAGAACAAAGAAGCAGCAGAAGATTTCGCTATCTGGCTTGGAAGTAAAGAAGCTCAGGAAATCCAGGGAAAAACAGGTGTTGTAATCTCTGCAAGAACAGATGCACAGAAATGCTTTGCAGAAGCTAATTCACAGTACAATCTTGCAGCTTACACCAATCACGCTGATGAAGCATATCCACTTCCGGTATGTGCGAAAGCAGCAGAACTGTATGATCTGGAAGCAACAGAACTTCAGAAAGCATATAATGGAGAGAAATCACTTTCAGATGTCTGCAAGGGTCTGACAAAACAGGCAGACAAGTTACTTCAGGAATAATAGTAAGAAACAGGTGAAAAGATATGGCTGAAGGTAAATCAAAAATCAGGCGTAGTGAAAAAATCGGGCGAGTAAGAGAGAGAAGAAGGATTGGATTGCGGCGTATATATTTATTGCGCCGGTTACCCTCGGCCTTCTGGTGTTCTATATCTGGCCATTTATCCAGAATATCTGGTTTAGTTTTAATGAAGTAAGTAAATTTAATGTCGCAACTTTTTGCGGTCTGGCAAATTACCAGAAATTATTCCATGATGGCGAAGTATTGAGAACATTCGGAAATACATTGAAGTACGTTGTGGTTACGGTTCCGGTTGGATTGTTCTTATCAATCCTGATCGCAGCTCTTCTGAACTCCAAGATTAAAGGTACCTCTATCTACCGTACATTGTATTTCTTACCATCCGTAACCATGGCAGCAGCTGTTGCTATGGTATGGAAATGGATCTACAACGAGAAAATGGGTATCTTAAACAGTGCGATCCGTGCACTGGGTGGAAAAGGTATCGGCTGGCTGACAGATCCGAAAATTGCATTATATAGTGTTATGATCGTAGGTCTCTGGATGTCGGTTGGATATAACATGATCATCCTGCTTGCAGGTATGCAGGGAATTTCAAAATCTTATTACGAAGCAGCACAGATTGACGGAGCAGGACCAATTCAGTTATTTTTTAAGGTAACGATTCCTCTTCTGACACCAACGATCTTCTTCGTGATGATCACATCCATCATCAGTGGATTCCAGGTATTCGATGTCATTTATATGATGATCGGAAAAACGAATCCGGCATATGCAAATACGCAGACGGTTGTTATGTTATTCTACCGTCAGGCATTTGATTATGGATACAAAGGCTATGCAGCAGCAATTTCAATTCTGATCTTTGCAGTAATCATGCTGGTAACAGTGATCCAGATGATCGGTCAGAAAAAATGGGTAAATTATGATTAAGAGAGGAGGAGAAGAAAAATGAAGAGTAAAAATTCAAGAAAAATAATTGTACATATCTTACTTCTCCTTGGAATTACGATCACGGTATTTCCGTTTGTGTGGATGATCCTGACTTCTTTTAAGACAGTCGGAGAGGCCATGCAGATACCGCCGACCATTTTCCCGAAGAAGTTTCTGACAGATGCGTATTCATCTATCGTAACAGCACTTCCGTTTGGAAGAGTATATTTGAACACAATTATATCAACTGTGGTAACAACTGTTGTACAGGTGCTGTTCTGCTCTATGGCAGCTTATGCATTTGCAAGAATCGAATTCCCGTTTAAGAATGCGATCTTTGTACTGGTGTTATCTGTACTTATGGTACCGGGTCAGATATTCCTGATCCCGCAGTACCGGATTGTTCAGAGTCTTGGACTTCTGGACACGATACCGGCATTGTTCCTGCCAAACTTATTCAGTGCATTTGGAACATTTCTTCTGAGACAGTTCTTTATGTCATTGCCGAAGGAACTGGAAGAAGCGGCGTTGCTGGACGGTTGTAACCGTTTCCAGATCTTTGGAAGGATCATGCTTCCACTTACAAAAGCAGGTATCGTATCGCTGGTAATCTTTACAGCGAAATTTGCATGGAATGATTTCATGTGGCCATTGATCGTTAATACGTCTATGGATAAGATGACACTTGGTCCTGCTCTTTCGACATTACAGGGACAGTATACAACCAAGTATCCAATGCAGATGGCAGGAGCCGTAATGGCGGTTATCCCGATCATTGTATTGTTCTTCATCTTCCAGAAACAGTTTATTGAAGGTGTGGCACAGTCAGGAATCAAGGGCTAGAATATGAATAGTTATAAGAGGATGAGATAGCAGGTCTTGTCCTCTTTTTATATGAAATAGAGACCATCCGTTATGTCAATAACAGGATAGTCTCTTATAGTTTTTACAATTATTCTATATTGTCCGGGGATTCCGGCTCATATTTTTTGAATATCCGGTCAAACAGAATACTGTAGATAAATGCTACTACAGAGAATCCGCAGATCCCGCTGATCACAACGACCAGAGCGAATGTCTTAACAGAGCAGGCGCATAAGTACAGGATCAGTCCGGCAATCACCAACATTACCAGTGTATACGGCAGGTGTCCGAATGTCATAAAAACTGCAGTTTTTTAACGCCTGTGTTGTACTGCACACAAAATGTGAGATGATCGGAAAGACATATAAGAATACAGATAATGCAACGAGACATACACACCAGAGGAGCATGCGTATCACTGCAAACAGTGTTGTATTCTGTGAATTGATGATGTCAAAAATCCATTCCAAGAAAGATAAAGACCAGAATGGAAAATATCCATATCAGTGTACCTTGTTTAAAATTCTGACGGAATGATTTCCAGAAATTCTGCCAGATGTAGGGGTCCTCACCACGAACCATCTTCAGTGTCACATAGGAAAGTGCGCTGGTGGATGCACCGATGGTGATGATCGGAACACAACTGAAGATAAAGATCAGGTTCAATAGGATCAAATCAAATATTTTGCGATGAACTCCATAATAGGGTTATCAGGATTAAAAAAACGACTCATAATAATTATCCCTCGTATAAAAATAAATAATAATAAAAAATCTCTAACTATTGTAACATATTATATATAGGATGTGAAAGATATGTTATAAATTTTTAACATATGACGTCAAAACAGGCAGATCATTTCTAAGTCGTCATTGAAAAAAGGAGGAAATATATTTGGACAAAAATTTTGGTTCAATGCCGTTGGGAAAAAAGGTAGAATATCTGTGGATGTACTATAAGATATGGCTGGTCATACTTGCAGTGGTAATCGGTGTTATCTACCTTGGCTGTACGATGTACAAGGGCAGACATACGACAGTTCTTCTGAATGTAGCGGTCACAGGGGGCGATTCGCAGAAGGCAGAAGAATTGAACAAAGATTTCTGTAAATACGCAGGCATTGACGAAAATGGACGGGATCATCCGGATACAGGCGAATATTCCGGAAGATGGAGGGAGCCTGTCCTCAAAGACAGCGCTGACAACGCTGGTAGGCGCAGATGCAGTGGATGTACTGATCTGTAGAGAAGATGTATATCAAGAGTACTAAAAAACAGGATGGTTTTTCAAGAAACCATTGATTTTCCGGAAGATAATATGCTTAAAAGAAGAAGATTATTTCTTATGATGATGCGCATGCGGCTATTATGGTGAATGCACAGAATAAGAAAATGGCAGCAAAAATTCATCAGTTATCTGGAACAATTAAACCACATAAATAATGCAAATTAAGAAAATAATAGGATAAAGATTTCTGGAAATAGTTATACTACAATGAATCTAGAAACGAAAGATCCTAAAGACATGGAGGTAATTATAATGAATAAACCAGTATTAGTGATCATGGCAGCAGGAATGGGAAGCAGATACGGAGGTCTGAAGCAGTTAGATCCTGTAGACAATGACGGACATATTATCATGGAATTTTTCCATGTATGATGCAAAGAGAGCCGGCTTTGAGAAGGTCGTATTCATAATCAAACACGAGATCGAAGAAGAGTTCAAAGAGCATGTGGGAAAACGTATGGAAAAATACATGGACGTAGCATATGCTTATCAGAATATCGACAACATTCCGGAAGGCTATGAAGTACCGGAAGGACGTGTAAAACCTTGGGGAACAGCACATGCTGTATACAGCTGTATGGATGAGATTGACGGACCGTTCGCAGTGATCAATGCAGATGACTATTATGGAGTAGAAGCATTCAAGCTCATCTATGATTATCTGTCTACACATGCAGATGATGATAAGTACAGATATACAATGGTCGGATATCATCTTGCCAATACGGTAACGGACAACGGATATGTATCCAGAGGTGTATGTGAGACGAATGAGAACGGAGAGCTGGTATCCGTAACAGAACGTACCAGAATTGAAAAGTACAACGGCGGCGTTGCATACACAGAAGACGACGGTAATACATGGGTACAGGTACCGGATGATACAACGGTATCTATGAACATGTGGGGATTTACAAAGAGCATCTTAGAAGAGATCAAAGCTGGATTCCCGGCATTTCTTGACAAAGGACTGCAGGAGAATCCTATGAAATGCGAGTATTTCCTGCCAACTGTAGTAAGTAATCTTCTTGCGGAAGACAAAGCAACAGTATCGGTACTGAAATCCGCAGATAAATGGTATGGAGTAACTTATAAAGAAGATAAACCGGTTGTGGTTGCAGCCATTCAGAGAATGAAAGACGAAGGACTGTACCCGCAGCATCTTTGGGAGGGAAAATAAATGAATCCTGTAACACGGGAACAAAGAGATGAAGCGATTGCACATTTTAAATATGAAGGAACATTAGTAAAGGACTGTCCATACGGAAGCGGACACATCAATGATACATTTCTTCTGATATTCGAGATTGCCGAGATGGGAAGAATCAAAGTCATTCTTCAGAGAATGAATTCTACGGCATTTCCAAAACCGGTAGAAGTCATGGAGAATATCACAGGAGTAACGTCATTTCTGGAAAAAGAAGATTATAGAAAATGGCGGAGATCCGGAACGTGAGACATTGAATGTGATCCCGGCGGTTGATGGGAAACCATATTACATAGATTCTACGGGAAATTACTGGAGATCTTATAAATTTATTACCGATGCAAGTACCTATGATCTGGTAGAGAAGCCGGAGCAGTTTTATGAAAGTGCGGTGGCATTCGGGAATTTCCAGAGTCTGCTGTCTGACTATCCGGCGGAGACACTGCATGAGACGATAGAAAAGTTCCATGATACGAGAAACCGGTTTGCGCTGTTTAAGAAATCAGTGGAAGAAGATGTTATGGGAAGAGCAGCTTCTGTAGAGAAAGAGATCCGGTTCGTTCTCGAAAGAGAAGAGATTGCTAATTGTTTTGCAGAAATGCTGGACAGGCATGAGCTTCCACTTCGTGTTACACACAATGATACAAAATTGAATAATGTTATGCTGGACGATAAGACCGGGAAAGGAATCTGTGTGATCGATCTGGACACAGTTATGCCGGGGCTTGCGATGAATGATTTCGGGGATTCCATCCGTTTCGGTGCAAGTACGGCACTGGAAGATGAGACAGACCTTACGAAAGTATCCTGCAGTATGGAATTATTTGAATTGTATACGAAAGGATTTCTAAAAGGATGTGACGGAAAGCTGACAGCTAAGGAGATCGAGCTGATGCCGATGGGCGCAAAGACGATGACATTTGAATGTGGTATGCGTTTCCTTACGGATTATCTGCAGGGAGATAAATATTTCAGGATACACAGAGAAGGTCATAATCTTGACAGATGCCGTACCCAGTTCAAGCTTGTTGAAGATATGGAACAAAAGTGGTATACTATGAACGAAATCGTGAAAAAGTATAGTAACAACTAGGAGGTACTATTGTGGCCAAGAAAATATTAATTACCGGAGGAGCCGGTTATATCGGAAGTCATACGGCACTGGAACTTCTGAATGAAGGATATGAAGTGGTTGTATATGACAATCTTTGTAATTCATCTAAAGAATCTTTAAAAAGGGTAGAAGAGCTTACCGGAAAGATGATTACATTTATGAAGGGGATGTAATGGATGAAGCTGCATTGAAGGCAATGCTGGAAAAAGAAGGCGTAGATGCGGTTATCCATTGTGCAGCACTGAAAGCAGTCGGAGAATCCGTACAGAAGCCATTAGAGTACTACCGTAATAATATAACAGGAACTCTGACACTGATGGATGTTATGAAACAGACCGGTGTTAAGAATATTGTATTCAGTTCTTCTGCAACTGTATACGGAAGTCCGGAAGAGATGCCGATCACAGAGGAGTGTCCGAAGGGACAGTGCACGAATCCTTATGGATGGACAAAGTCTATGATGGAACAGATCATGACAGATGTACAGAAGGCAAATCCGGATATGAATGTCATCCTGCTTCGTTATTTCAACCCGGTCGGAGCGCATGAAAGCGGACGTATCGGAGAAGACCCAAAGGGAATTCCGAATAATCTGATGCCATACATTTCGCAGGTGGCAGTAGGAAAACTTGAAAAACTGGGTGTGTTCGGGGACGATTATGATACACCAGATGGAACAGGAGTCCGTGATTACATTCATGTAGTGGACCTTGCAAAAGGACATGTGAAAGCAATTGATTATATCTTCAGCAATCCTGGACTTGACGTGATCAATCTTGGAACAGGTGTGGGATATTCCGTGCTTGATATGGTAAAAGCATTTGGAAAAGCATGCGGTAAGGAGATTCCTTACGAGATCAAGCCGAGAAGAGCAGGAGATATCGCAATGTGTTATGCAGATCCTGCAAAAGCAGCGAAAGTTCTTGGATGGAAAGCAGAAAAAGGTCTGGACGAGATGTGCGCAGACACATGGAGATGGCAGTCACAGAATCCTAACGGATATGAGGCATAAATGAAAAGGAATTTAAGAAATAAAAACATAGACAGATGGGGAACACTTAACAGAACGTTAAGATTTCCCATCTTTCTTTTTATGATAAGAAATGGTATAATCATCACGTATATAAAGTGTAATGTGAGATGCCATCGGCATTTTGTAGTGCAAAAGTAGTGAGTAAGACTCACGAACAGAGGCGAGAATCATGGAAAAAAAGAATGAAAATGGAAAGGTGCAGCTGAAAGGCCAGTTGAAGCTTTATATTCAGTGGCCGGCAATCATGGTATTGCTCTTGATCGCAATGGATCTGTGGGTGTATAAGATGGATCACAGAGCGGGAATCCTGATGGCCGTATTCGTGCTGATATATATCATCATGGTAGGCGGACTGTATTTTTACAGTAAGAATATCATCATGAAAGATCTCGTGGAATTTGCTGCACAGTATGGCATTGTCCAGAATACGCTGCTGAGGGAACTGTCGATTCCCTATGCAATCCTGTTAGATGATGGGAAAGCAGTCTGGATGAATGACGAATTCGAAGCAATTCTGGGCGGAAAGCCAAAAGGAGAAGCTTACATCAGTAAATACATTCCGGAATTGAACCGGAGTATATTTCCAAAAGAGGATCAGCAGAAGGTCACGATGGAAGTATATTATGATGATAAGGAATACCAGGCAGAACTGCGCAGAGTATCGGTAGAGGGATTCAGCGATACGGAACAGCTTATGGAATTGCCAAAGGAGAAGGAGTATTTCATTGCGGTATATCTTCAGGATGTTACAGAACTGAACCGTACGATCAGGGAAAATGAAGAACAGAGAATGGTTGCAGGTCTGGTATACATCGATAACTACGATGAAGTGATCGACAGTGTGGAAGAGGTCAGACAGTCACTTCTGATGGCTCTGGTAGACCGTAAGATTAACCAGTATATTGCAAAAGTTGACGGAATCGTCAAGAAGCTGGAGAATGATAAGTATTTCATTATCATCCGAAAGTCTTATTTTAAACAGCTGGAAGAAGATAAGTTCTCCCTGCTGGATGATGTAAAGTCCGTAAATATCGGAAATGGGATTCCGGCAACACTTAGTATCGGTCTGGGACTGAGTTCCGATTCTTATGCACAGAGTTATAACTATGCTCGTGTAGCGATCGATCTCGCACTTGCAAGAGGCGGCGACCAGGCTGTGATCAAGGACTGTCACGGTGTTACCTATTATGGTGGAAAGCGAGAACAGACAGCGAAGAATACCCGTGTAAAGGCGCGTGTAAAAGCCGAGGCACTGCGTGGAATTTATCACGGTCAAAGATAAGATATTCGTTATGGGGCATAAGCTGACAGATGTGGATGCGTTCGGTGCGGCAATGGGAATCTATCGTGCGGCATTGGCACTGGAGAAACGTGCTTATATTGTGATCAATGAAGTGTCAGCATCGCTCAGGCCTTTATATGAATTATTCGAACAAGATTCGGCTTACCCGGATGATCTGATTTTTGACATCGTCACAGGCGATGAATATGGCAGACGAGAATTCAATGGTAGTCGTTGTAGATACGAACCGTCCGATGATGACAGAGTGTGAGGACCTTCTGAAGACAACGAAGACGATCGTGGTATTGGATCATCACAGACAGAGCAGTGACAATATTGATAATGCGCTGTTATCTTATATTGAGCCATATGCCTCATCGGCTTGTGAGATGGTATCAGAGGTATTGCAGTATATTGTAGATGGGATCAAGATTCCGAAGATTGAGGCGAGCAGTCTGTATGCCGGCATCATGATCGATACCAACAACTTTGTGAACAGTACCGGAGTCCGTACTTTTGAGGCGGCAGCATTCCTGAGAAGATCCGGTGCAGATATTACGCTGGTAAGAAAGTTGTTCCGTGACGATATGGAATCTTACAGGGCAAAAGCGGAGATCATCAGCAGTGCAGAAGTGTACCGTAACAAATTTGCCATTGCAAGGGGTGTGGATCTTCACATTGAAAGCCCGACGATCATCGGGGCGCAGGCGGCAAATGAATTATTGGACATCAGTGCGATCAAGGCATCATTTGTATTAACAGAATATAATGGAAGAATATACGTCAGCGCACGTTCGATCGATGAAGTTAACGTACAGATCATCATGGAACGTCTGGGCGGAGGCGGTCATATGAACGCTTCCGGTGCACAGTTTAACCATACCGATATGGATGAAGCGGTAGCCTGCTTAAAACAGGTGATTGACGAAATGATAGAAGGAGGAGACTTGTAATGAAAGTAATTTTGACAGAAGACGTAAAGTCACTTGGTAAAAAGGGAGAGATCGTAAACGTCAGCGACGGATACGCAAGAAACTTCATCTTAAAGAAAAATAAAGGTGTAGAAGCTAACGGAAAGAATTTAAATGACCTGAAATTAAAGAAAGCGAACGATGACAAGATCGCTCAGCAGCAGTATGAGGATGCCCAGGAACTTGGCAGAAAGATCGAAGCAGGAAAGATTGAAGTTGCGATCAAGATGGGCGAAGGCGGCAGAGCGTTCGGCTCTGTATCTTCAAAGGAGATTGCAGAAGAAGTCAAAAAACAGATGGATCTTACGATTGACAAGAAGAAAGTTCAGTTAAAAGAAGCGATCAGAACACTGGGAACACATACGGTTCCGGTTAAGCTGCATCCGAAGGTAACGGCTGAGCTGAAAGTTGTTGTAAAAGAAGAAGCATAGGAGGAATTCAGGCGTGGAAGAAGCACTCATCAAACGAGTCATGCCACACAGTATCGAAGCAGAACAGTCTGTTGTCGGCGCCATGCTTATGGATAAAGATGCCATCACCACTGCAGGAGAAATCATCAGTGGTGATGAATTTTTATCAGGCGTCATATGGAGTGATCTTTGATTCGATGATCGAACTGTTCAATGAAGGGAAACCGGTCGATCTGATTACTTTGCAGGAACGACTGAAGGCAAAAAGATGTACCGGCAGAGATTGCCAGTCTGGAATTTGTCAGAGAGCTGGTGACAGCAGTGCCGACTTCTGCGAATGTGAAATATTATGCACAGATCGTGGCAGACAAATCTGTGATGCGCAAGATGATCAAATTGAATGAAGAGATTGAAAATATGTGCTATGCCGGAAAAGAACCTCTGGAGTCTATCATGGAGCAGACCGAGAAATCCATGTTCCAGTTATTGCAGAGACGAACGACCGGCGAATATGTTCCGATCAAGCAGGTGGTCCTGAATGCGCTGGATAAGATTGAAAAGGCATCTAAGAGTAAGGGAACCGTTACAGGAATCCCGACCGGATTCATCGATCTGGATTATAAACTGTCCGGATTCCAGCCATCGGATTTCATCCTGATCGCAGCGCGTCCGTCCATGGGTAAGACGGCATTTGTCCTGAACATCGCACAGTATATGGCGTTCAAGAAGAATAAAGCGGTTGCCATCTTCAGTCTTGAGATGTCAAAGGAACAACTGGTAAACCGACTGTTCTCACTGGAATCACAGGTAGATGCACAGTCACTCAGAACCGGTAATATGAAAGATTCCGACTGGGAGAAACTGATTGAAGGAGCAGGTGTGATCGGTCAGTCGAAACTGATCATTGATGATACACCGGGTATCTCCATCTCGGAATTAAGATCAAAGTGCAGGAAATACAAGCTGGAGCACGGACTGGACATCATCATCATCGACTACTTACAGTTAATGACCGGAAGTGTAGGAAAGAGTTCCGAATCCAGACAGCAGGAAGTCTCAGATATTTCCCGTCAGTTAAAGGGACTTGCCAGAGAGCTGAATGTACCGGTTGTATCGCTGTCACAGTTAAGCCGTGCGGTAGAAAGCCGGCCGGACAAGCGGCCGATGCTTTCTGATCTCCGTGAATCCGGAGCCATTGAGCAGGATGCGGATGTGGTAATGTTTATCTACAGGGATGAATACTATAACAAAGATTCAGAGTTCAAAAAACAGGCAGAAATCATTATCGCAAAACAAAGAAACGGTCCGGTAGGGACCGTTAATCTGGCCTGGTTAGGTGAGTACACAAAGTTTGCGAACCTAAGCAGACAGGAAGATTCGTTTTAGTTTTTTTACTGGACCGGCATCGGCCGAAGCTTTTCCGGAAAGGATTGCTGCTTGGCGGATCAGCTGGTCCAGTTTTTTGAATTCCAGCTCTTCCTGGCGTTCTTTTGCATCCAGAAGAAATGTCATCTCCTGGCTGAACATGTTGAGAAGCACTTCGTTGTTATTCTGCAGCATGCGTTTTAACTGAAGCTGTTCCCTGGTCCGTCTGATATCCGGGATCAGGGCTTTGAGATCGGAAAGGGAGACACCCTGTTCGTAGAGATCCCTGATACATGCATACAGTCTGGCATCATCTTTGGTCTCGCGTTTGATCTGTTCTAAAGTATTCAAAGCATTGGTATGATTTCCCACATTAGATACCCCCTTATAATATAATACTTGTCCCTTATGGGTAAATGTATCATAGCACAGGGGAAAGCACCGATTTCGTCAGAATCCGTCGAGGGAAACAAAAAATGTTGAAAAATGCGCAGTACATAAATACTGCGCATGAGTTTGTCTGAATATGCAAAAGAACCTGCTGTTGGCAGGTTCTTTGTATATGCTTCTTATTTCGAATGATTAGCCTTCAGAAATAGCTCCTACTGGACACTGAGCTGCACATGCTCCACAATCTACACAAGCGTCAGCATCAATTTCATAATGCTCTGCTCCCTGAGAAATAGCTCCTACTGGACATTCAGCTTCGCAAGATCCACAGCTTACACATTCATCACCAATTACGTGTGCCATAGTATTATACCCTCCTTTGAGTTTAAATTCTAGACATAAACCAATTCGTTGTCTCTGTCCATATCATAATACAAAAAGCTGAAATAAACAAGTAAATTACATGTTTTTTTGGAAATACATAAAAGTTTAGTCATAACTAACTTGCGTTAGCACATACTGTTGTGAAAAAGCATATTCGGTGGTGAAAAGAGACGTTCTTTTGAATTTTGGGTAAATCCCGGTTAAAATTAAGAAAAATTTCAATAAAAAATTCAACAAATTTTCACCGTTTTGGTGTATAGTATAGAATGCTGATGAAGTATAAGAAAAATAGAAGTGAAAATAGGAGTAGAATATAATACAGGTAGAAAGGATACCGGATATAGGAGAGAGGAAAATGAAAAGAAATCGAATCATTGCTATGCTGCTTGGTACGGCACTGCTTGTATGCGGATGTCAGCAGACACCGAAAGCAACGGATGAAGAGAAGAAGATTGAAGCAGAGAAGAATACAACCAAGACGGAAGAGAAGGAATATCAGGGTAAATTAGACCTGATCAGTCCGGCGGCTTATAATAATACAAACGGACTGAAGCTGAAAAAGGGAGACTACATTTCTATTATAGGAAAGGCGAATGGTACGCAGTATTGGGATGAAGTAAAGAAAGGCGTGACACAGGCTGCAGAGGATCTGAATGCAAGTCTTGGATATACAGGAAAAGACAAGATAAAAGTAACGTATAATGCACCGGATAAAGCAGATAATGTGGATGATCAGGTGAACCTTCTGGATGAAGAATTGGACAGATATCCGGTTGCGGTCGGAATCTCAATTGTAGATCTGCAGGCTTGTCAGGTACAGTTTGATCTCGCAACAGACAGCGAGATCCCGGTTGTCACTTTTGATTCCGGGTCTGATTATCAGGGAGTGGCTGCGGATGTATCGACGGACAATGTAGCTGCAGGAACAGAAGCAGCACAGAGACTGGCAGAAGAGATGGGAGACAGCGGGGAAGCAGTTCTGTTCATTCAGGATTCGAAATCACAGGCTGCTCTTCAGAGAGAAAAAGCGGTGACGGATGAACTGACAGCAAACCATCCGAATATTTCTGTGGTAAATGTATATCACATGGATGAATTGAGCAATATGCAGAAGACAGTATCTGACGAGATCAATGCCGGAACTTACCGTCCAAAAGACAGTGAACTTCCGGATGGACAGCTTACCGGAGAAGATATAGTGGCTGCAGACAGTATTACAGAAGACCAGGTAGTCGATTACATCCTTGCCAAACATCCGAATATCACCGGCTGCTTTGCGGCAAACGGTGATTCTGTGAAACTGGCAGTTGATGGACTGAAAAGAAATAAAATGGAGAAAAAAGTAAAAGTGATCGGTTTTGATGCCAATGATGATGAGATCCAGGATCTGAAAGACGGTACGGTTGATGGATTGATCGTGCAGAATCCATTCGGCATGGGATACGCAACCGTGGTGGCTGCGGCAAGAGCTTCTCTTGATATGGGAAATGAAGCTGTGGTGAATACCGGATATACCTGGGTGACAAAAGAGAATCTGAAGACGGATGAAGTGCAGAAGATACTCTATACAAAATAATAAAGAAAGTCATTTCTGTGAATATGAGCAGAAGTGACTTTCTTTTTTGGAAGATAAGGGATAATTCCCTGTTACATTAGCCTACAGCTTTCGGAAGTGAAAATGAAAACTCTGTTCCTACTCCTTCCGTACTCACTACAGTGATGTTCTCACCATGTGCCTGCACCGCTTCTTTCACGATCGCAAGTCCAAGACCGGTGCCTTTCTTATCCTTCCCGCGGGAGAGATCACTTTTGTAAAAACGTTCCCAGATTTTTCCGAGTGCCGCCCTTGGAATTCCGATCCCATTATCTTTGACTGCTGTATATATTTTTTCACCGCGGTCTGTTGTTTCGATGGTAATAATAGAATCCGGATCGCTGAATTTAATGGCATTGTCCAGCAGATTGTATAAGACTTGCTGGATTTTACGTTTGTCGGCATTTACATTCAGATGCTTTGTTGCGAAGACCAGTTCAATAGAGATCTTCTTCTGGGTGCAGACTCCCTCGAAGGATGCCGCCACGTGTTTGATCATCTCGTGGATATCGAATACTTCCCGGTTGAGAAGCAGGTGATTGGTGTCGAATTCATTTAATGTCAGCAGATCATGTGTCAGGTCTGTCAGACGTTCCGTTTCAAATAAGATAATCTTCAGGTACTTCTCATGTAGTTCAGGCGGGATAGTTCCGTCTGTCATAGCTTCTACATACCCTTTGATGGAAGTAAGCGGAGAACGGAAATCGTGGGATACATTTGCCACAAATTTCTTCTGGTAATCTTCCATATCACGAAGCTGTGAAGACATATAGTTCAGTGATGCAGACAGATAACCCATCTCGTCTTCGGTCGTGACCGGAATCTCATACTCCAGATTGCCGGAAGCATACTGTGTTGCAGCTTCGGTGATCTTGTGAAGCGGGCGGTAGACAAGGAAATGGAATGCCAGCAGGATAATGAACGAGAGCAGGAAGATCACGATGAATGTGATATATACACCACGCATCAATATATCCGTCATAGTATCAACGACGGTAGTGTACTGATGGATCATCAGATAACCTTTTGGAAAATACCCGTAAGTCACCGGAACAGTCACAGTGATGACATCATTGTCGAAATATCCGTGATAATCACCGGTCTGTGAACGGTCACTTCCGGATTCGGCAGGATCAAAATCCTTGATCGTATCCGGAGCGGATGGGTACTCACTGGAATGAGCGGAGGCGATCATGTTACCGTCCCTGGAAACGAACCAGACTGCGGCATCCAGCTGGGTCTCAATCCCGGATAAGATCATCTGTGTATCAGATTCCTGCAATTCACCGGAAAAATAACCGGGAAGATAGCTGGTGGCAACCATCGTAGCCTCCCGGTACATGCTGTTACTTATACGGTTAAAGATCGGTGTACGGACCAGATTCTCTGTCAGCGTTGCGGCTGTAAAAAGGCTTAAGAATCCGAATATGATATAGATAAATATGAATTTTAAATATAATGTACTTTTCATGATATCTACCCGCTGTTATTTTACTTCAAATTTATAACCGATTCCCCATACGGTGCTGAGACTCCAGCCGTTGTGATCCTTGATCTTCTCGCGGAGACGTTTGATATGCACATCTACGGTACGGGTATCGCCGATGTATTCGTAACCCCAGATCTGATCCAGCAGCTGTTCTCTGGTGAAGACCTGATTTGGAGAAGATGCGAGGAAATAAAGAAGTTCTAGTTCCTTCGGCGGCATCTCAACGGTATGTCCGTCAACAATGACAGAATAATTAGTCAGATTGATCTCAATTCCCGGATATTCGACACATTTTCCCTTATCTGCCTGAGGGGTCTCAGGTTTTGAACCAACCTGATAGCGGCGTAAAACAGCTTTTACGCGGGCAACAAGCTCTTTGGCATCGAACGGTTTCATAATATAATCATCTGCGCCGAGTTCAAGACCAAGTACCTTGTCGAATACTTCGCCTTTGGCTGAGAGCATGATGATCGGGGTGTTGGATCTGGTGCGGATCTCACGACAGACCTGATATCCATCGATACCAGGCAGCATAAGATCTAAAAGGACCAGATTCGGTTTGTAAGTATCAAAGGCAATCAGTGCCCGTTCGCCGTCGTGGACCATCATGGTATCAAAGCATTCTTTGGCCAGATATAAAGAGACCAGTTCGGCAATATTTTCATCGTCATCGACGATCAGTATTTTCTGTTTATTCATAGATGTATACGCCTCCCATATGCAGATGCATTTTTTGTTTTATTTCAGTTCGGCAATGGTTACGCCTGCGTCACCCTCGCCGAAAGCCCCAAGACGGAATGATTTGACATGTTTCTGCCGCTTTAGATATTTGTGGATGCCGGCTCTTAAGGCTCCGGTACCTTTTCCGTGAACGATTCTTACGGAACTGAGATGTGCAAGCGATGCATCATCCAGATACTTATCCAGTTCGGCAACCGCCTCATCGACCGTTTTTCCAAGAAGGTTGATCTCCGGACTGATCGCAAGGGATTTGCCCATTTTAACTTTACCTTTGCCGGTCTGACGAGTTCTTCCGGCAAATGAATATGCCGGCGCTTCGTCGATGATCTCCAGATCGGAAATATTGACTGTGGAGCGCAAGATTCCCATCTGCACGGTGACATTCCCTTTGGCATCCGGAAGTGAAGTGACAGATCCGGTCAGGTTCATGCTGAGTACTTTAACGGATTCACCCAACTTGAAATCACTGGCTTTGTAAGTCTTTTTCGGTTTTTTCGCATCCGTCTTCATGGAATTCTGTGTGGCATTCATTTTCTTGCGGAGACGTTCACGTTCTTTTTCCATCTCGGCAACGGAGATATTTGCCTTGCCGAACTTGTGGAAGTTACGCATCGTCTCATCGGCGGTTTCCTTGGCATCGGCCAGAATCTCATGCGCTTTTTCATTGGCTTCACGGATGATGCGGTCGCGCTGTTCTTCTAATTTGTCACGTTTCTGACGGGTCTCTTCTTCGAGACGTTCCAGCTCACGTTTGTAGTGCTCGATTTCTTCCTGTTCTTTCCGAATAGTACGCTTACTTGTCTCGAGATCGGTCAACAAGTCTTCGAAGGATTCATCCTGTTCGGTCAGGTGTGTTCTGGCATCATCGATGATGTAATCAGGAAGGCCAAGCTTTCCTGCGATGGCAAACGCATTACTCTTTCCTGGGATACCGATCAGAAGACGGTAAGTCGGACTGAGTGTCTCGACATCAAATTCACAACAGGCATTCTCAACACCTGGTGTGGAAAGAGCGAAGACTTTCAGCTCACTGTAGTGAGTAGTTGCCATGGTGCGGATCCCCCGCTGATGGAGATAGCTTAAGATGGCGATCGCAAGAGCGGCACCTTCAGTAGGGTCAGTTCCTGCGTTCAGCTCATCGAACAGCACCAGAGAATGTTCATCTACATGTTTTAAGAATGAGACGATGTTCGTCATGTGAGAAGAGAAGGTACTGAGGCTCTGCTCAATACTTTGTTCATCCCCGATATCGGCATATACATTTTCAAAAAGAGCCAGCTCCGAACGGTCCAGTGCAGGGATATGAAGTCCCGCCTGTCCCATCAGGGTAAATAATCCGACCGCTTTTTTAAGGAAACAGTCTTACCGCCGGTGTTTGGTCCGGTTACGATCAGAAGGTCGAAAGTGTCACCGAGAGTGACGGTGATCGGAACGACTTTCTTCTTATCTAACAGAGGATGACGTCCTTCGCGGATATGGATTTTTCCCTTTGTATTGAAGACAGGCTTACTTGCGTTCATAAGAATTGCAAGGTTCCCTCTTGCGAAAATGAAGTCCAGTTCCGTCATGATTTTATAGTCGGTGCGGATGGACTCTGTATATTCTGCGACATCGGCACTTAAGCGTGCAAGGATTATCTGTATCTCTTCCTGCTCTTTGCCGTAAAGTTCTTTCAGGTCATTATTCAGTTTTACAACAGACATTGGTTCGATGAACAGGGTAGAGCCCGTGGCAGACTGATCGTGGATCAGACCGGATACCTGGCTCCGGTATTCGGCTTTGACCGGGATACAGTAGCGGTCCCCGCGCATTGTGATGATCGAATCCTGCAGATAGGTGCGGAGTGAACCATTGACCAGAGAAGATAAGGTAGAATGTACTTTATCGTTGATCTGGTTCATGGAGCGGCGGATCTGCTTCAGAGTGCTGCTGGCATCATCGCTGATCTCATCTTCGTCAATGATACATCTGCGTATCTCGGTGCTGATCAGTGTCAGCGGCTCAATCTGCTGGAAAAATATATCCAGACAATCTTCCGCATCGTCTACAGTCTCATGACGGCCGTAGGCTTTGATCTGCCCTGCATTTTCCAAAAGCTTGCAGATGCGCAGGAGTTCCCCGCTTCCAAGAGCTGCACCGACTTCCAGACGCTTTAAAGATTCCCCGACCGGGTTGCAGCTTCCGAAAGAAGGGCGCCCCTTTCTGATGATACGGGTAAATGCGGCGGCAGTCTGTTCCTGTGCAGTATTGATATCCGGAAGAGAGGTCATGGGTTTCAATCTCTTGCAGCGTTCTTTGCCGCCGAAAGAGGTTGCCTGTTCTATTAAGATGTCAATGATTTTATGATACTCTAATTTCGTTAATGTTTTTTTATTCATGTTTTTCACCTGGATCTATTCTATGTTACTGTATGTACAGTAATTCTGGTCAGTAACTATTCTACCTTATTTACGCTATAAAGAAAGGATAATATTGAACATTCCCATTCCATACGGTATACTATAAAAAGGATTGTAAAGGAGACGGAAGAGCTGATGGATGAGCAGAAACATCTGAAAAATGAACAGGGCGAACCTGGAAATAAAACTGAAAAATCAGAGTATTTATTTATGCAGGAAACAATCAAAGATGAGAATAGCCGCGGGAAAAAGTACCGTAAAGATCTGCTTCGGATCGCAGGACTTGGAGTGGCGTTCGGTGTGTGTGCCTGCATTAGTTTTTCTGCGCTCAGACCATGGCTGGATGAAAAGTTTCCCGGAGATTCACAGGAAGTTGTAATACCGGAAGAAAAAGAGGAAGAAAAGTCGGATGAAACCACTGCAGATACCGGCAATGACAGTACAGTACAGACGCTTGGCATTGACAGTTACAGAGAACTTCAGAAAGCAATGAATTCAGTAGCATCCGAAGCCGCAAAATCGGTAGTTGAGGTCATCGGTATCTCGGGAGAGCAGGACTGGACGGAAGAATCTTATGATAATAAGAACAGTGTGTCCGGACTGATCATTGCGGATAATGGACAGGAACTTCTGATATACGGAAAGACTTCTATATTAAGAGATACAAAAGAGATCCATATCAGATTCGCGGATGGGACAACGAAGCAGGCTTCTGTGAAGAAGAAGGATGAAAGTCTTGGATTTGCGATCTATGCTGTAGCCAAAAGCAGCATCGCGCAGTCAACATGGCAGCAGATCAGTATTGCAACTCTTGGCAGTTCCGGTTCGGTACAGAAAGGAGATGCTGCGGTGGTTCTCGGAAAACCGTTCGGTTATGCGGGAGCGGTTGGATTTGGAACGATTGCGAGCAGCAGAAATGAACTGGACGGTGATGACGGAAGTTATCCGCTTCTTTGTACAGACATTGGTGCGGCAGAGGACGGGACAGGTGTGATCATCAACCTGTCGGGCGAAGTGGTTGGAATTATTGACCAGGGCATATCCGGAAACAGCAGCAGAGAACTGGTGACTGGTTATGGAATCTCAGGATTGAAATCAGAGATTGAACTGTTATCCAACGGTCAGGCGGTGCCATATATCGGCATCCGTGGACTGGATGTGACGGCAGAGATCGAAGCGCAGGGAATTCCCGAAGGCGTGTATGTCCGGACTGTAGAGACGGATTCACCGGCAATGGCAGCAGGGATCCAGAGTGGAGATATCATTACGGAGGCAGCAGGGAAGAAGATAACATCACTATCAGCCTACCAGAGTGTACTGCGGGACCAGAAAAGCGGCAGTAAGATCAGACTCAAAGGACAGAGACAGGGCTCCGGTGGTTATGTGGACATTTCCTTTGACGTGACAGTCGGAAGTAAGGAATAGCCTGCCGGATGGATGCTTTGGTGCCGGGGCAGTTGTAAAATAAAGATATAGAATATAGAAAGAGGAAATAAGATGAGATATATCAATACCCTTCACGAAGGGGAAACGATCAGAAATGTATATTTGTGTAAAGGAAAGCGTTCGGCGGAGACCAGAAACGGAAGGCCGTATGATAATCTGATCCTTCAGGATAAGACCGGAACACTGGACGGAAAAGTGTGGGATCCGAATTCCGGTGGGATTGCAGACTATGACGAGTTGGATTTCATTGAGGTATATGGTGAGATCATCAGCTATAACAATAATCTGCAGATGAATATCAAGCAGATCAGAAAGGTGCAGGAAGGCGAATACATCGCTGCCGATTATATGCCGACAACAGAGAAAAGTACAGATGGCATGTATGAGGAACTGCTTGGATACATTAAGAAAGTAGACAACCAGTATCTGAGACAAGTACTGGATCATTATTTTATAAAAGACGAGACATTTATCCGTAATTTCAAGGGACATTCGGCCGCGAAGACGGTACATCACGGGTTTGCCGGAGGACTTCTGGAACATACACTGAGTGTAGTGAAGTTCTGTGATTACATGGTGGGGGCATATCCGATTCTGAATAAGGATCTGCTTTTCACGGCGGCAATCTGTCACGATATCGGAAAGACGAAGGAATTGTCATCTTTTCCGGAAAATGATTACACAGACGAAGGACAGCTTCTGGGACATATCGTGATCGGTGTGGAGATGATCGGAGATGCAGTCCGCAATATCCCGGATTTTCCGGAGAAACTTGCGAACGAATTAAAACACTGTATTGTTGCACATCATGGAGAACTGGAATACGGTTCCCCGAAGAAACCGGCACTTGCCGAGGCGATGGCTCTGAATCTTGCTGACAATGCAGATGCGAAGATGCAGACCCTGACAGAGTTATTCAAAGATAAAAAAGGTAATGACTGGCTGGGATATAACCGCCTGTTTGAATCAAATATCAGAAAGACAGTTATTTAATGATGCAGAAGAATGAATTAGTAAAGGTTAAAATTGAAGATATCGGAGTCGGAGGAGAGGGCATCGGCAAGGTGGACGGGTATACACTGTTCATCAAAGATGCCATTATAGGGGATGTTGTAGAGGCAAAGGTCATGAAAGCCAAGAAGAATTACGGCTATGCCCGCCTGATGAATGTCCTGACTCCGTCGGAAGACCGCGTAGAGGAAGTGGTCTGTCCGATGGCGAGAAAATGCGGTGGATGTCAGATACAGGAGATGAAGTACCCGGCACAGCTTGCATTTAAAGAATCTAAGGTACGCGGCAATCTGGAGCGGATTGGAGAAGTTCCGGGTGAACTTCTGGATCAGATCATGCATCCGGTTGTCGGCATGGACGAGGAAGGGATGCAGCCGTTCCGCTACCGTAATAAGGCACAGTTTCCGATTGGGACAGACAAAGACGGCAGAGTGACCGCCGGATTCTATGCCGGCAGAACACACAGCATTATCGGGAATACAGACTGTGTACTTGGTGTGGAAGTGAATGAAGAGATCTTGAATTGTATCCTGGATTTTATGGAAGAATTTGAAATTCCGGCATACGATGAAGTGAAACATAAGGGACTGGTGCGCCATGTGCTGCTCCGTTACGGATTTAAAACGGATGAGATCATGGTGTGTTTGGTCATCAATGGAAAGACCATTCCGCACTGCCATGATCTGGTCGGACGTCTCCGACAGATTCCGGGCATGACAAGCATCACACTCAGCTCGAATACGGCGAAGACGAATGTGATCATGGGCGATACGATCCGCCTTCTGTGGGGGCAGGAGTTCATCACAGACTATATCGGTGAGATCAAGTATCAGATTTCCCCTCTGTCATTTTACCAGGTGAATCCGGTCCAAACAGAGAAGTTATACGGACTGGCACTGGACTATGCAGGTCTTACAGGCAATGAGACAGTGTGGGATCTGTACTGCGGAATCGGAACCATTTCCCTGTTCCTTGCGAAGAAAGCAAAGCAGGTATACGGTGTAGAGATTATACCTCAGGCCATTGACGATGCAAGGAATAATGCGAAGATCAATGATATTACGAATGCGGAATTCTATGTAGGCAAGGCAGAAGAAGTTTTGCCGGAATATTATAAAGAATATGAAAAGACACATAACGGAGAGAAGGCGCACGCTGATGTGATCGTGGTCGATCCGCCGAGAAAGGGCTGTGAGGAATCCCTGCTTCAGACGATCGTGGATATGCAGCCGGAGAAAGTCGTGTATGTAAGCTGCGACAGTGCAACGCTTGCGAGGGATGTGAAGTTCTTAAGAGCAAATGGATATGAACTTAAGGATGTGACGCCGGTGGATCAGTTTCCGCATACGGTGCATGTCGAGACTGTTGTATTGATGTCAAAAGTCGGAAAATAGAATAGCGAAAAAGTGTAGAAAAAAGGGATTTCCGGGTGCCGGGACTTGTCAGCGAACAGGTTCCGGTTCCTGGATTTTTCATCTTATGGGTAAATGGGAACGGGTCTACTGTAGAAAATAGCGGAGAAGTTGAGTGGTTGATTTAGATATTGGGGGATGTGGAGTTGACAGGTTGGATAAATAGTATGTTGAGTTGATAGCATGCAGCGTTTGAGAGATGTGTGGATGTTGTGACATCGTTGATTTTAAAATATGGATCGGTAATAAAAAGAAAATAGATTTTACGTGATGGGATGAAAAAATATACAGGCTGACTGCTTTTGGAGAAGTTTAGCCTGTAAACGATATCAGCGGTATTTCGATTGTATGAAAGATATTGTCAAAAAATGACGCAACATGACATAATCGGATTGACTAAAGAAACACAGATATATATAATATAGACAAAATGAAAATGACATGAACGGAGGACAGGATAATGGAGAAATCTGTAACACTTGAAGAGGCGTTAAAAAGAATTGAGGAGTTGGAAAAAGAGAATGCAGAACTTCGGGAGGAATTGGAGTATTACAGAAATCGTAAATTAAGCGGGCGGCAGAAACATAACGCCAAATGGATGGCAATTTATAATGATTTTGTCATTGGATATGAGAGTGGTATGACGATGATAGAAATTGCGAAGCGGAACAATGTCAGTGAGCGGACGATTTATAGGTATAAAGCGTATTATGACAAAATGAAGAAAAAAGAGGAATAGACCATTTTACTGACGTCAGCAATATGTAATATGAGAGTTGCGGACAATTTTTTTGACCGCAAAATGGATGGAGGAGTTTTATGGCAGAAGATAAAAAAGTAAAGAAATCGATGTTGCAGTAATAGAAGTAACAGAAGAATATCTAAAAGAAAAAACTGTATAAAAATTAGGGGTAAAAAGGGTATTGCTTGATGCTGATTTAGCAGAGATATATGGCTATGATACGAAGGGATTTAATAGACAGGTAAAAAATAATATTGAAAAATTTGATGAAGATTTTATGTTTGAAATGACAGATGAGGAATTAGAAGATTTGCGGTA
>ENA-OQHD01000149-OQHD01000149.1-human-gut-metagenome-genome-assembly--contig:-NODE-149-length-29685-cov-21.628595_pt1 | contig 29685 bp, 19 predicted proteins | sample MGYA00242560_ERZ504711 | MGnify/ENA primary metagenome ERZ504711 (study PRJEB26092, sample SAMD00036198) | human gut metagenome | host: Homo sapiens | study: EMG produced TPA metagenomics assembly of...
CTGTTATGGTGAGTGCCTTGATTATTGAAATCGTCGAAATCATCGAAATTATTTGTCAGTCATAATCCTTCGGTTTTAAGATGCAGACTACAAGCAAGGGCGCCAAAAGCAAGGATCATGCCACTGCTGCTCAATAGAAAGAAAGGGAAACAATGAGGTTCTCGTTAGGAAAAATAATTGCTCTCTGCGGTGCTGCGGCGATGGTTGTTCCATTGGCAGCGTGTGGAACAACTCAGTCGGAAACTTCCGATGGGAGCGGTAAGACGGTTGTTAATGTTTGGGCTTGGGATAACAATCTTAAAGCTAATGCTAAGGTTTTCATGAAGAAAAACCCTAACATTGTCATCAAATTTACCAATGCCGGTAGTAGTAAAGATGAATACAAAGCTCTGAATAATGCTTTGGAAGCTGGCAGTGGAATTCCGGATATAGCCATGATTGAATATTTTGCGATTCCTGAGTATGCAATTAAGGGCTCTCTTAAAAATCTGAATGACTATGGGACTGCCAAATATAAGGATTTCTACACCCCAGGTACTTGGAATGCAGTGAATTTCAATGGCGGTATGTATGGTATGCCAGTCGACTCTGGACCAATGGCCTTTTTTCTATGACAAAGAGGTATTTGACAAAGCTGGCATTTCTGAGCCGCCAAGTACTTGGGATGAGTTCTATCAAGATGCAAAGAAGATTAAGCAGATTGGTTCATATATTACTAATGATCCAGGGAACGCCGGATTCTTCAATGCAATGGTCTGGCAAGCAGGTGGACACCCATATTCCACATCTAAAGACGGCACCAAGGTTACCGTCAAACTCACTACTGATAAAGGAGTGCAGAAATTCTGTGACTTCTGGCAAAAGATGATTGATGAAGGACTAATCGAAACGAAGACAAAAGATAGTTCTGATGATTGGTATCGTTCAGTTGGTTCCGGAGAATTTGCGAGCGTGATATCTGCTGCATGGGCTCCCGGCATGTTTTTAAACAATGCTTCGGAGGGTGCTGGAAAGTGGCGAATTGCTCAAATGCCAACGTGGAACGCCGGCGAGAAGGTAAGTTCTGAGAACGGCGGCTCCTCCCTTGCCCTGATGTCGTCATCCAAGAATGCGGATGCTGCGTACAAGTTTATGGAATTTGCCAGCACTAATTCTGATGCCATCATGTCCCGTGTGGACCAAGGCGGTTTTCCTGCTGATTTGAAGACCATGTCTAACGATAAATTCCTTAGCCAGACTACTATGGTGAACTCCGATGGAGACACGGTGGATTATTTTGGCGGTGAGAAGTTCAATGCTGAATTCGCCGAGGCTGCGAAGCGTGTCACATCTAAGTTCGAATTTCTGCCCTATGACGTTTATGCGCGAAGCGTTTTCACCGACACTGTCGGGGCGGCTTACACGGGACAGACCACAATGAAGGAAGGTGTGAAGGCTTGGCAGGACAAGCTCGTTGAGCAAGGAAAGAGCCAAGGCTTTACTGTGAACGAATAAGGATAACAATGGCTGGAATCAAGGACGTGGCGGCTCTCGCAGGAGTTTCCATAAGCACGGTTTCCTATGTGATGACAGGGAAACGTCCCATAGGGGCAAATACCCGTCGGAGGGTATTGCAAGCTGCGCGGGAACTTGGTTACTTGGCGAAAAACGGTGGTCCAGCTCCGTTGAGTGGTGAGACTCATTTCGTCGCGCTGAGTTCGCCCGTCCATGATTCCACCAGCTATACCAATTATTGTGCTTATTTTCTAAATTTTCTCAAAGCGGCCAGGCAACTTGGCTATGAAACGTTGCTGTTGACTGAGGAAACAGGAGATGAGCAGCTTCGCTCTATCATCGATACTGGGATGGTGGATGGTGTCGCTCTTATGGATGTGACTATGAATGATCCCCGAATTGAATTAGCTCAGCTTTCAAGTATTCCGCTCATTTCTATTGGACATCCTATGAATGAAATAAATGTGCCATGCATTGATACCGATTTTATTGAAATGGGTGAAATGATCATGCAAACGCTTTATCGTAATGGGCACAGCAGAATTCTGTTTGCAGGGGGGAAGGAGATTGATTACGAACGAAATGGAGGTGCAAATTACCTCATTCGACTCAGGACATCAATGCATGATGCTGCTGCGCGATACAAGATTCATATAGATGAAGAGTTTACCGACGAGGATGATTTCGAGGCTGCCGAAAACCTACTTGAGAGGTTCATCTCGAGTGAGAACACAGCAATTGTGACTCAGGGCGGCCCATTGTTCCTTAATAATCTTGTTGCTGCGACGCGGCAGCGTGGAATGAAGATTCCTCAAGATCTTTCGCTGATTTCAGCGGGAACATATACAGATTCCATAGGCAAGCGTCTGAGGATAGATGAATTTCCCTTAATGCCAGCAGAGTTGTGTCAACTGGGCATGAGCATGCTTGTTCGGCTCATGGATGGAACTCTAAAGGGAAAGGAAAAAGCAACATTGATTCATCCCGTATATAGGCAACGTGGATCCATAGCATCGCGTTGATGAAGAACTTGATTTAATAAGGAAACAAGATATGACTGATTTCAATCGTTCCGTCCTTCCCGACGTCGTGCGTTCCAACGGCGCGACCCCGAACCCGTGGTGGGCCAACGCGGTGGTCTACCAGATCTACCCGCGTTCCTTCCAGGACACGAACGGCGACGGCATCGGCGATCTGAAGGGCATCACCAGCCGTCTCGATTATTTGGCCGATCTTGGCGTGGACGTGCTGTGGCTGTCCCCGGTCTACAGGTCGCCGCAGGACGACAACGGCTACGACATCTCCGACTACCAGGACATCGACCCGCTGTTCGGCACGTTGGAGGACATGGACGAGCTGCTCGCCGAGGCGCACAGGCGCGGTCTGAAGATCGTGATGGATTTGGTGGTCAACCACACGTCCGACGAGCATGCCTGGTTCCAGGCCTCCCGGGACAAGGACGATCCGCATGCCGACTGGTATTGGTGGCGTCCGGCCAGGCCGGGCCACGAGCCGGGCACTCCGGGAGCCGAGCCGAACCGGTGGGGTTCGTATTTCGGCGGTTCCGCTTGGCAGTACGATCCGAAGCGCGGCGAGTACTACCTCCACCAGTTCTCCAGGAAGCAGCCGGATCTGAATTGGGAGAATCCGGAGGTGCGCAAGGCCGTGTACAGGATGATGAACTGGTGGATGGACCGTGGCATCGACGGCTTCCGCATGGACGTGATCACCTTGATCTCGAAACATCTCGATAGCCACGGACGGCTGCCTGGAGAGGTCGACTCGGAATTATCCGAAGGAGAGATAGGCGAAGAGGGATACACGAACGCGAGCCCGTTCTGTTCCGATGGTCCGCGGCTCGATGAATTCCTCGCCGAAATGCGCCGTGAGGTGTTCGAGGGCCGTGAGGGCTACATGAACGTCGGCGAGGCGCCGGGCATCACTCCGGAACGCAACGAGTTTATTACCAATCCAGCCCACAAAGAACTCGACATGCTGTTCCTGTTCGACCACGTCAGTATCGATCAATCCCCCGAATCAAAATGGGATACACACGCTTTTGTTCCTAAAAAATCTTCAAGATAGAATGAGCAGACAGCAGGAGGCCGTGAGGAACGCTGGCTGGGCCAGCCTGTTCTTCTGCAACCATGACCAGCCGCGCGTCGTCTCCCGTTGGGGTAACGACTCTGACCGTGAGTCGCGCGAGCTGAGCGCCAAGGCGTTCGGCATGCTGCTGCACATGCACCGCGGCACCCCCTACATTTACGAGGGCGAGGAGCTGGGCATGACCAACGCCCATTTCACCGAGCTCGGCCAGTACCGCGATCTGGAGGCCATCAACGCCTACCGCCAGCGCGTGGAGGAGGCCAGGTGCCAGTCGCCCGAGTCCATGATGGCGGCCCTCGCGCTCATCGGCCGTGACAACGCGCGCACTCCCATGCAGTGGGACGCCTCCAGGTATGCCGGCTTCACCCCGGCCGACGCGGCGACGGAACCGTGGATCGGCGTGAATCCGAACCATGTGGAGATCAACGCCGCCGAGGAGTTCGACGATCCGGATTCCGTGTACGGCTTCTACAAGAAGCTCATCGCCATGCGCCACGACAGCGCGACCGTCGCGACGGGCGAGTGGAATCTGGTCGCGGCAGACAGCGAGCAGGTGTATTCGTTCACCCGTACCGGCGGCGACGATACGATTCTCGTCATGGTCAATCTCACCGGTAGGACGGCGCGGGTGCCGGCGGAGGTCGCGCGATTGCTCGGGAATGGCGTGAGCGAGTCGCAGGTGCTGCTCAGCACCTATGATGCCGTACATGGCGTGAAGTCGATCGCTCGCGGCGAGCTTGCTCGTTGGGAGGGAGTCGTGATTCAGCTCTAATCGACTCAAGCTGACTTCATGTTCACGCTCGACCTTACCCTGGTTGAGTGTGGACATGAAGTCAATGTCAGGGGCGTGTCTATCTCCCAGAGTGGCGTCTCTTAATGGGGAAGTCGATGTCCGTCAAATGTGAACTGGAGAACACTGGCTGGTGCAGGGCCATCTAATTTACTTAGCTACTAACTTAACGGCAAATCTTAAAAGGTGCAGCCTCGCATGATTCTGGTGAGAGGTTTTTCGTTGTTCCGTGCTGCGGATAAGCGTCATGTTGTTGTTTGACGTTCAATTGTCATATGGGTCGTGAGACTTTCCGCGCCGAAAGTGGTTCCGAGACGTTATGGCTACGTAGATGGTACGTAGGCTCTTCTATGGCAAAAAGCGCACTGAAGCGCAACGCCGCGAGGATCGAACAGGATGGGCGTTCATGGCACCATTCGGCATACTGTTCGCCATCGTATTCATCATCCCGTGTTGCGTTTCGCCATTCGGCTTCTTCCTGGGTCGCGTATACGCGCAAACCTCCGTGCCGAACGAACTGCTGGAACATTCTGGACGTTTTTGGCCTGTCAGCGGGAGGATTCCTCCACTCGCTGGAAGAATTGGATGCTAATTGAGGAATATGGCTGTGAATGAGTCGGAAGGTTTGAATATGGAACAGTCTCGGGAGCGGTTTGCGAATGAGGTGGACGTTGCGTTAGCGCAGTCGGCCCGTCGGGGCTGCGGACGTTTTCTTGGAGATAGTCATGCAGCCATTCCTTGGCTTTGACGATATTGTACCGGACTCATCCAGCCCAGCGACTGTTTGATGCGCTCGTGGTTGTACCAGTGGATGTACTCGTCGATCAGGACAAGCACCTCGTCGCGGGTGCGTTTCTCCCAATGCTCGGGATAGACGGACTCCGTCTTCATGCGACCGAAGAATCCCTCCGCGGCGGCGTTGTCGGGGCTGCAGCCCTTCGCGCTCATTGAGCGCGTCAGCCCGTAGCGTTCCATGAGCTCCAGCCATCCGGGCCACCGGTAGTGGCATCCCCGGTCGGAATGGACCACGGGACGGGCGTTGTCGGGCAGCGTCTCCGCCGCCTCGGCGAGCATCCGGTTGGCGAGCTCCGCGTTGGGATGGAAGCAGGCCGTGTAGGCGACGATCTTGCCGTCATGGCAGTCGATCATCGGCGAGAGGTACACCTTCCCGTCCCGGGCCTTGATCTCGGTGATGTCCGTCAGCCACTTCTCATTGGGCCGTTCGGCGGTGAAGTCCCGGTTGACGAGATTACCGGGAGCGGGCGTGGTCTCCCCCTCGTAGGAGCTGTAACGCCGCCGTTTGGGAACATGCGCCGAGAGCCCGCCCTCGGCCATGATCCTGCGGATCACCTTCTCCGAGACGCCCGTCCCGAGCGCGGCCTTGACGCGACGGTACCCGTACCTGCCCTTGGAGTCGGCGAACGCCCGCGCCACGCGGGCGCGCAGCCCGGCGTACTTGTCAACGCCGATCCTGGCATGGTGGTAGTGGTAGCTGCTCGGCGCTATGCGCAGCAAGCAGGCCATCGACCTCAGCGAATACCTCGGCCTCAGCCGGTCGACCGGCATCGTCTTCTCCCTGTTCGACAGGCGCCGCAGGTCGGCGCCTGGGTCTTTTTCTGCGAGCCTCCACCACCTCCCGCATCAACGCGTTCTCCAACTCCAGCTCCTCGACCCTACGGCGCAACGCCTCCACGTCATCGCCGCCCCCCGGCATCCGCCCCGCCCCGAGGACGGACGGACGCCGATTTCCCGCCCTGGGCGGCATTCTGGTTCCGGGGCTGCAACGCGGCCATGCCGCCCCTGCGGTACGCCCTGACCCAGTTGTGCACCGCACCAACGCTCACGCCAAGCTGTTTGGCGGCCTGCTTCTGCTGCATGCCGCCCAGCACCAGTTCGATCGCCTTCCGTCTTGTCTCCAGAGGAATTATGGGTTTGGCCATACGGCCAGCATACCGGGGATCCATCGCCAGCCAGCGTTCCAGGCACTGTCTGGTCGGATAGCCCAGGCACTCCACCACCTGCGCGGTGGTCATCGGCGTTGTGAGGTATAGCTCCACCGCCCTCGAACGCTCCTCAAGACTGAACATACGAGAAACCTTTCGCTCAGTCTCCAAGAAAACGTCCGCAGCCCCCAACCTCTCCGCGCCTGAGGGGCCTTTCTATGCCTTTGACCGGTGCGTACTATCCAAGGGCGGCATGCTGTAACACTGACCTAGCGCTGCTCCTATGTCACAGGCAGCAGTCAGAACAGCAAGCCATCATCAGGTCGCCGCAATCAGTCCGTAAGATAGGCCTGCGTATCCAGCGCTGCACGGCAGCCCATGCCCGCTGCGCTGATCGCTTGACGATAAGTACGATCCACGCAATCGCCTGCAGCAAAGATGCCTGGCGCACTGGTCACCGTGCTGGCACCCTGCACCACGACATATCCATCATCGTCACGGTCCACAACACCGGCCGCAAAATCAGTGGCTGGCGTATGACCGATAGCCACGAATACGGCGTTGGTGTCCAGCGTGCTTTCTTCTCCGGTCACCACATTACGTACGGCGATGCTGCTGACACTGGCCGGTGCTACAGCCGGTCGTTTGAGCGTCAAGCCAGGAATGGCAATAGGTGCACCGGTGTTCTGTGTGGGGGAGGAGGTGCCGGTAATGGAGGTCACCACTGTGTTGGTCATCAGAGTGATGGTCGGATTGGCTTTGGCTCGATCCACCATGATCTGCGAGGCGCGGAAGCTATCGCGTCGGTGAATCAAGGTGACCGAAGAACCGAACCGGGTCAGGAATAATGCCTCTTCAAAAGCCGAATCGCCACCGCCTACGACCACGATAGGCTTGTTCCTGAAGAAGAAGCCATCGCAGGTGGCGCAGTACGAGACGCCATGTCCGGACAGCTCCTGTTCGCCGGGCACCCCAAGCTTACGGAATGACGACCCTGTGGCGATGATAAGCGACGATGCCTCCAATTGGGAGTCATCGGAGAGTGTTACACGATAGGTCGGCTTGACCGAATCACTCTCACACGCCTCGATGGAAGAGACATCGTCTGCGATATAGGTTGTACCGAAGCGCTTGGCCTGTTCCTTCATGCGATCCATAAGATCCGGGCCAAGAATACCTTCCGGGAATCCGGGGAAGTTCTCCACCTCAGTGGTGTTGACCAACTGTCCACCTGGCGACAACGCACCAGTGACCATAACAGGATTGAGACCTGCGCGGCCAAGATAGATGGCGGCCGTGTAGCCAGCGGGACCAGAACCGATAATGATGACGTTATGTTTCACGTGAAACATTGTCACACCCCCATACGATATTCCGTGTCATTCAGCCAGATGCGAAGAAGGGGCGGTACCGTCGAATGTATGCGAACGGTACCGCCCCTTCTTGGGTCAGTTATCGGCATAGATGCCGATTAGAAGACCTCCACCTTTTCGATGTACAGCTGGTTCTGCGGCAGGCTATCCGATGGCACCCACAGCAGCAGATCCTGCGTCTTGACGGCTTTGGTGAACTTCACCTCAGTAGTGCCACCTTCAGCAAAGGTGAATTCGGCCACCTGCTTGCCTTGAGTGGGGTCCCCAGTGGTATTTGCGCGAATATAGCCCTTACCACCGGATGTGCGGATGGTGATAACCATGCGGTACGCATCCTGCGGCTGGTCAAGGTGCATGTAGTATGCGTACCCGGATTGGCCGCCAGGATTCGACAGGAAGTTGGCGCTGGAAATCGTAAACGCCGTGTTGTTCTCATGGCTCGGTTGCGGAACAGCGCTGGAATCCTTATCGCCGGACTTCTTGGCCTTGGTCTTCTTGGACGACGAATCAGCAGTCTCGGACTTCTTGGACTTGTCTGATGCCGAGTCCTTGGATTCGCTCTGAGTGGCATCACTCGATTTTGAAGAATCGTCAGTGGTGCCACCGTTCGTCGCGTTCTCGCTGCCACCAAATGGCACAGCGTCAGCATTGATATCAGGCCAGTCACCTTCACTGGAGTTGCTGGAAGCATCGGCAGGATTGTCTCCGGAGGATCGGAACGCATGCACTGCCCAAACAGCCGCTGCCACTACCAATATCAGAGCCACAATGATGGCAACGACCTTGGTCGACAGTTTGCCGAACAGATGTTCATCGGGCAGCTTGCTGTCAACCTCGTCATCCGGCACATCCTTCGGTGTGAAGCTCGGAGGAATGGCGCTTACTTCGGCAATGCGGGCCTGCTCCTCTTCCAAGGCACGCAGCGATTCCTCACCAGGAGCCACAGCACGGCCGCTGGCGTCGAACACGGGAATACGACTGGTTGTCTCTCCCACGGTGGCATCGGGAATACCGCCGGTAACAATAGGCACTGTCAACCGAGTATTATCACCCGGACCGCCGATGGGGGCCGGATTCATTTCGCTGTACCAGTCACCGGTGCCTTCACCGGAAAGATTTTCGTGCTCCCAGGCGTCAGAAAGGTTGAAGTCAAACAGACGGCGGGCATCAGACTGAGACTGGTTACCGTCAGCAGTACTGGACCCATCAGGCAGAGGAACCGGTGACATCGCGTGCGGAGCGGGGACGGCGGCCGTCTGAACCGGCAGGGAAGGGGTAATAGACAATTCCGGAAGACTGCTGCTGTTAATCAACGTGCTGGGAATAGGCACGATATCAGTCTCGTTGGCAGGCTTCAGTATCGCCTTGGTAATCGAGCAATCGCTTTCCACGCTCGGCAAAGCAATATCAGCATCGCTCAGTTCAGAGAGCGGCTTCCAATTACCCAACAAGGCGTCGAGTTCTACAAGGGCAGCCATTGGCAACGTATGATCGTCGGGCTCGCTCAAGGCCAATCCACGCTTGCAAATCACGCGGAATTCGCCAGGGGTGTCTTGCGGCAAGGCACGCAGATTGAATGTGGGTGTCGCTTGGCTTGGCGTGCGTGTCAGCAGGGTATAGAGTAATGCCGCAAGCTGGCGAATCGCATACCGTTCAGGACCGTCCGTACGCAGATCGGTAGCGGACGTATCGGCCAGCATCGTGGCACATGGTGCATCGGCAATTTGCACACCGGAGGTAGTCACTCGAACGGTGTCGGTTGTGATGACGATGCCGCTGGGAGTATCCGCAATGACCTCGCGCAGCACGTCGGCGCATTCTCCGATAATCGACCGGATGGCGCTGTAGCTGAGCGGCTTGGCGGTATCTACCATGTAGTCAGTCAGGCATTGGCCGCTATCCACCGGCATGACAATGAGAAGTACGTCGGATTCCATACGGTATTTCAGTATGGGAATCACACGATCAGGGCGAGTGGCGGCGATGCGACCAGCGAGCTTATCGATTGCGGCGAAAGCGCTGCGATCGGTAATGATGAACAGCTGGCAATCCTTTGCCAGCACACGGTCGTTGGCTTTCCATGCCTGAATGCCAGGCTCCTCACGCAACGATGATACCAAGGTGTATCGGTTGAGAATCGTGTCTCCGAGTTGCGGTTTCATAGTGCGTTCGGCTCCGTGTGATTGGTGTTCGAGATTGGTCTTAGATATTCTACGTGCGGGGCTATCCTTGACGGGCTCCGTCTCAGGATTGATTTACGTAGCGTCGACTTTTTTCCGGCTGGGCTGTCACAGCAACGTCCTCACTGGCCGGAGTCTTGTGTAGACGGGCCAGTATCGAGTGATAGGCGCTGATGAGTTCCGGGGTGTGTACCACCCACAACACAGCCACATATACTACGGCCAGCACAATGGTGAGCACCACGCAGATGGCCAGCGCAGACCACCAGCTCATGTGCCCGCCTACTGGTCGAATATCCGCGCCGAACAGTGCGACTACCGGTCGTTTGATCAGCCAGACCACAACTCCGGAAGCCAGTGCCGCCACAATGGCCTTGGCATATGTCCTCGTGATCTCCCGACCGCCAAGATTGCCTTCGAACTTGCGGCGCAACATCATCAACGTCAGCGGCAACGCCAGTAATCCACCGAGGGTCACCGAGCAGGCGATGCCGAGTACCCAATGCTCAGGAGGAAGTACCATCATGCCGATGATCATGAATATTGAGGTGAATCCATACTGCATCACCGCGGACAGGAAGGGGTGAAGGCCGTCCTCAAAGGCGTAGAACGTGCGCTGGATTAACAGGAACGCCGACCCCAATGGAATGCCCACAGACAAGGCGATAAGCGCATAGGAGATCAACATAGTCTCGTCCATCGAGACGGACGGAAGCAATGCGCGGATGATCGGTTCGGGGAACACGACCATGGCGGCGGCGAAGAACATGATGAGCAGGCCCACATTATTCAGTGCGCTGACCAGGTCGTGCCGTGCCTCATCCAGATTCGCAGCTGCGATGGAACGGGAGATTTTGGGGAACATAGCCGTGGATACCGATACGGCGATGAGCGAATAGGGCAGGATGAACAGTGTGTACGCATTCTGATAGGTCGCGTTGCCTGCCACGCTGAACAGGCTGGCACCCGTCAGTTCGTGGGCGCGCTGCGGTGCGGATGTGGCGATACGGGTAAGGATAATGCCGCAGATCTCACTGGTGATCACCACGCCCAAAGAGCCTAACGCCACGGGACCCATAGACCTGAGTCCAAAGCCGCCAAGCCCGAAGCTGGGTTTGTACTTGAACCCGATACGGGCCAGCGGCAGGAACAGTATCAGCGCTTGGAAGGCCACGCCCAAAGTCCAGGTGCCTGCGGTAAGCGCGATTTTGTCGGCGGTCCAGAATTCGAGGGGCTGTTCATTGGCCTTGCTGAACAGCAGAATAAAGCCAGTAAAACCGGCGCAACTAATAATGTTGGCACCGGTTGAGCTCCACGCATACGTGAGGAAATGGTCTTTGGCGGCCAGGATCTGCCCCAATACCGTATACAGGCCGTAGAAGAACACCTGAGGCATGCACCACAGGGTGAACGAGGTGGTCAGGGCTATCATCTGGTGATCGTCGCTACCCACGTACAGGCGGGCAAGCAGAGGGCTGGCCGCCGCCATCACCACGGTCATGGCCAATAGGATGCCGATGGCCAACGTAATCAGGCGATTCAGTCGTTCTTGGGCGTCTTTTTCTTTCAACGTGCGCACGATCTGGGGCACCAGCACGGCGTTGAAGATGCCGCCGGACACCAGCGTGAACACGGATTGGGGAATCATGGAACCGGCCTGATAGGCGTTGGCCGCCAATCCGGTGGTGCCGATGGCCGCAGCGAGAAGAATCGTGCGGAGCTGACCGGTCACACGGGAAGCAGCGGTTCCCGTGGCCATGATCAGGGAATTACGACCTACGCTTGAACTCATTCGTCGGGGTCCTTCTTCCGATGGAACTGCCGCCACAGGCCGATAATGCCCAGTAGCACGGCGAAGCCGATGATAATGAAGCCGCTGGCATCACTGATGCGCATCACACTGGTGATCGCGGTGTCCTGCGTGTTGCCGAAGCTGTTGCCTTCCCGGTCGGTCAACGACACATGGGCCGTCGATGAGCCGGAAGTGGAAACGCGGATGGTGAAGGTCACCTGAGCGTCGCTATGCGAGGGAATATCGATGTCAGCGGTTCGCGAGGTGACGATCTGCATGGAGTCAGTCAGTGAGTTGACCTGCACGCTGACGGCGTAGGGAAGGTCATTGCTGACGGTGATTGGCATTTTCGCGGATTCGCTGAACACGGATATTGATTCCGATGGGTTGATGCGTACGCCGTTCAGAAGATCGCTGGCCAGTGTTTTCGTGGCTTTGACCATGGCTTTTCGCGTGGCTGTCGGCTGGGGGGAGCCAGACATGGACCGCAGCGCCATATCGTCATGCAGCGCCAGTAAAGAGCCAATCCATTGCGTCGGATCGTTGCTATGCGAGGCGGTGTCATTGGCGTCCTGCCGGGCCAGGGCCTGCGGGTCCAACGACGAGACCTCGTCGGAATCAATCTCGTTCCTCAATATGGAGGTGGCCATGCGCATGATGTCATGCCGGCTGTCGGCCAACTGTCTCAATGCCGACCGGGTATTGGCGGTGTTGGCATCATCGGCCTTGTCGGGATTGACCGAATCGCTGACATTGTACGGATCGGCCTTGGCCATGGTCTTCAGGTCCGTCAGATTCAACCAAGACGCCTGCTCGAAGGCGCTCATCACCTGATCGATCCAGCTGGCCTCCGTGGTGCGGGAGAACGTCATAAGCAGGTATCGGGATGTATAGGGCTGTTCCATCTGGTAGAACGCGCTCTGAGCGATCAGTCGGGCCAACCGACCGGCATCGCTGGACTCGGCCTGCGCGTCCGTGCTGGTGGCTTGGCCCTTGGCCAGCGTGCCCAAGGTCGATTGCTCCTTCAGCACGGTGACATCGCCGGCAGGCGTATGCACCACGTAGGTGCCTGTGTGTACGGCTTCAGTCTGGTCGGCATCGAAAGAGGCATCGGCAATCACCGTGTCATAGCCCTGCTCGCGTGCTGCGGTCAGCGCATCCAACGTCCAACAGTTGTTGCCCTGCCATGCGTACGCGGAGGGTGTTTCGGAGTCGCCTCCGTCGGCATACCATGCGGCCGCCTGCTTGGCGTTCCACTGCTCAGTGGTGATGCCGGCCTTTTCGTAGGCCGCGGTATCGTCCAGTGCGGTATAGGCGGTGATGTCGAAGTCGGCGGGCTGCATGATGCCGGCAATGGACGGTTGCACTGCGGACTGACGCCAATACAGAGGATCCGCGATCACTTGCAGCGAGCGGTGCTTGGCGAATGTCTGCCCAAGGGATCGCGCGGTATCGGCATCCTGTTCGGATAAGGATATGGCTTGCGTATCAGTGGCTTTGGCCGCGTTGCTGGCGTCGGCGTTATCGGACTTGTCGGCCTTGTCCGTGCTGTTGGACTTGGACGATGTTGATGTCGAGGAAGTGGTGGTTTCGGCAATGCGATTGCTGATGGCCTTATTATCGACCTGCCAGCCGCTGGCGGTGTAGGGCATGGCCACGGTCAGGTTCATGGCCGGTGTTGTCGCGGTGTTGAGCCCATCCGAAGATCGGGTCAGAAAACTCGGCAAATCGGCGAGTATCTGATTGCCAACGATATACGACAGCATCAGCGGTTTCGGTCCCCAACTCCCTATGGAGGCAAGGGTCTGCTGATTGGCGTTCACCTCGATGGTGACGGTGGCAGTGCCGCCGGCGGGAATCGATGGCACGTCAACGGAACCCAACTCGTTGGGGGTTGGGATGGGGGCGTTGTTCTCGGCCCAATTCTGAATATCGGTGCGCGAGACAAAGGTGAACAACGCATTGGTGGTCAGGTGCAGTGTGCCGCTTGACGTGGCCGTGCTGTCCGTATTGCTGATGACCGCGGTGACACGATAGCCCGATTTGGAGGTGACGATGGGGGTGCTTTGCGTGATGGCAATGCTCTGCTTGGGCTGATTCTCGGTCTGATTGCCCGTTGCGTCCGTCGTATCGGATGAATCAGTCATGTCCGTCGTATCGTTCGCGTAGACGGTCAATGGAGCGGCCAGCATCGCCACAACGGCGACGCCAGCCGCCAGTGCGTGTGCCAGACGTGTGCAATGTCGTAAGACTCCGGGTAGGTTCACTCGTTTGCCTGCCTGTTCTTCTTCCTGGCGTAGAGCCACGCGATTTTGCGTTCGTTGGGATAGCTCAACACGTCATCCAAATCTTCAAAACGCACCCAGATGGCGTCTTCCGCCTCATGATCCGGGTCTCCTTCCACCGTCAGTTCACCGCCGGTCTGTTTGAGCGCGAAGTGATGGACCAGCTTGTGCACGCGCTGCGTGGTACCGGTGAACCAGTAGTCGATGGTGGCGATGGAATCGATCACCTCGCCCAGGATGCCGGTCTCTTCATGCACTTCGCGCACAGCGGTCTGCTGCGGGGTCTCGCCTTTTTCGATATGCCCCTTCGGCAAGCACCATTCGAGATGGCCGGAGCGGGAATGACGGGCGATAATGGCCACGCGGTTCTGGTCATCGAAAATCAGACCGCCTGCCGAATATTCGCGTACGACCGGCAGTTCCTGGGCATCCAGTGAAGCGAATGTGGTCGGACCGTCCGACGTACGGCGTTGCGGCATCATGGCCGGAGTCGGGCCGGATGGCGTCACCGGTTCTACCGGCACTGCCGGTTCCGGCGAGGCAACATCTCCGGACGGGTGCCGGCCGAAGACCGTGGCCGGCGTGGGATGCGCTGACGTTGCGGGCCTCACTGGTGCTGCAGACGGCGCTGAGACCGGCATGGTGACCGGCGTTGCGGCCGGTGCGGTACGTGCCGCAGGCGGCATCAGCACGTCGCGCGGAGTCGGTATCGCTGTGGTGTGCGCGGCGGCGGCCTTGGCGACCGCAACGGCAGCATCTACGGCCGCGTGAGCGGTCGCCGCGGGATCGTTCGTGACGATGGTTACGGACGTTTGTGCCGTGGCGATAATCGGCTCGACCTCGGCAATCGTCTCGGCACCGGCCTCGCCGGCGATACCATCGGCCTGCCCCTCGATAGTGCCGCTGGTAGTGGCGATGGTGACGGTGGCATGCATGCCGAAGACGGTGGCCGGTGTGGGCATCATCGGCTTCGGTGTGGGCATGTCGCTGGCGGCGTCCGATATTTCGGATTCGGATGGTGCGGGTGTGGCGGGCGTTGCGGGTGTGCCGGGTACACCGGAATGTTGCGCAGTCGGTACTGCGTCTACTTCGTCTTGATGAACGGCCTGATTGGTGGAGTGGCTCGCGGTGCCGCCGGCATCGGGAGAATCGCCCGAATCGGCGGAATGATGCGGAGTTTCGGACGTATACAGCAGGTGGTCTTGGGTATGGCTATCCGCCGAATCTGGTGTTTGCCCCAGCATGCGGGCAAGGTCGGCGGGCGTAATCATATTCTCCACCTTACTCAACCCCGTGTGCAGGTGGGGTAACGGTATGCTGGTAGGGCAGAAAAACGTCGCACGCGGGAAGGTGCCCATTGAATTTCGAAGTATGGCCCGAAGCCATCGAACTTGGTCGACTGTTCGCCGAACAGGGTTACGAGCTGGCATTGGTCGGCGGCCCGGTCAGGGATTTGCTGCTCCATAGAAAGAGCCACGATTTGGACTTCTGCTCATCCGCACGGCCTGAGCAGTTCGAGCCGATACTGCGCCGGTGGGGGCATGACGGCTTCTGGGACATGGGGCGCAAGTTCGGCACGCTGGGTGCCATGCGCCGCCGCCCGGACGGCACCGAGGTCAAGGTGGAGGTCACCACCTATCGCTCCGACATGTACGATCCGGACTCGCGTAAGCCCGAGGTCAATTATGGCGACACGCTTGAGGGCGACCTGTCCCGCCGCGACTTCACCGTCAACGCGATGGCCCTGCGCGTGCCCGACCTGCAATTCGTGGACCCGTTCGGTGGTGCCAGTGATCTGTCCAAGGGTGTGTTGCGCACGCCGGTGGACCCGCGACAGTCCTTTGACGACGATCCGTTGCGTATGATGCGCGCCGTGCGATTCGTGGCCCAGCTGGGCTTCCGTATCGCGCCGGACGCGGCCGAGGCGATTACCTCGATGCGCGACCGCATCGACATCGTATCCGCCGAGCGCGTGCGCGACGAACTGACCAAGCTGCTGCTCTCCGACCGTCCGCGCGCCGGCCTTGAGGCGTTGGTCGAATCCGGTCTTGCGGACATCGTCTTCCCGGAGATTCCGGCCCTGCAATTGCAGATCGACGAACACCACCGCCACAAGGACGTCTTCGAGCACACGATGATTGTGCTCGAACGCGCGATCGCCCTGGAAACCGGCCCGGACGGCCCGGTGCCCGCCCCCGACCTGACGCTGCGCTTGGCCGCCGTGATGCACGATATCGGCAAGCCGAAGACCCGCCGGTTCGAGCCGGGCGGCAAAGTGAGCTTCCACCACCATGACGCGGTGGGTGCCAAAATGACCCGCAAGCGTTTGAAGGCGCTGCGTTTTGACCACCATCTGGTCGAGGACGTCTCGGAACTGGTGAATATGCACCTGCGCTTCCACGGCTATGTGGACGAGCCGTGGACCGACTCGGCCGTACGCCGGTATGTCAAGGATGCCGGGCACCTGTACGAGCGGCTGAACAGGCTCACGCGCGCGGACGCCACCACACAAAACAAGCGCAAGGCGATGATCTTCTCCCAGGCCATGGATGAGATGGAGGAGCGCGTCCGCGAACTCAAGAAGAAAGAGGACTTCGACGCGATCCGCCCGGATCTGGACGGCAACGAAATTATGGAGTTGCTGGGCCTGGAGCCCGGCCCGATGATCGGCCGCGCCTACAAGCACATGCTGGAATACCGCTTGGATAACGGTCCGGTGGACCACGATGTGGCCGTCGAAGAACTCAAGCGCTGGTACTCCGAGATTCAGTAGTCCGATACTAGTCCGATACCAAAAAACCGTACGCTGAATACGTGTCAGCGTACGGTTTTTCGCGAAGATGAAGCTGTATGCGCCTTACTGCGCCGTGTATGCGTCATGTTTGGTGTCGGCGGGCAGCTTGGTCATGCTATCGGCGGCCTTGCAACCCTCGATATTGGTGATGGTCTTACCGGATTGCGGGGAGGATTTGGTGTCCTGCAGATCGTTGAACGTGGCGCCGATGACCACATCGATGAGCTGATCCTCGCGAGCCGTCATGATCATGGTGGCGTCGGTGAAATTGCCGATCAGCGTATACGCCTGATTAATGGCGTTCTTGCCGAAGTAGATGGTGGTGCGTTCAACGTTGGTGCTGGAATAGTTATCGATTTTCTGCACGCTGAATCCACGATTGGCCAAAGCTTCACCCACGGCCTTGGCGAATTGGCCGTGAGAGGTGCCGTTCATCACGCGGATGCCGACCGAAGCGTTGGACACGTATTGCGCTTTGCCGCTGCTGTCCTTGACCGCGCACGGTGCCGCGTTGCCGTAATTCGGCTGGCGGGCCGGAGTCTCCACTTCGCCGAGGCCGAAAACGTGGAAATTGAACAGTAGGGCTATGACCAGCACTACTGCCAATACCGCGCCGCTGATGGAAAAGACGATGGTCTGGCGGTGGCGCACGTACGCCTTGCGGGCTTCACGTTCATCAACCTGATACGTCATCGGTGGACTTCTTTCATGGGTCGGGTGGCTGGTTGCTACCTTAGCGTCACTGTCTGACGCCGATATTGGGGTGTGCGGGAGATTTGGCTCGAATAATGCGATCGACCACAGCCGTATCGCGCCACCCATCGATAATGCGTTGTGCCGCTGCCTCGTCGGCGGCGAAAGCGACCACTGAGGGGCCGGATCCGGAGACGAATGCATGGCTGGCACCCGCCTGCGTGGCGGCGTCGATGGCCTGCCCGCTGCGGGGATGCAGGCTGATTGCCGCAGCCTGCAGATGATTGCGGTCGCCTTCTGCGGCTCCCACGATGTCAAAGGTGTGGTAGACCTCAGGAGTGCTGAGTTGCGACTGGTATGCGCCGACCAATACTTCGCCGCTGAATCCCTGTTCTATCAGCGCCAGCTCATCGCGGCTGCCGGGGGCGATATCCGTGATGCGTTCGCCGAAACCGGTGCCGTATGCAAGGCCACCGGTCAGGCAGAACGGCATGTCCGCGCCCAACGTGGCAGCAATGGTGCGCAGGCGCTCTATGGGCCAGTTCAGCTCCCAGAGACGATTGACCGCCAGCATGGTCGCCGCGGCGTCGGCTGAACCGCCGCCTAGTCCGGCACCCACGGGAATGCGCTTGGTGATGGTCAACGCCACATCCGGCTCGCGCTCGGCCGCCTGGGCCATGGCGAAGAGGGCCAGTACCGCATGGTTGCGGCGCATGTCGCTGCGTGAGGAGGCCAAGTCGCCCAAATAAGCGCCTTCGAGCTCCAGAGAGAATCCTGCTCCGGGTTGCTTGGCGGTTGCGGTGACGGTGTCGTATACGCCGATTGCGCAGTAGATGGTGTCCAGTTCGTGGCGTCCGCCCCATTCGTCGTGAGCAGGTCCCACTTCCAAGGTGAGATTGGTTTTCGCCGGGCAATCCACCGTAATGGTGATGGGGGAGAGCTCATCGGACTGATGTCGGGCAGCGGCTGAGCGTGGATGTGAGATTACCGGACTCATTGTGCCTCATCTCCATCTCCACACGATTCGATGGCCTTGGCCAGAGCGGTGAATTCGGCGATGGTGAGCGTCTCTCCTCGACGGGTCGGATCGATGCCGGCGATGGAGAATGCCTCGGAGGGCGCAATGGTCTTCAATGCCGCGTGCAGGGTCTTGCGACGCTGACCGAATGCCGCATCGATCAGACGAAATACGAGTTCCCGTTGTGTGCCGTCGTCTGTGCTGTTCGAGGCTCCCGGGGCGGCCGGGTCATCGGCCTGATACCGGGTGAATCTGACGAGCGCGGAATCCACATTGGGAGCCGGCCAGAACACATTGCGGCCGATGGTGCCCACCCGTTCGGCGGTGCCATACCAGGCGAGCTTCACGCTCGGCGTGCCGTAGATCTTGGAACCGGGCTTGGCGGCGAGTCTGTCGGCCACCTCTTTTTGCACCATCACCAAGAACGAGCCGAGGTTGTCGAAACGCTCCAACAGCGTGAGCAGAATCGGTGTGGCCACGTTGTACGGCAGATTGGCGACCAGCGTAAACGATGCGTCATCGCTGAAATCAGGCACGTTCTCCGGGGTGACGGTTAAGGCATCCCGATTGACGACGGTGAGTCGTGACGTGGCTTCGGGCATGAATTCGGCGACTGTGCCCGGCAGTCGTTCGGCCAACGGCGGATCGATTTCGACTGCGGTCATGGTGGCGCCGGTTTCCAGAATCGCCAGCGTCAACGATCCCAGGCCGGGGCCGACTTCCATGACATGATCGGCAGCGGTCACTCCCGCCTCTCGTACGATACGACGGACCGTGCCGGGGTCGATGACGAAGTTCTGCCCGAATTTCTTGGTGGGGCTGATGCCGGCATCGGCCGCGATACGACGGATATCGGCGGCGCCTAACAGGTGACCGGTGGCGGGAATGGTGTCGTTCATAAGCGTGTGTTCCTTGTGGGCTTCGTAACCGATCAGTACCAACCGATTTGTTCGGAATTTTGCCATGCCTTGGACGGGCTGCCGTATCTTTGTGCGATGTACCACAGACCCCAATCGATCTGTACGGCGGCATCGTCACGGTAATTGGCGCCGAACGCAGCCATTTTGTCTGCTGGTAGCGACTGAGGAATGCCGTAGGCGCCGGAGCTCGCGTTTTCGGCATACCACAGCCATCTGGACTCGCGGTTCCATAGTTTGACCAGGCAATCCCAGTCGTTGCCTGTCCACCCGCGCTGCGCGGCGGCACCGGCGGCATAGGCCTGAGCCTGGGCTACGGTGGCGTGCCAGAGTCGGCCGGAGGGCGTGGTGGTTGTTCCTGAATCGGAGCCGGAAGAGCCGGAATTGTTGTTCGTACCGCCGCCGGTGTTACCAGTGTTGCCGGAGTTGCCGGTGTTACCGGTGTTGCCAGTGTTACCGGAATTGCCGGTGTTACCGGTGTTGCCAGTGTTACCGGAATTGCCGGTGTTACCGGTGTTGCCAGTGTTACCGGAATTGCCGGTGTTGCCGGAGTTGTTGCCGCCGGTGTTGCCGGCATTGTTGTTGGACGACTCGTGCTGATTGTTGGAACCGGAATCGGCCTTGCCGTTATCGGCGGAGTCGGATTTCTTATCGGAACCTTTATCGGTATCAGACTTGGCGGCGCCTACGGCGATGATCTGGTCGATGGCCATCGAGGTGACGGTCTCCGATTTCAGCGTCTCCGATTCGGCCACGCCATCCACATAGGTGACGTCGTACACCTGCGTCTTCTCGCCGTTGACGCCCTGCTGGCGCACATCGGCCTGCCCTTCAGCCAGATTCGGGTCGATGATGGTCTGGGTGGAGAACGGAATCACGGACGTGCGCGTCTCCTCGCCGTGGGTCACGCGGCGTACGCGCAGAATGGTCTCGTCGCTGTCTTTCTCAACGCTGACGCGATCCTCCTTGTTGAGCACGATGCCCTTGGAATCGAGGATGGAGGCGGCCGGCAGCTTGCCATTGGGGGCCACCGAGCTTTTGCCGTCGGCGATGACGGTGACCGGCCCGGACTGGTTGATCACCAGGCCGCCGGTGAGCTGGTTGTACACGTTCTTGATGTCGACGGTGATCTTCGCGGCGTTGTTCTGGTTTTCCTCGAAAAATCCCAGCAACTGGTCGGCACTGGTGGCCACGGTCCAGAAGGGAACGGACGTGCCGTCGATGTTGATGGTGGTCTGGTAGGCGGACTGTACGGTGACCACGGCATGATTGGCGAGTTGGTCGCCGGACGAGGTAGTGACGATATCGTGGGTCTTGATATCCACCCCTTGTTCCTCCAGAAGACGGGTGGCCGTCATCGCATATGTGGTGACTTGGGTGGTTTGCCCGTTGATGTTCAGGGCTACGGATTTACGCGCGGTGAACGCGAATGATCCAGCCAGCGCGATACTGGTCGCCGCGATACAGGCGATTACGCGGATGCGACGCAGTGTAACAAACCGCTGCGGGGTCCAACGCCGTGCCATTGCCATACTCTTCCTGCTGGATGAACGATTACGCCACCCATCGTAACGGTTGTTCCGGCCCATACTGCGGTTTCACCGGCCACCGTCACCATTCCTGCTCGTCAGATTGTTCTGAGCTCAAAAAAAAGAAAAGTAAAAAGGGGGCGGGAGAGAAGGGGATGTTCCCGCCCCCCTGAAGGCGCGGAGCTGGTTGGGGGACGCTCCGCCCTCATTCCAGGAAGCCCATAGTTGGGGGAAGGCTCCTGGAGTACTTACCCAAGGTAAGAATTATATGCGTAGAAAAGTCTACGTATCATATAATACGCCACTTTTCTACGCGTCGAGCCTCTTGTCGGGATCGAACCGACGACCTGCCGCTTACAAGGCGGCCGCTCTGGCCATCTGAGCTAAAGAGGCGATTGTTCTTAACGCGTAAATCGTTGCGAACAAATGACTAGTATACCGGTACTTCCCGAGTGGTCAATTTAAGCCGAGCCGCAGGCGGTATTGCATATGTCGCGGCGTCAACTTATTCGGCCACGCAGCATCAGGAGGCGACCGAAATCGGCTTTCCGCTGGCACCGATGGATGGCATTTTGCCTTCCACGCCTACCTGGTCAGCATCCAGCCCAATGGACTTGAGGAAGCCGTCCACCATATTCGTGTCCGCCAGCGTGAGCTGCTTCAGATCCCAGTATTCGCCGTTGATGGTGAGTGTGGGGGAGGAGAAGGCGCCGGAGCTGTTGAACAGTTCGGGGCGCAGGATCGTGTAGTTGTTGGAGGCGGTGAGCCAGTCGAGGTATTCGTTCTTGCCGCTGAACGCCGCGGCGGCCACATCCTCGCTCACGCCGGCCTTGACGGCCTGCTTCTCCAGCTTGGCGTTGTTTACCGGCTCGTAATTGGACAATTCGCCCGGCTGGAAATCCTCAGCGTAGATGTTGGAGAGGTAGCTCATGAGGTGGTCGGGATCGTCATCATGCTCGGCAATGTAGATGGCACCGTTGAACACGCGGTTGGAGTAGTTGTCGGAGCTCTTGTTGTTCTGGAAATTGAGGAAGTGCAAATCGATGTTGAGCTGGCCTGCGTTCATCAGCTTGACGAGCGTCGGGTCGAGTTGGCGGTTCACCGAGGCGCAGCCGGGGCACAGCGGTTCCATGTAGATGGATACGGTGGGAGCCCCCTCGGCTTTCTGGCCATACCCTTTGTTGGAGATTACGAAGCCGGCCTTGTCGTCGGCGTTAGCCGGCTGGGTACTGACTTTCTTGAGCTTGCTATAGGCCTCGTCCACGGTCATGTTGCTTTGCTGGCTACTGCTGCTGGTGTTGGACGGCCGCATAGCCTTGTACACGGCGAATCCAGCGATGGCCACCAGCACCACAATAATGGCCACCACAATGCAGCCGATGATGGTCTGCTGCTTACGCTCCTTGGCTGCCTGCTCGGCCCGTGCCTGCTGGGCGGCCTCCTCGGCCGCTCGGCGCTCAGCGCGTGTGGCACGCTTGGCCTGACGCTTCGGATCTGACATAGCTATCCCCTTGCAATCGCTTCAATGTTTGGGCCCCATCATAATGACCGGGCCTGAGGAGGACTGCGCCCAGAGCTGATCTGAGGTGAATTCCCTGTAAAAGTGTGACGGAACGAACGTATCGGATACACAACGGCCATGTGTGCGGATGGCTGATGTGTGAGATTCCGCCCCGCTCTAGGCGAACGGCATCCAGTTGATCGGCATGCCCAGAATCGGCATCGCGCACAAGGCCACGGTGATGATGGCCCATATGGTGAACAGCACGGTGCCGCGCCCGCCGCCCTTGGGCGCCGGCGCCACTGGAGCAGGTGGAGCCCCACCCACTTCGGTGGATGGCGCGCCCGCCGGGCGACTGTGTTTGAGCCCGCGCAGTACGCCGCCCCCCAGCCGAATCATCATCGACTGTGGGGCGAACACAGTGACCAGCCAGCCGATGGCCATGAAACCGCCCAGCGCCAGCCCGGAAGCGGAGAACGGCACATCATTGAGCAACGGCACCGGAATACCCCAATCCGCGGTGAAATACCAGGAGATGGTGTGAACGGGCAGTGCCAGAGCCGCGGTGGCCACGGCGGTTCCCGCCATATAGATGATGACTAGCAGCAGTATGCGGGGAATGGCCAGCAGCAGGGCTTTGACCAGATGCCAGGGAAAAGTCGCCACGCGAATCCACGAATCGGAGTTTTTGCGCTCGCCGCCGCGTTTGCCCTCGCGCTCAAGCTGGGGTTCGGTGTTATAGGCCAGGGTGAGCAGTAGCCACAACAACGCAGTGGCCGCGATGATGGCCACGAGCGGAGCATTTGCCGCCAGTGCCGCCAGCGGCGCCGCCAGCAGGATCAATGGCAGGGTGCCGCGCTGCAGATATTCCCCTCGCTTCACGTCCACCGGATTGGGCATGGGAGGATTTTGGACCATGGTTTCGGTGGGGGCCGCTTGGGCGGTTTGGTCGATGATGCGCTGCAATGCCGGGCGAATGGCGGGGTCCACCGCTGTGGGCTGGTTGCTTGCGGGATCCCAGCTGCTCTGGGCGGTGCCGGACGGGGGGAATGATGACGGCTGCGGCGTGGGGAGTACGGTGGTGCGCTCGGCCAGCGGCGTGGTTTGGTCCGGCATCGGTGTGGTCGCGCCGGTGAGTACCTGTGTGCCGGCGTCGTCGGTGAAATCGGCAGCAGCGTCGGGCAACAGTTGCGTGGCCTGCTCCGCACCGGCCGGCGGACGTGGCGGCATATCGGCTAAGGGCAGCGTGGCGGTAGCGGCGCCAGCCGGCGAGAATACGACGGTTTCGCCATCGCCGTTATCGCCCTTATTGCCGGAGAACACGGCCATGGTGGGAGCCTCAGCGGCTTCCTCGGCCGCGCGCCAGATGGTTCGGGGATTATTGCGGTCAACGCCGCCGGCCGCGCCAAAAGGGGGCATCGCCTCCGCGGCTTCGGCAACGATCGCAGCCGGTTGTCCAGCCACGGCTCCCGCGGCGAACGGTCCCGCCTGCTCGCCCTGCCAAGCGTTGGGATTCAACGCATCCAAGGCGATGGCATTCAGCAATTGATCCGGCGTGCAACGATCCCTGCGATCCGGGTCCAGTGCAGAACGGAAGGCAGCCAATGTGCCGGCCGGTAGTCCGGAAAGATTCGCGTTGCCCGAGGCCTCGCGCTCAAGTACCGCCATCATCGGCTTGGTGCCGAACACAGGCGCGCCGGTTGCGGCAAAAGCGAGCACGGACGCCACCGACCACCAATCGGTGGCGTCGTCGGATTCGGCACCGTCAATAATCTCGGGTGCGATGAATCCGGGTGTACCCATCACTAGGCCGGTGCGGGTCACGTGACTTTCGCCCTCGCCCATCGCGATACCGAAATCGACCAATACCGGTCCGGCGGCCGACACCATCACATTGGTGGGTTTGATGTCGCGATGGACGATGCCGGCCGCATGTACGGCTTTGGTGGCTTCGATGAGCTTGCGGGCCAAGCGTTCCAGATCGTCGCCCACATACCGGCCATTGGCGGCCACATCATCCTTAAGATTCTTGCCCTCGATGAGTTCAGTGACGATGAACGCCAACGTATCGTCGAGTTCCATATCCACGATGCCGCACACACCCGGATGATTGACCTTCTTCAAGGCCATGGCCTCGCGCCGCAGGCGCTCGCGCGGCGTGACATCGGGCTTGAGGTCGGGGTCGTGCAGGGCCGTGGACGCAGAGCCGGAGCCTGCCACTGACTCGTCGGTCAGGGAGTCGCGCAGAATCTTCATGGCATAGGTGGTGCCGCCGTCGTCGCGCACCCGCCACACCGACCCCATAGCTCCTGAGCCGAGCCGGGAGATCAGCGTATACCCACCAACCACTTCGCCGGGCTCAAGATTCAACGCGTTCAAATCGCTCATGCCCTCCATCCTAATGCCTTGCTGGTGCATTATTCTGGCTCTCTCCTGGGAGGCCGAGCTTGATATTTCTTGGCTCCCCTCTCTGAGAGGGGAGCCAAGAATAAATGCCGTTTACGTATTGAGAAGTGCCGTTTACGCCATTAAGGTCGATTGCCCTGACCGGATGTGGTAGCAAATTATGCGCTCGAAATGACAGGATAGGTGCGTGGGCAGGTGCGCCAGTCGTGAATTTGCGACTCTATAACCATCGGCATCAAGGATGTGTCGGCGGTGACCCAAAGGTGAGCCAGCCGGGCACATTCAACAGTGGCACAGCGATGCAAGGGCAGTATCGTGAGCCGCTGATCGAATCGATAACGATATCAGATTCGAATGCCGCGACTTCGCCGGTCGTACCTTCGAATACTTCTCCGAAGACGGCTACCTGTTCGGCGTGATGGCCTCCCAGCAGGTCGCTGGCGCTCCGGTCAAGGCCTGAGGTGTGTCTCCGATAACTGAATAGCTAAATAGAATGGACGGCCTGCTGAGTGCTACTCAACAGGCCGTCCATTGTGTATCTGAATGCGAAAAGTCATTATATGGAACGGAATATATCGATACTGTGCATTGTGCCGATTACTGATTCCGACGCAAGTATTCGCGCAGGAAGGGCACGGCAAAATCGACTTCGCCTCGTTCTGTTTCGCGGATAACGAAGGCGTCAAGGAGGCGTTTGCGGTAGGTGGCGGCATAGTTAGGCGTTTTGCCCATGCGCTGTGCAACATTCACGGTGGGAGAGGGACCATCTGACGCTGCCATGGCTTCGAGATACTCACGGTCGTTTTTGGATAAGCCTTGCAACTCCGGGATGCACACGGCGTTATCAAGGTCAATACGTGCTTCCTCGATACCTGCCGTAACATCAGCGTCGATGATGGTATCCGAGTCCCGCATGTCTGCGGCATCCCAGATATGGTAGCCAACCAGTTGAATCATATAGGGGTATCCGGCTGTCACATTGGCTGCAGTGCTTAATTGAGCGTCGGTGATGGACATGCCGGAGGCGCGGAATGTTGTGGCGAAAGCATCGCGCACTTCATCAAGAGGAATATCTGTGAGTATGTTCGTTTTCGCGCGACGTAGGAACGTGATGACTTCGTCATTGAACAAATCAGAAATCATCTGTGGGAGACCGGCGAACACGATGGCGATATTGCGTCGTTCCCTGATTTGATGCTGTATGGCAGTGGCGATGGCAATCATGTCGGATCGCTCAGCCGCTTGAGTCTCATCAATGGTGATAAGCAACCCAGCATGGCGCTTCTCAAGCGCATCCAACCGTCCGGCAATGGCACTTCTCAACGTTTCGGGCATACGCTTCGGGGATAGTTCGGCTTCTCCGAGGCCGATGCCCGCTCCAGCAAAAGTCAACGATGGTCGGATAGTGAGGTGGTCAAGGGCCCCTCGCCCGGTTCGTAAGGCATCAACAAGGCGTTCGCATAGTCCGGCAGAGGCCGTTTCTTCGATGACATCCCATCTGCGCGCTTTGGCCCGGTCTCCGAACACAGTGAGCATCACGGTTTTTCCGGTTCCACGAGCGCCGGTGACGAGCATAATGCGCCCTGGGGCACCGACTCCGTTATCGAGACCTTTCTCGAAATCGCGGATAACTTTGCCTCGGCCGATGAGCAGGGGCGGTTCCCCTCCTGCCGTTGGCTTGAATGGGTTTTCCTTTGCCTTCATGTGGACCGCCTCCTCGCTGAATCAACCTAAAATAAAAATTATCAAAATATCAAAAAATAAAAATTATCAAAAGTTGGGTTGAGCCGACTGAAGAAAACAGCCGTGGCGACAATGATTCTGCCGCAATCCGCGGTGACAACAACTGACGCGGACCTTCTTGGCAGAATCGTTGTTTGTCCCGCTTCGCCAATCAACGTCGCTCAAGTTCGGTGCGCAGACCGGCTACCGTAGCGGTCAGCTCACGCACTTCCTCGCGCAATAGGTCGATTTCGGGATTGGCTGATGTCGCAATAGCCTCTTGCGCGGCTTCCTTGGCCACTTCCTTCTCCCGAGCGTCCTCGCGCCGATCCGTCTCCAGATTGACCTGATCCACGATCCACGAGGCCAGCGTGGCCGTCACAATACCGATCAACGCGATGCCGGTGAACATCAGCACCACCGCAATGATCTTGCCTTGGAAGGTGACCGGCGAGAAGTCGCCATATCCCACGGTGGTCACGGTCACGAACGCCCACCACAACGCCGTGCCGAAGTCGGTGATCGTGGATCCGGACGCCCCGCGCTCCACGGAATACACGGCCAGCGCGCCCACGTACATGAGCATTCCCACCGCGCCGACCGCGTATACGGTGATGCGCCCGCGCACCGCCATGCCGGAGGTGCGGTTCAGCACGTGCAGCACGGTCAGCAAACGCAACAGTCGCAAGGGCCGGAGCATCGGCAGCGCGATGGTCAGCAGCGTGAACAGGTTGTGCTTGAACCACCGCCAGCGATCGTCGGCCAACCACAGCGAGACCACATAATCGACGACGAACACCACCCAGATCACGTTGATGACGGTTTCACACAGCGCGATATGCGTGCGGGAGAGAATTTCCCACGAATACACCACCAGAAACACCACGGACAGCACCATCAGCGGCCAGTCCGTCCACTTCTTCCACGTCTTCAGTCCCATATTCCGATTGTAGTGGCGCGTCCGCTGCGCCACTGCGGAGCATGACTCCGGACATCAGTGTTGTATACGTTCGTATACATTTCACGTTGTGTACGAACGTATACAGCGGTATTTTTCATCTCGTATTTCCCTTATGACTATCACCACAGTGATATAATCAAGAATATGTAAGGAGAGAGAGAAGGAGCCGGCCAATGGAGACCGCATCGATCGAACTGTGGCATGGCTCTTCGCATGTCATCAAGCATCCTGAATACGGGCTGGTCAAGCCGAACAACGATTATGGCCGCGGATTCTATTGCACGCGCAGCGTCGAGCTGGCCAAGGAATGGGCGTGCGCGGGACTGGATGACGGTTTCGCGAATCGGTACACGTTGACCACGGACGGGCTCCTCTTCCTGGACCTGTCCCAGCCGCCCTACACCATCCTGAACTGGCTGGCCATGCTGGTCGAAAACCGTCGTTTCCAGCCGACCACCGCCGTCGCCGCGCAAGGCATCGAATATCTGAAACAAGTGTTTCTGCCGGATGCCAGTCAGGCTGACGTCATCGTCGGATATCGTGCCGACGATTCGTATTTCTCGTTCGCCCGCGCTTTTGTCAATAACGCGATTTCCATCGACCAACTCGCTGAGGCGATGCGGTTGGGCGAGCTCGGCAAGCAGATCGTACTCGCCAGTCCTCAGGCATTCGCGGCACTGCGGTTCCAAGGCTGCGAAATCGCCCGCGCTTCGACCTACCACGGATTGCGTAACGAGCGCGACCGCACAGCTCGCGAAGCCTACCGCCGCAAAAGTGCGGAAGCCGATCTCGACGGCCTGTTCATGCGCGACATCATCCGCGAGAAAGTGACCAACGATGATCCCCGCCTATGATGAGACATACTTGCCGGACGCCATGGCCAACTTGGCCGGCGCCTTCGATTATGCGCTGAACGATTGCGGGTTGCCGGTCGGCCTATTCATGGACTTCTTCGCCACCTCCGAGGCGGCCGCGCTTTTCGGGCGAGGCACGCCCAAATACGTGTGTGGCATGTCCGGCGAGGAGCTGGTGGCCGAAATCATGCGGCAAACCGGTTGGGCGCGCATTCTCGATATGCCGCCAGCCGCACTGCGCGCCGGCTCAACACCCGAATACTGGGCCGGATGGGTACTCGCATACTGCCAATGGGCCAGGGGAGTGCGGTTCTCGGACATTCTCGATGTGCTGTCGCTCGACGATATCGTGCGACTGCACCCGACTCTGCACGAAGCCGACGAAAGCCGATTCGTCGACGTGTACGACGAGCGGGCCGCCCATAATCGCACCGAGGGCGACTCCCGGCTGCACACGATCCGCGTGCGCGCCGGACTCAGCCAATCCGGGCTGGCCCGCCGCTCCGGCGTTACCCTGCGCTCCATCCAAATGTACGAGCAGCGCCGCAAAGACCTTGGCAAAGCTGCCGTCTCCACCGTGCTCGCTTTGGCCCGCACGCTTGGCTGCCGCATCGAAGATCTGTTGGAGCCGTAAAGACGCGGAGTAGTATCGCGCCGCATCGATTCTGATAACTGAACAACTACTTTTAAGGCCCGGCCGGATGCTCGTTTGGACATCCGGCCGGGCCTTCTGGCTCCACACGGGGTGCCGAGGTATCCGTTCTCCGCTTCGAGGGGCTGATTTGGCCTTCCGTAGAGGTTTACTCCCGTTTCGAGGGGCTGGTGGCCCGCTAGAACACGGGTATAAACGGCTTCGCCCCACCGTCATTCCGCCATTTTGGGGATGCGCTTACTTGAGTACCAGCCCCTCGAAACGGAGATAGATCTCCGGAAAGGGTCAAAACAGCCCCTCGAAACTCAAGATGGCGGTTGCAGGGCGGTTGAAGATCAGTCGAAGAGCGGTTCAAACGCAAATGTGAACAATGCCACATGTGATTGGGCGGGTCGCTGCACGCCGATTTTCGGGGGTGCATGGGAATGGCGGAATATCAACGAAAAACCCTATATCTAGGTTTGTTATGTGACACGCGCCACTACATATAGTGCCTTGATTTCAAATCACACCGCTGTAATATGGCCTTCGCTTCACTGTTCATCAGAACCACATCAAGGGAGTCGCCATGACCGTCACCGTGTTCACCAAGCCGCATTGCCCGCAGTGCGATGCCACCAAGCGCCAGCTCACCAAGCTGGGTGTGCCGTTTGAAACCGTGGACCTGACGCAGAA
>ENA-OQHD01000151-OQHD01000151.1-human-gut-metagenome-genome-assembly--contig:-NODE-151-length-29533-cov-4.842481_pt1 | contig 29533 bp, 26 predicted proteins | sample MGYA00242560_ERZ504711 | MGnify/ENA primary metagenome ERZ504711 (study PRJEB26092, sample SAMD00036198) | human gut metagenome | host: Homo sapiens | study: EMG produced TPA metagenomics assembly of...
GGCAAGTGCCGTGTGAAGAACCGCATCGTTTAGTTTCATATTGTACGGCAAAAAATCCATACATTCCCTCTTTCAGGTCAAATGCCGGAAATCCCACGCTCGCTTTTCCATCCAGGAGTCCCTCCAGTTTCACCTGTGGATGATCATCCATCTTCCATCTTCTCTGGTAATTGTTCAAAAAAGACGTATCCATGGTCCGCATCGTGACGGCACGCTGTCCGAACCGTGTGCATATCTCCCGGCAGAATCCTTATCGTTGGAATTTCAGACCGAAGTGAGGCCATATCCTCGCCAAAATCATTCAAAAACAGCGCCAGCAGCTTGATCTCCCGATAGCTGTCCGAGATTGTTCCGTACTGCCGGATCGGCGCGTTGAAATCGTAATTGATCTCCGGCAGGTCGTTCAGATATCCTGTCGCGCGGCTCTCCTGCAGGGTGGACAGTTTTCCCTTCGGATTGCTGCCGCCGTGGTACATATAGTAGCCGAGCAGCCCTGCTCCACTTCCCATTTTTACGGTAGACATCGCTCCGACATCGCATCCCTTCGCCACCGGTCTTCTGTGCATGGTAACCTGAAGCCCGCCTCCAAGTTCTGCCGTCAAAAACGGAAAATCCTCCTCGTTGTAACTGTTTGCATTTTCCACATGATGATCACACGCAATCAGTGCATCGTTCCTTGTGTGGCTGAACACAAAGTTTGCGTTCGGCTCAATCTCGCACGTTCTCTGATCCCATGGTGCTTCACAGTAGCCGCCCATGACCGGAAGCAGATCGCCGATGCAGGCTCCGCCCCAACCGGTCGCCGTGTACAGCGGCACATCAAAGCCAATTTCCTTTGCCATTGCTGTCAATGTGCGGATATGCGCCTCGCCCTCCGGTCCCTGCAGACCGCCGACGTGGCCGTACTCATTCTCGATCTGAATACCGATCACCGGACCGCCGTCCTTTTCCATGCATCCATCGACCTGCGCATAAACCTTTTTCCAGAACCGTCTGACATAGCCAAGATATTCCTCGTTGTTACAGCGGATCGCCATGCCCTCTTTCTCTCTCTCGATGATCCAGTCCGGGAATCCGCCGTTCCGCACTTCCCCGTGCACAAACGGTCCGATACGCAAGAATACCGACAGTCCGACTTTCCGGCACAGTCTTACAAACGTTCCGATATCCCGGCATCCTTCAAAATCAAACACATTTTCCTCTTCCTCGTGGTGAATCCAGATCACATAGGCCGAGACGACAGAAACTCCGCCCGCCTTTATTTTGCGCAGTGATTCCTCCCACCACTCTTTGCGGTACCGACTGTAATGCATTTCGCCCATCACCGGAAACCACGGTTTTCCATTTTTAATCAGATAATCCCTGCAATAGCTGTACTCTGCTCTCATCGTCTTATTGTCCCTCTCATTTTTACTGTCTGCAGACAGAAATTCCGCATCATGCCGTACATCGGCGGCGATGAAATTCGGATTCCGGCAGTGACTTCCTGCGGTTTTCTGATTTCGCATGTCACTTTGTAGCCGGTCCATGCATGTTCTGTCGGATGAATCACAGTCTCTTCTTTTCCCTCTTCCGTATTGAGGAACAGCCGCACATCCACATTTGTTGTATCGGTTCCCTGAAAGGCAACAGATAATGTATACGTTCCTGCCTCCTGTACCTTTACCGTCTGGCAGATCGAAAACGTAAAGTTTTTCGGTGCTTCTACGCGTACCGCATTCACCGGCGGAGCTGGGAACGGATCGACAAACTCTGGAAACAGCTGTACTGCAACGGCATCCTCGGATTTTTCTACGTTCCAGCGCGCCAGGCCGTCTTCCCAGCCGACATCGAGCAACAGATTCTCCGCCTCCGGCAGCTCTTCCACCACGCAGATCTTCGCATGTGCAGCAAACGGAACACCTTCCACATTTCCTGTCACATCATATTCGCCTGTCACGCGTGTGTCCGGCACTTCGTTCCAGTTTACCCGCCGCTGCTCCACCATTCCGTCATACAGCAAAACCGGGAGCATCTCCGGCAGACCGCATGCTTCGTCTTTTACCACGGTCATTGGCTCCGGCTCGTAAATCTTGGCCGGTTTTTTCCCGGACAGGCATCATTCCGTGTAAACAGGAAAGAACGAATGCCCTCCATGATGGTTCCCTTCTCCTCCAGCAGACCCATATTTTCCGACCAGCCGCCCTCACCGTCTTTCGGAACACAGATCGGTTCCCAGTAATAGATACCCTGCCCCATTTCATCCGGCAGCGAAGCAACGATATTGGCAACCAGATCCAGCACCTGCTTCTGTCCGGCAGGCGTCGCCGGAAATCCTGCGATTTTTTCCTGCTGTTCATCGATAAACCCATGCGCACTCTTTCTCCATGCATGCGCCGTCTCAACGACCATAATCGGCTTTTTGTAATCCTGGATCAGCTTCGTCATTGTCTCTTTCAGATCCGTGAAAGTGCCGTGCCAGAATGGATAATAGGAAAGTCCGATCAGGTCAAAATCCTCGAGTCCTGCCTCAAAGGAACAGTCAAACCACTCTTTCAGATAGAAATACCGTCCGCCCTGGTCGAGATGGATCATAACCTGCATCTCATCTTTTCCGGCTGCAGCCCGCGCACCGCGGATTCCGGCATTTACAAGCTGTACCATTTTTGTATAATCCGGCAGCTCTCCGTCCGGAAACAGAAGGCCGCTTCGGATCTCATTTCCGATCTGAACAATATCCGGCAGAACGTCCTCCTCTTTTAATGCCGTCAGCGTATCTCTTGTATAAGAAAAAACCAGCCTCTTTTAATTCTTTAAAGCTTAAGTTTTCCCAATCTTTCGGCTTTCTCTGCTGACCGGGATCCGCCCAGAAATCAGAATAATGGAAATCCAGCATAAAGCTCATGCCATGTGCCCGGATCCGTTTTGCCATCGCCAGTGTATGCGCATAGCTGCAGTATCCGCCGGACTCCCTGACATGCTCCGGCGCATTCCAAATACGGAGCCGTACGGAATTTACCCCGTATTTCTGAACGAGATCCAGCGGATCCATAACAGTTCCGTCAAAGTCCTTCACCTGTACTCCGGCATCTTCCAGCTCCGGTATAAAAGATAGATCCATTCCCTTCTGAAATTCCATTGTTCTGTCCTCCCTGCTACGTTAGTTTGTCGATTTTCGGAATAAAATGTCGTAATCCAGCATCGTCTTCTTCTCATAATTTTCCCCTCGGAGCCGCTGGATCAGCTGACGCACGGCTGTGCCTCCCATCTGGGATGCTGCCACACTGACTGCTGTAACTGCAGGGGAATAGCAGTCCAGATTGGTGCTGTTGTAGAGCGAAGCAATCGCGACGTCCTTGGGAATTCGATAGCCTTCCGCCTGGAGCCGGGACATCACCATCGTACAAATCTCGTCGTCGCCACAGATGATGCATTCCACTTTTTTGGATATAATATTTTCAATGATCGCATCCAGAAACTCCATACGGATCGAACCATTGTAGAAAAGCTGATCCTTCTCGGAAATTCCATTTTTAATCAGCGCCCGGCAGAAACCTTCGTGACGCTTGCGGTCTACGTTATAGCTCATATCCTTGACAAGAAACGCAAATCTGCGGAATCCCTTTCCGATCAGCAGCGTTGTCATTTTCTCTGCCGCACCCTCATTGTCGGTATCCACCTGGATAATGTTGTCATACCGGCATGTTCCCGTCAGTGCTGTCGGGAAATTTGCCTGACTTAAATACTGCAGCGCACGGTCATCCTCAAGCGCACGTGTCAGGAGCATACCATCCACCCGGTTCGACTCCACCAGCGACTGCAGCTCTGAAATATCATGCGCGTTGCTCGTCGTAATCAGCACATTGTACCCGAGCATCGATGCCGATTCGCAGACGCCGAGCAGACAGTTCTGGAAATAAACACCGCTTCCATAATAAACGTCTGAAGGCAGTACCACGCCGATGTTGTGCGTCACCGTTCGGGTCCGCGCCATCTCCTCCCGCTCTTCTCCCCGTTTTGCCACCTCGAGAATCCGGTTTCTGGTCTTCTCTCCGATTCTGCCCTTACCGGACAGTGCACGGGAAACGGTACTTTTTGATACCCCTATCTCTTTTGCAATTTCCTCCAGTGTCATAAAAATACCCTGTCACTTTCTGTTAAATTTGAAAAATTCCTATATTTTTATATTTAATACGAATGCTGTTAGAAATCAAGTCATCCCTCAAAGCTTTTTGAACCATCACTTGATCTCTAAAAGAAGGAACGGCCGCGCCGGAGCTTCTGGCAGACCAGCGCGTCCATTCCCTGTTTTATTTTACTGTTTATTTTTCTTCTTTCTCCGCTACATACTCTGCTGCCTGACGGTTCATCTCATCCAGAATATCCTGGATTCCGGCGCTGTCCATAGCTGCGTTCATGGCATCGATGGAAGCGTCCACATCGTCAACGAGACCGTTGATCAGCGGGTTATAATAATTGTCGATGGCTGCCTCTACTGCTGCAAACTGTGTACTTACATTGCTGGAATCAAAGTTAAATCCGTCGTAAACATGATCTTCCTTGATGTTGTTGTTGAAGGCATCTTTGATGCTTTCATACTTGTCGTCCAGAGCCGTTCTGTTCTCAAGATATTCCTCTCTCTGGATGGTGCAGTTGTTCCATCCCCAGTTGCAGTTACTTGCTACACCATAGCCGCTCTCATCAATAACTTTGTACTGATCATCACCGACTGCTTCCCAGTGCTTTCCTTCGATACCGAGCATAGCCAGATCGTAAACATCCGGGTTGGTGTAGAATTCATTTAATACCATCATGGCTCTCTCTTTGTTTTTACTGTTTGCGTTGATGGCAACACCGTTGTTGATGTAAGAGTTTACTTTTTTCGACAGGTTTTTGTTCGGGTCTACCATCGTTACATTCCAATCCGGATGTTCCTCATTTGCCTGTTTTCCGTAGGTAAGACAGGTTCCGAGATTCCAGCTCATGCTTGCTGTTCTTCCGGTCAGAAGTCCGGTCTGTCTCTCATCGCTGCTGTTTAATACGTCGCTGGACCATGCTCCGGCGTCTACCAGGTCTTTCATCTCCTGGCAGTACTCACGGAACGCATCCCATTCACCGATGTACTGGAATTCAAGATCTTTCGGATCCTGGGTATGATACAGAATCAGCTCGCCGCCTTTCGGTGCTCCGCCCGTTGTGGAGTAGCCCTGGGACTGGAAGAATGGATACCACGGTCCGCCCTGACTTGCATAGATACCGTCTGCTGCACATGCTTTGTAGAACTTCATCAGGTCATCCCAGGATGTAATATCATCCATACCGTATTTTTCCATCAGGTCACCGCGCACTGCCAGAACTTCCTGACCAAACTCGTTGGCATAGTTCGGAACCATGTAGATTTGTCCGTCAATCTTTGCCTGCTCCCATGCCATTTCCGGAACAACCTCCCAGATATCCGGTGCATACGTTTTGATAAAGTCCTCAGAAAGCGGTGCAAATCCGCCGAGGGAAACGGTCTGCTCGTAATGGCACCAGCTCGATGCGGTAAAGATCAGGTCAAAATCTTCCTGTGAGGAGAACAGCAGGGAATATTTCGTGTCATGCTCGCCCCAGGAAAGGAATTCTACGTTCAGAGAGCAGTTCAGCTTCTCTTCCAGAATCTCATTGATTTTGGCGTAAACCTCATCAAAATCCGGGGTACGGTCGCCGATCAGATACATCGTCAGATCGACATGCTCCGAAGTGTCTGCATTCAGGTTGTCTCCCGATGTGCCGGAAGCTGCGGAGCTGCTTTTGCTGTCGCCCGTGCTTCCCTTTCCGTTGCCGGAACCGCATCCTGCCAGCATGCCGGCTGCCATTGCGGATGCAAGTAATACAGATACCAGGTTTTTTTGTGCTCTTTTTCATAAAGAACCTCCTTCATAAATATAATGTGTAATTCAAGCGGATATTCGCAATCCGCTTTGCTACTTGCTCATAACCGAATAACTGCTCCGCAGTTTATCAGAAGGAGCTTGCACTCCTCCTGATACAAGCAAGTCCCCACCCACCTGCTTATTGCTTTTCGCAATGGAAACAGGGGACTTACTTGATTCAGTTAAATTAACATGATTTGTATCAGCCTTTGACTGCTCCGATTGTGATACCCTGTACAAAATATTTCTGTACCAGCGGATATGCCAGAACGATCGGGCCGGTTACTACAATGGTAAGTGCCATTTTCAGGGACTGGGTCGGCAATGAGATTGCGCTGACGGCAGAGCCTGCGGCGTTGTTTGCAAGAAGCTTTTTATATGCCTCGATATCATTAACCTGCTGATACAGGAAATACTGCAGCGGATACTTGTTCGTGTCTTTGATATACAGCATCGCATTGTACCAGTCATTCCAATAAGCCAGTGCAATGAAGAGGCCCACGGTAGCAAGTGCCGGTTTGATCAGCGGCATTACAATCCGGAACAGAATACGGAACTCGCCGCAGCCATCAATCTTGGCCGCTTCAATCAGAGAATCCGGAAGTCCCACGATGTAACTCTTCATGATCAGAAGGTTGTATACGCTGAACAGCAGCGGAAGGAGCAGTGCAAGGTAGCTGTCCCGCAGATTCAGGGTCTGTGTCATCAGTACGTAGTACGGAACAAGACCGCCGGAAAACAAAGTGGTAAAGTAGAAGAAAAACGAAAATCTGATTTCTCCACTCAAACTCCTTGCGTGACAGTACATAAGCTGTCATAGTCTGCAGCAGCAGACCAAGTACCGTTCCGACGATGGTCAGACCGATGGTCGTGCCGTATGCGCGGAAGACAACCATAGGATCTTTAAATACGGTTTTGTATGCCTCCAGGCTGAAATCCTGCGGCAGAAGGCTGAAACCGTTCTGGATAATGGCCGATTCCGAAGAAAACGAGCCGGATACGATCATGATGAAAGGAACGAGGCAGACCAGCGCGATGATTCCGCAGAATCCGTACGCGATGATATCAAGTGCAACCGCATCTTTTCCTCTTTTGATTTTACTTGTATGACTGGAAGATCCCACTTTTCATCCCTCCTAGAATAAGGTGTAGTCTTTATCATAAAGACCAACCAGTTTGTTTACGATTACGACAGTGATAAAGCACAGTACCGACTGATACAGACCAACAGCTGCGGACATTCCGAAGTCGTTGCTGCTGATTAAGGCACGGAACGTCAGGGTATCAATTACATCGGTGTAGTTGTACAGAAGACCGTTACTTCCAACCAAGTTGTAGAACATATCAAAGTTTCCTTTGAAGATGCCTCCGACGGATAGCAGAAGCAGGATGATTGTGGTCGGCATGATCATCGGGATTGTTACTTTGAAAATTCGCTGGAACACGTTTGCTCCGTCGATGCGGGCTGCTTCATAAATCGAAGTGTCAATTCCCATAATTGCTGCCAGGTACATAACAGAACCGTATCCGATTCCCTTCCATACATTAAAGAAGACAAGGATAAACGGCCATGCCTTTGGTGTCGTGTAAAACTTGATTGGTGTTCCACCGAAGGTTTCAATCAGTCGGTTCAGAAAACCGTAGTCGGAACTGAAAATATTGAATGCCATAACTCCTACGATAACCCAGGAAATGAAATACGGCAGAAACATCAGCGACTGTGTGATCTTACGGTAATGTTTGTTGCGGATCTCGGTCAGAAGCACGGCAACGGCAATCTGCATCGTCGTGTTGATCACAATAAATGCCAGATTATACAGCACGGTATTTCTGGTAACGAGTCCGGCCTGTCCTGATTTAAAGAAGAACTTGAAGTTATCAAATCCGTTCCACGGGCTTCCCCAGATACCTCCTGCGTAGGAGTATTTTTTGAATGCCATTACAATTCCTGTCATCGGGTAGTAGGAAAAAATCAGGGTATAAATTACTGCCGGTGCAAGCATCAGAAGAAATACCCGGTACTTGTAGAGCTTTTTGCAAAACCCTTTCCAACCATTCTTTTTCATCTTCTCATTCCCTTTCTTGTTTGCGCAACTTTTTGTTGCTCAACTCTTTATTTTTCTTTGTGCCATTATCATATCATTTCGGCATATTGTTTACAATTCGCAGTTTTTATAAGATATTTCTTGTCGAAATATACTGTTTTACTATTTTTTGTGCAAAACGCGCAACTTTAGCGTTTTACCTTGTTGCGCATTGATTTTTCCATTACCGTTTGCGATTTTCACGTTCTCTTTTGATATTCCGTATTTTTTCTTGTGTATTCTGCCAAATATTCTGCAAAATAACTTCCTCAATTCCGAAATCCCGTTGTAAGAAAAGAAAAGTGCGCAACGTTTCGCATTTTCGTTGCGCACTTTCTGGTTTCTATTCACTTTTTTCCCTGTTTCTGCCTTATTTCGCAGCAATGACATCCTGCATGTCATACATGCCAGCCGGTTTTCCAGCCAGGAATTTTGCAGCCTCTACAGCTCCTTTTCCGAAAACTCCTTTGGAATATGCTCTGTGGGACAGGGTAACAACCTCGTCCGGGCCTGCGAAGATGACGTCGTGGTCGCCGACGATGGTGCCGCCGCGTACAGCAGAGATTCCGATTTCTTTCGGGTCACGCTGCTCGTGGCGCTGGCTTCTGTCGTATACGTAGTGGTACTGGTTGTCCATTGCCGCGTTCAGGCTGTCTGCCAGGGCGATGGCGGTTCCGCTTGGAGCGTCGCATTTCAGTTTGTGGTGTTTCTCCACGATCTCCATATCAAAGCCTGCTTCGGCAAGCACTTTTGCAGCTGCCTGTACCAGTTTCATCAGCGTATTCACACCAAGGGACATATTTGCAGAGCGGAGAACCGGGATTTTCTTTGCTGGTCTCCTTCACTTTTTTGAGCTGATCCTCGGTGAGGCCTGTGGTGCAGAGGACGAGTGGAAGTTTTTTCCTCCTTGCAGGCATCGAGCAGTGCGTCGGCTGCCTTGTAGGAAGAAAAGTCAACGACTACGTCTGCCGGAACATCGCATTCTGCCAGGCTTTTGAATACCGGGTAATCGTTCTGGCCGTTGTCGTTCATATCGATTCCGGCTATGATTTCTGCATTTGCATCTTCTTTTACCAGGCCGGTGATGACCTGTCCCATATGGCCGTTGCAGCCATGCATAATAATTTTAACCATTGTCTTTTCCTTCTTTACTTCGTGTATTCTTAACTTAAGCCAGTTTGATTCCAAAATCTTTCATAGCCTTTGCCAGGCGCTCCTGGTTCTGCGGCTCCATCTCGGTCAGCGGCAGACGAAGCGGTCCAACCTCTTTGCCCATCAGGTTCAGCGCTGCTTTTACCGGAATCGGGTTTACTTCGCAGAACAGCGCATCGATGAGCGGCAGTGCTCTCAGCTGGATTTCTCTGGATCCGGCCACATCGCCGTCGAGGAATTTCTGTACCATGTCGTGGGTCTCACGCGGTGCTACGTTGGAAAGAACGGAGATTACACCGCTTCCGCCAAGGGAAAGGATCGGCACAACCTGATCGTCGTTTCCGGAGTACAGATCGATCTTTCCATCGGTCAGCTGCATAATTTTTGCGACCTGGGAAATGTTTCCGGAAGCCTCTTTGACTGCAACGATATTCTCAACGTTGTTGAACAGATAGACGATCGTTTCCGGTGCAATGTTTACGCCGGTTCTGCCCTGAATGTTGTAAAGGATGACCGGCACTTTGACGCTGTCTGCGATTGCGGTAAAGTGTGCAATCAGGCCCTTCTGTGTTGCTTTATTGTAATACGGAGAAACGAGAAGAAGTCCGTCCACGCCGTATTTTTCTGCTTCCTGAGACAGATAAATTGCTGTCTCCGTGCTGTTGGAGCCGGTTCCTGCAATTACCGGGATTCTGTGATTTACTTTTTCCACGGTATATTTGATGGCATCCAGATGCTCCTCATGGGACAGGGTCGAAGCCTCACCGGTGGTTCCGCAGATAACGATGGCGTCGGTTCCGCCGGCGATCTGCTCCTCAATCAGTTCTCCGAGTTTTTCGTAATTCACTTCCTGTGTTTCGGTCATCGGTGTGATAATTGCAACAGCTGCACCTTTAAAAATAGACATTCTCTTTTCCTCCTGTATGTTGTGTCAGATAAAACCATAAGAAATCAGTCGCCGGAGCTTATCTCCCACGGAAAAGTTTCACTTTCCGTTTAAAAAATGAGGCGCCTCATCCCAGATAAGATCGCCTCCAAATTCACACATACGCAGTATCTATGATCAGATAGCTCTCCATCTCTCGATGACAGTCGCAGATTTTTTCCAACCTGCGCCCAGGAGCATACCGGTTCAGCGCCGGATGTCCTTCGGCATTCTTCCCTTTTCCTCTTCTTCTTTTGCTGCTGAGGCATCCGAAAAGGTACTCTTGAAGTAATGCGACCTCTATCCACTTCAGTTCTGCTTTTACTATAGCATCATTAAATTTTCTTGTCAACAGCGGATCGCGCTTTAACTCTCACTATATTCCAGCTTGCTCACCGAAACCTCATATGCGGTCCGCTTTTCCATTTCCGTCTCGCTCAGCCGCTTCATATATTCCCGGCTCTGGATCCGTCCCCAGATGAGAACGTGGCCGCCCACGGCAAACGCAGAGGCATACCGCGCATTCCGTCCCCAGCAGATGCACGGGATATAATCTGATTTTCCATACGGACGGTTGACCGCGATCAGAAGGTCGGCGATCTCTCTTCCCAGAGGTGTTTTCCGGTAGACCGGCGGTTTACATATGTATCCATCGAGGTAAATCTGGTTGGATTTGACGGAATCGTCCTCTTCCTCCACGAAGCTTAATTCCCGCGCAAATACGGAGAGTACCAGACGGTTCTTCTTCTCCTCGTGGCGGTTGTAGGACCGGAACTGACCGCTGATGCAGATCCACTCACCCTGGTAATCCTGTGATACGTCCACCAGCCGCTCGGAGACCATCACCGGAATGATGTCCTGCGATTCACTCAACCGCTTGACCATCACATCGACGAGGTAAAAGCCCTCTCCGAATACCTGATGGCTGAATGTAAACGGGGAGACAATCTCTCCCATGATAACCACCTGATTGTTTTCAATCATCTTGTCTGCCATAATGAAAATCCCCTTCCTTTGTCTTTTCTTTCTGAATATTGATTTCTGATCGGTACTTTGCTGATCTATAATCCTAATGTATGAACCACATTTCTTTTTCAGAACCACTTTTTTCCAGATTTTTTTATTTCTATTCAAATCAGCATTCTGCCCAATTTTTTGTATATGTTTCTGTAAAAACCGCACCACATGCTTCGTATTTTCTACCATTGCAATACAAAAATGTCACATCTTCCCTGTTTTTTTCTCTGTTCTGTGCTATAATAGTTCAGATAGGCAGGCATCCAGCAGAGACAAAACGGCAAGGCACCTGCCTTTGTGCTGTGATAAACATTCCCGGCCGGCTTGAAATTTTGAAAAAGTTGAACCCGGCAGGGTCACCCATAGGAAGAGGAATGAAGAAATGAAAACAACGAGAGAAGATGTAAGAAACGTTGCCATCATCGCCCATGTCGATCATGGTAAAAAGCTACACTGGTAGACGAGCTTCTGAAACAGAGCGGCGTTTTCCGTGCCAATCAGGAGGTTCAGGAACGTGTCATGGACTCGAACGATATCGAGCGTGAGCGTGGAATCACCATTACTTTCCAAAAATACAGCAGTTTACTACAAAGGAACGAAATCAACATCATCGACACCCCAGGCCATGCGGACTTCGGCGGCGAGGTTGAGCGAGTTCTGAAAATGGTAGACGGCGTTATTCTGGTTGTAGACGCATTCGAGGGCGCTATGCCGCAGACCCAAATTCGTGCTGAAAAAAGCACTCGAGCTGGATCTGTCCGTTATCGTCTGCATCAACAAGATCGACCGCCCGGAAGCACGCCCGGATGAAGTTATCGACGAAGTGCTCGAGCTTCTGATGGACCTCGATGCATCTGACGAACAGCTTGACTGTCCGTTTCTGTACGCATCCGCAAAGATGGGTCATGCAGTACTCGATCTGAACGATACCCCGAAGGATATGACTCCTCTGTTCGATGACCATCCTGAAATACATACCCGGCTCCGACCGGCGATCCGGAAGCTGGCACACAGCTTCTGATCAGTACCATCGACTACAACGAATACGTTGGACGTATCGGTGTCGGCAAAGTTGAAAAACGGAACGATCCGCGTGAACCCAGGACGTTATGCTGGTCAACCACCACGATCTGACCAAGAAGAAAAAAGTAAAGGTCAGCAAACTGTATGAATTTGACGGACTGGAAAAAAGTAGAGGTTACTGAGGCAGGCATCGGTTCTATCGTTGCTGTTTCCGGTATCCCGGATATCCACATCGGAGATACTCTCTGCGGCGATCTGGACAACCCGGTTTCCATCCCGTTCCAGAAAATCTCCGAGCCGACTATTTCCATGAACTTCATCGTAAACGACAGCCCGCTGGCCGGTAAAGAAGGTAAATACGTAACTTCCCGCCACCTGCGTGACCGTCTGATGCGTGAGCTGAACACTGACGTTTCTCTCCGCGTCGAGGAGACTGATTCCGCAGACTGCTTCAAGGTTTCCGGCCGTGGTGAGCTGCATCTGTCCGTCCTGATCGAAAACATGCGCCGTGAGGGATATGAGTTCGCAGTAAGTAAGGCAGAAGTTATCTACAAAGAGGACGAGCGCGGACGCAAACTCGAGCCAATGGAAATCGCATACGTTGACGTTCCGGACGAGTTCTCCGGTACTGTCATCCAGCTCCTCAGCGAGCGTAAAGGCGAGCTTCACGGCATGAGCCGCGCAAGCGATGGTTCCACCCGTCTGGAGTTCGAAATCCCGGCACGAGGCCTGATTGGTTTCCGTGGAATCTTCATGACCTCCACCAAAGGAACTGGTATCCTGAACACCGAGTTTGAAGATTACGCACCGTACAAGGGCGACATTGAATACCGCAAACAGGGTTCCCTGATCGCTTTCGAGGCAGGCGAGTCCGTTACCTACGGTCTGTACTCCGCACAGGAGCGCGGTACTCTGTTCATCGGACCTGGCGAGAAGGTTTACGCCGGTATGGTTATCGGACAGAACGGTAAGGCCGAGGATATCGAGCTGAACGTCTGCAAGACGAAACACCTGACCAACACCCGTACTTCTTCCTCCGACGAGGCACTGCGTCTGACTCCGCCGAGAATCCTTTCCCTGGAGCAGGCTCTGGACTTCATCGACAAGGACGAGCTTCTTGAGGTTACTCCGGTTTCCTTACGTATCCGTAAGAAAGAGCTGGATTCCAGACTTCGTAAGAGAGCGGCAATGAAATAATTTTTGTAACGTTTTTGACAAGAACCGCCGGTTTCCTCTGTTTTAAGAGTGAACCGGCGGTTCTTTTTATTTGTCATTTTTCTGTTTTACTCGTTTGTTGCTCCGTTATGGAAGCCGTAGTATGTCTCCCCTGCGGCGAGATCCACGCCGTTTGCTGCGGCAAGTGTATGAATCGTAACAAGTTCATACCCCCGGTTTACCAGCTCCGGTACAATCGTTGCACAGGACTCTACAGTCGCCTCATGGATATCGTGCATCAGGATAATGTCTCCCGGGCTTACGTTGTTGAGGACAGCGCTGATGTTCGCCTGGACATTTTTCGTCTCCCAGTCCAGGGTATCGACATCCCACATGATGCTGGGACGACCGATCTCCGCGAGCAGATCGTCGGTGCTGTTTCCATAGGGAAAACGGACAACCGTTGCACCCTGACCGTTGTTGTACTGGGCAATCAGATCATCTGTCATCTGGAACTGTGCAAGCCCATCATCAACACTCAGTTTTTTCATATTCGGGTGCGAATAGGAGTGGTTTCCCAGCTCGCAGCCAAGCGCCGCCATACGCGGAATGGTGTCTGCGCCGTATTTCTCAACGTTGCTTCCGAGCATAAAGAACGTCGCCTGCGCGCCATACCGCTCCAGCGTATCGAGAAGCTCCCCTGTGTAGACATCCGGGCCGTCATCAAAGGTCAGGGCTACCATCATCGAGCCGTTGCGGTCTGGCTGGTAAACACCCTGGTCATCAAAGTAACAGCCTTTTCCGCCGATCGCTTTCCAGCCGGTCGCCATGTAACCATTGGAATCAAAATGGTACTGGTTTCCGTCGATATCTGCCCAGCCGTTGACGTAGTACGTTGTGGCATCCGTTGCGTACCACCAGCCCGACGAGCTGTACTGCCATCCCGGCGTCTCATTCGGCGGCGTGGTCTCCGCAAGCTTCTTAATTCCCGCATTTCCCGATCCGTCCTCCGCCTCCGGCGCCGTCTCGCTCACCGTCTTTGCGGCTGTGTCATTACTCAGTACAATTCCTTTTTTCGCAAGCTGCGCTCCCGCAAATTTCCAGATAAGCGCAAGAAAAAGAAGGCCGATTACCACACACAGGGAAATCCGTGATACTTTCTGCATCATCTGTCTGCGGCGCATCTGCTTTCTTCTCTGTTTCAATGATTTTCTTTCCATATGATCTGTTTATACTCCATCGTCCCGCCCCTTTGCGGAACTTTCTTCCATCGTAACACAAACGTTTTTTCGACATTTTTCTACTTACTATCATAACGTGATCTGACCTAAGATGCAAGGCACAAATTCTTACATTTTCCACTTCTGGTAAATTAATGTTTATCGTTTCTTAACATCTTGTCACAAAAAAAGAGTGACTCTGCACCCATGGTAAAAGCGGATACAAAATCACTCTTTGTCACTCTCTTTTAAAAAACCTGGTTTCTTTCTGGTGCTTTGCCACCAAATCACAGGTCTTCCACCTGTCCAGCCTGATTATCCTCTCTGCTTAAGAGTAACTGCAAAATTTTGAACGTTGCCAGAACAACAGAAGCAAACACCTTATGCCTCATGTCCTATTTTAGGAAGAGATTTCTCTCTTGGTATTTCTATTGTACGCAGAGTTCTCAGAAATATCAACCGTTTTCTCAAAATCACTTCGACAGCTCAACGCCCTTCAGGAAATCGCTGCCCATCACCCATTTTTCGTTTTCCAGCGTCACAACGGACTCGAGTTTCCAGGTGACGGTCTCTATTTTGGTTTTGCGGAAGAAATGGAGGAAACGGGTTCGTCGCTCGATCGCAGCGGTCACGTTGGTTTCGATCTTCATCTGGTTGGATTCGTTGGTTACGGTTGTGGAGACGCTGCTCACGGTGATGCTGGTGATTCCGGTGTTGGTGTCGCTGTTCAGGTAGGCATCGCAGAGCTGCTGGTACTGTTCTTTGGCGGTTTTTGCTGTACGGCGGTGTCGGCGGAAAATTCATTTTTCGATGGTGCTGAAGGATTTTTCCGGCGGCTGCGGCTGTGAATACCTTGTCCAGGGACTCTTCTGTGCGGTCGGCGATGGTTTTCGCCGGTGGAATCGTTGAGTTTTAAACTCCGGCAGGAATTCCATGCTGCTGTTGTCCTGCACGAGGACGATCTCGCGGTATGGGTCTTTCTGTTTTTCGGTCAGTTCAATGGTGTGGCCGCCGAGGAAGAGATACGGGATTTTGTAGATGCTGACGTTATCTGCCGTCTTTTTAAATACTTTTTCCCGACCTGCACGCCGTCCAGATAGAACGAGGCATCCGCCGGGACGGTGATTTCGACATCCGTCACGCAGCTGTCTTTCGGCACAACGTACCACTCTTTGAAGTTCCATTTTACGGTATCCCCGGCGGCGATCTCCAATGTTTCTTCCTGCGAGTCGCTCATGCCTTTTAACGTGTACCGCACAGTATAAATCCTGTTTTCCCCGGTCTCAAGATTCTGTTTTCTGCGCATGAAAAAGCTCTTGATCTCCGGTGTTTCCTGCCCGTCAGTGCCGTCCTGTTTTGCTTTCCAGGTCATTGCATTGACGTAGTTCTTCCGCGACAGAAACGTGCTGTCCGGGAACTGGCATACATCGTACGCGCTGTTCCAGTCTCCTGCCAGGCATGCTTCCACGTAATTCCGTCCTGCCGCCTGCGGCGCATACAGATACGCGCCTGCCATAAAAAATTACGGCGCACAGAATCAGAAACAGACTGAGATTCACGATCAGAATCCGCAGACTCATCGGCAGATCACGAAATTTTGCCGCCCGTATTTTCACAGAAAGCTCCGTCGTCTCTTCTCCGTCTTTTTCCACATGGCGGAATCTTTTTCCTTTTCTTTTCCACTTCTGGAGCATAGTTTACCTCATCTTTTCCTCTTATTTAGACTGTTCTTTCACCGCATACGTATGCACCCGGTCGCTCTTCTGGCTGTATGCCTCTCCCTCGGAATAATACTCCTCCGATGTCGTGGAAAAATCGCGTAATCGTCTCTTTCACACGCTCTCCCGCCGTTTGCTGGTGGAGAAACAGCGCTGCAATCATCAGAATCACAAATATATCCAGAATCAGTACCGCCGCATTTGCCACGATGCCAGGTAATTTTTTTGATCCACATAGGCTTCCCTCTTTTCTGTCTCCATTGTAACAAAATGCTCCCGAAAACACAAGGAAAGCAGAGACCCCGGCGAACCGAAAATTCTCTGCTTTTCACAAATGACATATTTATTTTTTAAACCCTTGTTTCAATCCACAGTCGGTAATTTCACAGAGTCTGACATGTCAGCAGAATGCTGACTGTGGTTTGCCTCATGTCAGTGGGGGCATACCGATTTCTCTCCGCCCGCCACTGCCGTTAACTTTCTTATTTGCAATTCATCTCACCACCTATAGAGGTGGGAGAATCCTTGCTATTATTTGTTGAAGGGTTTACTCCTCGGTATCATCCTTTGACGGAATCATTTCCTCAAAGTCGAAGTCGAGCATCGGCTCTTCCTCTTCAGCTGACGGTTCTTCAACCGGAGCTTCTGCCATCGGAGCTGCCGGAGCATCGTCCTCAAGATCTTCGGTCAGAATCAGATCCTCGTCCTCTTCTTCCTCGATCATGCTGTCGGTATTCAGATGAATGTTGCTGTAGCACTTCATACCGGTACCGGCCGGGATCGGTTTACCGATGATAACGTTCTCTTTCAGGCCTACCAGATGGTCAACCTTACCCTTGATAGCAGCGTCGGTCAGAACCTTGGTGGTCTCCTGGAAGGATGCTGCGGACAGGAAGGAATCGGATGCCAGGGATGCTTTTGTGATACCAAGCAGTACCTGTTTTCCTTCTGCCGGCTCTTTGCCTTCTGCGATCAGAGCTTTGTTGGTCTCGTCGTAATCCAGGAAGTCTACCATGTCGCCCGGAAGGAATTCGGTATCTCCGTTCTCCTCGATGCGGATCTTCTTCAGCATCTGGCGAACGATAACCTCGATATGCTTATCGTTGATTTCTACACCCTGCAGACGGTAAACTCTCTGTACCTCGCGGATCATGTAATCCTGAACGGCACGTACACCTTTGATCTTCAGGATATCGTGCGGGTTGACAGAACCTTCGGTCAGCTCGTCTCCGGCTTCCAGAACAGTTCCGTCTGCGATCTTAATACGGGATCCGTAAGGGATCAGGTATGTCTTGGATACGCCGTCTTCCGGATTGGTAACAACGATTTCGCGTTTCTTCTTGGTGTCTTTGATCTGTGCAACACCGGCGATTTCGGTGATGATGGCAAGTCCTTTCGGCTTTCTTGCCTCGAAAAGCTCCTCGACACGAGGAAGACCCTGTGTGATATCTCCACCGGCAACACCACCGGTATGGAAGGTACGCATGGTCAGCTGTGTACCAGGCTCACCGATCGACTGTGCTGCGATAATTCCGACAGACTCACCAACCTGTACTGCCTCGCCGGTTGCCATGTTGGCGCCATAGCATTTTGCGCAGATTCCGTTACCGGAACGGCAGGTAAGAATGGTACGGATTTTTACTTTTGTATAATGCTCACCGTTCTCGTTGATGCCGTCTTTGATGACACGGGCAGCACGTTTCGGGGTGATCATATGGTTTGCTTTTACAATGACGTTGCCGTCCTTGTCTTTGATCGTCTCGCAGGAGAAACGACCTGTGATACGATCCTGCAGACTCTCGATCTGCTCTTTTCCGTCTGTGAACTCGCTGACCCACATACCCGGAATTTCGTCCTTGCCCTCGGCACAGTCGATTTCACGGATGATCAGGTCCTGAGAAACGTCTACCAGACGACGGGTCAGGTAACCAGAGTCGGCGGTACGAAGCGCGGTATCGGACATACCTTTTCGTGCTCCATGTGCGGACATGAAGTATTCCAGTACCTGAAGACCTTCACGGAAGTTTGACTTGATCGGCAGCTCGATGGTGTGTCCGGTTGTATCGGCCATCAGTCCTCGCATACCGGCCAGCTGTTTGATCTGCTTATCGGAACCACGGGCTCCGGAGTCAGCCATCATGAAGATGTTATTGTATTTATCCAGTCCGTCGAGCAGTGCTTTTGTCAGCGCATCGTCGGTCTTCTTCCAGGTATCTACAACCTCTTTGTAACGCTCTTCGTCTGTAATCAGACCACGTTTGAAGTTTCTTGTAATCTTGTCTACCGTTGCCTGTGCTTCGGCGAGCATCTCCGGCTTCTGCGGCGGCACGGTCATATCGGAAATGGATACGGTCATGGCTGCACGGGTGGAGTATTTATATCCGGTTGCCTTGATATAGTCCAGAACCTCTGCGGTTTTGGTAGCTCCGTGTGTATTGATGACTTTTTCCAGAATCTGTTTCAGCTGTTTCTTTGCAACGAGGAAATCAACCTCAAGCGCAAGCTCGTTACCCGGAACCGTACGGTCTACGTATCCCAGATCCTGCGGCAGAATCTCATTGAAGAGGAATCTTCCGAGTGTGGAGCTTACGTTCTGCTGCATTACAGTACCATCTTCCATCTCTTTTTCCGCAGCGGATGGTAATCTTGGTCTGCAGGGTAATGTATCCGTTCTCGTATGCCAGGATGGCTTCGTTCATATCGCGGAAGAAGCTTCCTTCGCCCTTCTCGCCCGGACGCTCCTGTGTCAGATAGTAGATACCAAGAACCATATCCTGTGAAGGAACGGCTACCGGACCACCATCGGACGGTTTTCAGCAGGTTGTTCGGAGAAAGAAGCATGAAACGGCACTCTGCCTGCGCTTCTACAGACAGCGGCAGATGGACAGCCATCTGGTCACCGTCGAAGTCGGCGTTGAATGCGGTACAAACCAGCGGGTGCAGCTTAATCGCTTTACCTTCTACCAGAATCGGCTCGAACGCCTGGATACCCAGACGATGCAGTGTAGGGGCACGGTTCAGCATAACCGGATGCTCTTTGATGACGTCCTCAAGAACGTCCCATACCTGCGGCTCGAGTTTCTCGACCATTTTCTTTGCGTTTTTGATGTTGTGTGCAGTGCCGTTGGAAACCAGCTCTTTCATAACGAACGGTTTAAACAGCTCGATTGCCATTTCTTTCGGCAGACCGCACTGGTAAATCTTCAGTTCCGGTCCTACGACGATAACAGAACGGCCGGAGTAGTCAACACGTTTACCAAGAAGGTTCTGACGGAAACGGCCGGATTTACCTTTCAGCATGTCGGACAGAGATTTCAGAGGACGGTTTCCAGGACCGGTTACCGGACGGCCGCGGCGGCCGTTGTCGATCAGGGCATCAACTGCCTCCTGGAGCATACGTTTCTCGTTGCGCACGATGATATCCGGTGCACCGAGCTCCAGCAGTCTCTTCAGACGGTTGTTACGGTTGATGATACGGCGGTACAGGTCATTCAGGTCAGATGTTGCAAAACGTCCTCCGTCAAGCTGTACCATAGGACGCAGATCCGGCGGAATAACCGGAACCGCATCAAGAATCATCCACTCCGGACGGTTTCCGGACTCACGGAATGCCTCAACAACCTCAAGTCTCTTGATGATGCGGGCTCTCTTCTGTCCGGTAGAATCTTTAAGACCTGCCTTTAATTCAGCAGACTCTTTTTCCAGATCGATTGCCATCAGAAGCTCTTTGATGGATTCCGCACCCATACCTGCACGGAAGCTGTTTCCGAACTCCTCTCTGGCATCCTGGTATTCTTTCTCGGTCAGAACCTGTTTGTACTGTAATTTGGTATCGCCTGCATCAAGAACGATGTAGTTTGCGAAATACAGAACCTTTTCCAGAGTTCTCGGAGACAGATCCAGGATCAGTCCCATACGGGACGGAATTCCTTTGAAATACCAGATGTGGGATACCGGAGCTGCCAGCTCAATGTGTCCCATACGCTCACGGCGCACACTGGATTTTGTTACTTCTACGCCGCATCGGTCGCAGATTACGCCTTTGTAGCGAATTTTCTTATATTTACCGCAATGGCACTCCCAGTCTTTGCTTGGTCCGAAGATTCTTTCACAGAACAGACCGTCTTTTTCCGGTTTCAGCGTTCTGTAGTTGATGGTCTCCGGTTTTTTTCACCTCGCCATGGGACCACTCCCGGATTTTCTCCGGGGAGGCAAGTCCTATTTTGATGGCATCAAAGCTCATCTGGTAATTTTCTTTTTTTGCTGTTTCTGGCATTTGATTACCCCTTTCCTCGCAAAGCGAAGATCTACAAGTTACATGTCATCATCTGAACTTTCATCCAGATCAAGATAAGAGTCTTCTTCTTCATCCTCTTCCACATCTACCATTTCTTCTCCGTCAAATTCTTTCTTGGAGAATCCATAGTCACCAAATCTCTCGTCCTCTCTGTCAGAGTAACGGTCTCCCTCGATGATGTGGTTCAGGTTGGTATCACCGTAATCAACTGATTCCATAATTTTAACTTCGGTATTGTCATCACGCAGTACGCGGACATCGAGTGCCAGGGACTGCAGCTCTTTCAACAATACTTTGAAGGATTCCGGAATACCAGGCTCCGGAATATTGTCGCCCTTGATGATGGCTTCGTATGTCTTCACACGGCCAACCACATCGTCAGACTTCACAGTCAGGATCTCCTGCAGCGTGTAGGATGCACCGTACGCCTCAAGAGCCCAAACCTCCATCTCTCCGAAACGCTGTCCACCGAACTGAGCTTTACCACCCAGAGGCTGCTGTGTAACGAGGGAGTATGGGCCGGTAGAACGGGCATGAATCTTATCGTCTACCAGGTGATGCAGTTTCAGGTAATGCATGTGTCCGATTGTCGTTCTTCCATCGAACGGCTCACCGGTACGTCCGTCGCGGAGCTGTACCTTACCGTCTCTTGCGATATCAACACCCTTCCACAGTTCTCTGTGATCCAGATGCTCTTCCAGATACTGATATACTTCCGGAAGCAGAATATCTTTATATTTCTCGGAGAATGCATCCCATTCCATGTTTACATAATCGTTTGCCAGTTCCAGGGTATCCTGAATATCTTTCTCGTTTGCGCCGTCGAAAATCGGGGTGGATACGTTAAATCCAAGCGCTGCTGCTGCAAGGCTCAGGTGGATCTCCAGCACCTGTCCGATGTTCATACGGGACGGCACACCCAGAGGATTCAGCACGATGTCCAGCGGACGTCCGTTCGGCAGGAACGGCATATCCTCTACCGGAAGTACACGGGAAACGACACCCTTGTTTCCGTGACGACCAGCCATCTTATCGCCGACAGAGATTTTTCTCTTCTGTGCGATGTAGATGCGGACTGCCTGGTTTACTCCAGGAGAAAGTTCGTCGCCGTTTTCACGGGTAAATACTTTGGCGTCCACGATGATACCATACTCACCGTGCGGTACTTTCAGGGAAGTATCACGTACTTCTCTTGCTTTCTCGCCAAAGATGGCACGGAGCAGACGCTCCTCTGCGGTCAGCTCGGTTTCTCCCTTCGGAGTTACTTTTCCGACCAGAATATCACCGGCACGTACCTCTGCACCGATGCGGATGATTCCACGCTCGTCCAGGTCTTTTAAGGCTTCATCGCCGACGCCCGGAACGTCTTTTGTGATCTCTTCCGGTCCAAGCTTGGTGTCACGGGCCTCTGCCTCGTACTCCTCGATGTGGATGGAAGTGTAAACATCATCCTGTACCAGACGCTCGCTTAAGAGTACGGCGTCCTCGTAGTTATATCCTTCCCAGGTCATAAATCCGATCAGCGGGTTTTTACCAAGAGCAAGCTCGCCCTGGTAGGTAGACGGACCGTCTGCGATTACTTCGCCGGCCTCTACATGGTCACCTTTAAATACGATCGGTTTCTGGTTGTAGCAGTTGCTCTGGTTGCTTCGCATGAATTTGGTCAGATGGTAAACATCTTTTGTTCCGTCATCATTGTTCATGCGGATCTCGTTGGAGCAGGAATAGGAAATGGTTCCTGCTTTTTTTAGCAACGACGCAGACACCGGAGTCTACGGCTGCTTTTGCTTCGATACCGGTTCCTACTACAGGAGCATCGGTGATCATCAGCGGTACGGCCTGACGCTGCATGTTGGATCCCATCAGCGCACGGTTCGCATCGTCGTTCTGAAGGAACGGGATCAGCGCCGTAGCAACGGAGAATACCATCTTCGGAGACACGTCCATGTAATCAAACATGTGCGGCTCGTAGGACTGGGTCTCATCCAGATAACGTCCGGAAACGTTCTTGTTGAGGAAGTGTCCTTCTGCATCCAGCGGCTCATTTGCCTGTGCTACATGGTAATTATCCTCTTCATCTGCGGTCATGTAGACTACTTCGTCGGTAACACGCGGATTTTTCGGATCTGATTTGTCAATTCTTCTGTATGGAGCCTCAACGAAGCCATACTCGTTGATGCGCGCATACGATGCCAGAGAGTTGATAAGACCGATGTTCGGTCCCTCAGGAGTCTCGATCGGGCACATTCTTCCGTAATGGGAGTAGTGTACGTCTCGAACCTCGAATCCGGCACGGTCACGGGACAGACCGCCAGGTCCAAGGGCGGAAAGACGTCTCTTGTGCGTCAGCTCTCCAAGCGGGTTATTCTGATCCATGAACTGGGACAGCTGGGAAGATCCGAAGAACTCTTTGATTGCAGCTGTAACCGGTTTGATATTGATCAGGGACTGCGGAGAAATTCCGTCGATGTCCTGTGTTGTCATACGCTCACGTACCACACGCTCCATACGGGACAGACCGATGCGGTACTGGTTCTGAAGCAGCTCACCTACGGCACGGATTCTACGGTTGCCCAGGTGGTCGATATCATCGGCATTTCCTGCGCCGTATTCCAGATGCATGTTGTAGTTGATGGAAGCGAAAATATCTTCCTTTGTGATATGTTTCGGAATCAGGTCGTGAATGTCACGTTTGATCGCCTGTTTGATCTCTTCGATATCGGTATTTTCCTCCAGGATCTTTTCCAGAACCGGATAGTATACTTTCTCGTTGATGCCAAGTTCTTCCTCGTCAACATCTACCCATGCTTTCAGATCTACCATTAAGTTGGAAAGAACTTTTACGTTTCTCTCCTCTGTCTGAATCCATACATACGGTACTGCTGCGTTCTGAATCTTGTCTGCGAGTTCCAGAGTAACGGTGGTGCCTTTTTCTGCAAGGATTTCACCGGTGGACGGATCTACAACATCCTCAGCGAGGATCTGGTTGCGGATACGGCTGCGCAGTGCAAGTTTCTTGTTGAATTTATAACGGCCTACCTTTGCCAGGTCATAGCGACGCGGGTCAAAGAACATGCTCATGATGAGGCTCTCTGCATTTTCTACTGCGAGAGGCTCGCCCGGACGAATTTTCTTGTACAGCTCGAGAAGACCTTCCTGATAGTTGGTGGAAGTATCTTTGGTGAAGCTTGCAAGAATCTTCGGCTCTTCACCGAACAGCTCTACGATCTCTGCATTGGAACTTACTCCAAGTGCACGGATGAGGACTGTGATCGGAACTTTTCTGGTACGGTCTACGCGGACATAGAAGACGTCGTTGGAATCGGTCTCGTACTCCAGCCATGCTCCACGGTTCGGGATTACGGTACAGGAGAACAGTCTCTTTCCGAGCTTATCATGTGCGATGCCGTAATAAATACCAGGGGAACGTACCAGCTGGCTGACGATTACTCGCTCTGCACCATTGATAACGAATGTTCCTGTTGCTGTCATCAACGGCAGATCACCCATGAAAATTTCGTGCTCTGTGATCTCGTCTTTTTCCTTATTATATAATCTTACTTTTACCTTTAACGGTGCCGCATAAGTAGCGTCACGCTGTTTACACTCTTCGATTGAGTATTTTACGTCATCTTCACACAGTGTAAAGTCTACGAATTCAAGGCTCAGCCGTCCGCCGTAGTCGGAGATTGGTGAAATGTCATCAAAGACTTCCTTGAGTCCGCTTCTCAGGAACCAGTCATAGGAATCCTTCTGGACTTCAATCAAGTTGGGCATTTCCAATACTTCTTTTTGTCTCTGGTAACTCATTCGCATACTTTTTCCGGTAGGTATCGGACGTATTCTGTTTTTCTCCATTGACGTTGTCACCCCTTGTGTTATAATATATTTATTACCGCTCATGCCTGAACAAAAGGTTTTAGGCATATCTTGCCATAATAGTGCATTTTCTAGATTATCATGTTTTTTCAAGTGTGTCAACAAAACAGATTGTATTTTTTTCAGTACAATCTGTTTTTTACTGGTTTTTCTTCCGTGACCCTGTTAGAATAATACTTTAGATGTGATTGAAAGCACCGAATTTTCAGAAAAAAGCCGCCTGTTTGATTTTTTTTCATTTTTTCAAATTCAAACAGGCGGTTTTTTATTCTAATTTTTTAATATTTCAGAGCTCCATCCCGATTCCGCTTATGCCGCGTCGAATCGTTCTTTTTAATGCTGAATATTGTCAGCCATCATGTCCATAAAGCTCCATGGTTTCAGAACTTTGTTGATCTCTGCAAACACTTTATCATCGTAGTTGTGTTTTACTTCAGTCTTTCTGTCAAATACCATGGTATCCGCATCCTCTGCTTCTGCTTCCGGCCAGTGCGGGAGCCCCTCGTGGTCCGGATTTCCGTTCTTTGCGAAGGCGAGAAGTGCTCCGAAGATTTCGCTTTCCAGTTTATCGCTGACATCCGGGATGCCACAAATTTCTACGAGATCTGCGTTTCCGAAGAAATACGGGATATCGGAGCAGTGCCATGCCGGCTTGCCGTGCTGGAACGGGAATTCCAGAGCGAAGTTGTAGAGATATGCTTTGCCGCCGCCTTTTGCGAACAGTTTGGCAAGTTTTACGGTCGGCTCACGCATTGCACGGTCGATCGCAAGAACATCCACGCCGTTCTTCTCCGGATATGCTGCTTTGAAAGCATCCAGAACGTTTTCGGCATTGTCTCCATAAACCTTTTTGAGGATTTCCAGAATCTCTTCTGCGGTCAGTTTGTTCTTATCATAAGCTGCCGGTGCAAACGTTGCGAACTCGCCGTATACGGTTCCGATCATCATCGGAATCTGATGTGCATGCTCACGGAAGCCTGCGTCGAATGGATTTCCGCAGAAGTAATCGCCCTTTTTCGGGCCGCCGCCGATGTAGCCGCCACTCTGTGCGATAGCCGGGGATACCTTTGCATATGCTGCGGCAAGCTGCGGATACGGTACGGTTTCCAGCTGCACCACATCATCAAAGCCAAGCTCTTTCATCATTGCCGTGACAATCTCTGTTCCGTCTTTTTCTCCTGCGCCGAGCGGATCCCCTTCCATCACACCGCTCATGACAAGACCTTTCTGGAACAGACCGTCTGCTGATGGAATCTGCATCAGGTCAGTCACCTTCATTCCGCCGCCGGACTGGCCGAAAATGGTTACATTCTCCGGATCGCCGCCGAACAGGGCGATATTGTCATGTACCCACTGCAGGGCTGCCACCATATCGGCGTGGCCTGCGTTTGCGGAGCTTTTTGTATTTTTCCCCAAATGGAGACAGATCCAGATATCCTAAAATATTCAGTCTGTGATTGACGGAAACAAGAATCGAATCACCTTTCTTTGCGATGCTGACGCCGTCATACGCAACCTGCTCAATGGAAGATCCTGCTGCATATCCGCCGCCGTGGAACCATACGAGTACCGGCTTTTTTGCTTCCGGATCGAGTTTGTTTGTCCAGATATTTAAAGACTGGCAATGCTCATCCTGCGGCCAGTAACGGTGCGGAACCATCAGCTCGCCGTTCGGTGTATCCTGGTTCTGGAGCGGGCATACAAAGCCATAGTTCGTTGCATCCTTCACACCGTCCCATTTCGATGGAACCGGCATCTGGAAACGGTCCGCGTATGCATACGGAATTCCTTTGTAAATGTAAACACCGTCATAAAAATAACCTTTTAAATCGCCGGATGTGGTATGCAGCACCGGCACGCCATCGTAATCAAATATTTTCCCCATTTTGAAATACCTCTTTTCTGTAGAATTTAGCATTTATGTTGTTTTCAGTATAAACAATATTTTCGTCCTTTTCTACTCGAATTGCCGCAAGATCTTCTTATATTGTTGCCTTTTTTTCCACTCTTTCTCTGTATTCTCCCACCGCGAGTGCAAATTTTTTGAAGATTTTACAGAATCTGCTCCACCTCAATCAGCGCCGTCTCGTGCGGCTCCAGGCGTTCCTGCACCGTGAGGCTGCCTTCCGGGTCGGTTTCCTGCTCCCAGACACGGTATTCCGGGTCCGCACTGTGGCACAGCATCGCGCGCTCCATCCGGTTCATCCGCTCCGGAGCTCCCATCCGCACCCACGCATCGTAGCTGCTGCCGTGCTCTTTCGTCACTTTATACAGCCGCAGGCAATATTTTCCCGGTTCCAGTCCGGTCAGCTTCACTGAAAAGGTCCGGATTTCCCCCATATTGAATACGCGGTAACGGTCCGTGCGGGAAATATTCACGGCATGGCGGTAGCGGTACAGCATATCGTAGTGAACATAGTTGTAAAGGTAAATCTGGCTTTGGTTTTTCTCCGGCTCTGTGCTGATAAAATAGCCGTCCCCACGCTTCACCAGACGAGATCCCATTCTGCCGAGCAGCCGCAGCGCAGTGCAGACCGCCTTTGGAATGCCGTTCATCGTGAACAGCCCAAAACCTCCATGATACGTTTCCCGCGCCGGAAATACTTCATCCAAACGGTCATTGACCGAGAAATACGCAATTCCCTGCAGCGCCTCTTCATTTTCCAGAAGATTTTTAAACAGCCATGCCGCTTTATAACAGGTATCGTTGCACAGATCCCTCTGCCAGATGTTGCTGCTGCACTCATCCACCAGAACCGGCAGTGCACCAAGCCCAGCCTTCTGCAGCAGACCTTTTACTTTCTCCCCGCGGTTCCGCAGAAAATCCGGGTCGCGGCTCACAATCATATTGATGCTCTCGTTGTTCTGGATCAGATTCATTTTCTCCTCTTCCTCTCCATAGATCACCGTGCCAAACGAGCGGAATGCAAAAATTTCCGGCACACATTCCTTTTCCTTCATAGTTTCGATAAAGGCTTTGAGATGTTCCTCCGGTCCAAGACCAAAGGAAAGACATGTTACAAGATCCGGGCTCACACGTTTCATCTCCTCGTACGATGCTTTCCACGTCTCAAAGAACTCATCTCCTCCATCAATCGTGATCACGTCTCCGCTGATCCACGGGTTGAAAATCCAGCGCCGCATCTGGTTGATTCCATACCGTTCCCTTAGATGTTCCATCAGGTTTTTAATCAGCATGCGCCACTCAGCCAGATCTCGCGGAGAGCTGCTTAGCGCCGGACGCATCGTTCTTCCCGGGTCTGTTTTTGCCAGCAGCAACGGCATATGGCCGAATTCCAGCAACGGCTTCGCTCCCGTGGAAAGGATGAAATCGATCACCTCATCAATATAGTTCCAGCAGAACTGAATCTCGCCCCACATATTCCGCCGAAATACGCACATATCATCATCAAGAATTCCTTTTACGCGGATCAGCTCATAGCCGAGCTCCTGCACCAGCTGTTCCAGCTCATCCTGCACCTCGCGGTTCAGCACACTTGCCGCATAACCAGCATTGATCACGCGCTTCCAGTGGCCTGCCACTCTTGGTTTCCGTCCGTTTACTGCCACTATCACGGAAACGGCACTCTCATTTGTCGTCTCAATCTCCTGCTCCGTGACCGCTGCATACTGCAGGAGACTCTGGAAAATATCCTGGTCTCCCGCCGCCTCTTCCCGCTCTTTTCCTTTCTTTTCACGCTGTTTTACTGTATATTCCATCTGCTTCCGGTATTCGCTCGGTGTCATACCGCGGTATTTGCGGAATGCGCGGATCATCGCCGTCTCATTGACAAATCCATTGTGATAGGCAATCTCCGTCAGCGTTGCGCCGCTGTGCATTTCCTGTACAGCATGCGCCAGGCGCACCTGCGTCACGTACTCCCGAAATGATACACCGAAATACTGCGGAAAGCTCCGTGAAATATAGGCACGGCTCAGATAAAGATGATCCGCCAGATCCTCCAGCGTAATCTCTTCCCGGCAATGCTGCAGAATATAGTCTGATGCCTGCTGAATGCGTTCCCGTCCGCTCCGGCCCTGTTCCACCTTTTCCCCGGATGTAAAGTAAGAAAGCAGATCCTCCAGAAGCGCCGTCACACGGCTTTTCATATAGATCGGTTGTTCCTCATTATTCTTGTACATCTCAAGAAAGATCCGTGCCATATCCCGCCGGATCAAATCAAATTTTTCCTGCTGATCTTCCATATAGAAAAACGACTGACATTTGACTTCACATTTCAGCAGCTTAATGTGAAATGAAGCAATCGTCTCCGCTGAAACGCAGAGCGACAGGGCAAGTCCGTCTTCGTCCAGATCCAGATCACAGATCTGAAACCGGTTGATCGCAAAGATAGATCCCATCGGGAGATTGTGAACTTCCCCGTCCTCGTAGCTGACTCTTCCACTCCCACGAAGCAGAAATAAAAGTTCAAAATCCGGATTCCACAGTTCCCGTTTCTTCTCCGGCCGGAGTAGCCGAAAACGGAATCCCGGCATTTCCTGTTTTGTTCCTTTCAGCATCATGTCTTCGTCTCTGTTGTCTCTTTCCATTTCACACCTCATGATAGATTTTTTTGTTGTATTGTACCACAAAAAAGGGTCCCGCAAAAAATGATCTTCTCCTTTTGTGGGACCAATTTTTCGGTTTTTGTTTTAGTTTTTGCAATTATTCCTTCACCTTCAGCACCAGACACTGATACGGTTGCAGACGGATCGTTTCCTCGCCTGCCTCGCAGGTGTCATAGTTATTCAGAAGTACTTCTTCGATTGTGTCTGTAAATGGCAATGTAATGCCATCCGCAAGAGAAGTAGTAAGGATCAGAATATTATTCTTCTCATCCTTCCTGCGGTACGCCAGAACGCCGCTTACCGTCTCGTATTCCGGAATCAGCGTTCCGTAGAGGAAGGTTTCTTCCAGATCTTCACGTCGTCTTACTGCCACCATTTTGCGGTAAAACCACAGCAGGGAATCAGGATCTTTTTCCTCGGCCTCATAGTTCAGTTCCGTATAGTTTTTATTCACCGGGAACCACGGCGTACCTGTTGTGAATCCCGCCTCGGCAGATGCATCCCACTGCATCGGAGTTCTGCTGTGCTCGCGGCTCTCGCGGTTGATCTGCTCGAGCGCTTCCGCATCCGTTTTTCCTTCTGCAATCAGACGGTCGTAAT
>ENA-OQHD01000153-OQHD01000153.1-human-gut-metagenome-genome-assembly--contig:-NODE-153-length-29350-cov-8.190706_pt1 | contig 29350 bp, 28 predicted proteins | sample MGYA00242560_ERZ504711 | MGnify/ENA primary metagenome ERZ504711 (study PRJEB26092, sample SAMD00036198) | human gut metagenome | host: Homo sapiens | study: EMG produced TPA metagenomics assembly of...
CTACGTTTTCAAGAAGTCATAGCTATTTTTCTTTGACGTTCTTACGAGATTGGATTACTATGGTTGTTGATAATGTTAGGAGCCATCTTCTGCCAAGATATAAGTATCTTGTTTCAGACGATTTTGTCCAAGGAATTGGGATTTTTTGAGTGTTTACCATTTTGGTGCTAATGTTCTCTTAATAGCACTTACAGGAGCTCCCAAGATAGACGTCATCACTGGTTCCTTATCCGTCGTTACAGCAACTGCCTCAACAGTAGCCTCAAAGCTTGGCTTATTTTTCTACCTTAGGCTTAGCAGCTAGTGAACGGATATTCGTAGATTTTAGTTGATTGAGCTTCTTGGCGTAGGTAATTTTTGGCGTTTATCACGTACATCACGCTTCGCCTTTTCACGGGCTTCTTCAGCATAAGTCATTCCATCCTCTTGTGTTTCAGCTCGGTCTGGAGCCTGCTTACGTTTATGAGGCTTAGCTGACAAGAAATCATGGTTCAGAAAGAAATCGTTATAGTCCTTATCCTGATAAGGACCACGGATATTAGTGATTAAATCTTCATTTTCGTATAAACGCATAGAGATAGGTTCTTGCAAGCAAGATTCTCCGTCCGGAATCAACGGAAATTGTCGTCTTTGGCGATGCATAAAAGACTTCCTTTCGTTTTCGAGATGATGCGTATCTTAATATAAACAATCGGGAATGGGGAGATACGTCTTGCAATATTCTATTATAGCCTAATTCAAAAGATTTGCCTAGTGTCATTTTTATATCTTAGTATTCCAATATTAAATATAACAGATTAAGATATTGCAATACCAAGAATTTCTTTAATATCCTCAACTGTCATGCTAGCACAGCTTTCATTGCCATCTAATACTGTTGTAACGAGATTTTTCTTACCTTCTTGAAGCTCAAGAATCTTCTCTTCGATAGTACCTCTTGTAATCAAACGGAAAACTTCGACATTTTGTTTCTGACCTATACGATGAGCACGACTAATAGCCTGCATTTCCACCGCTGGATTCCACCAAAGGTCAATCAGAATAACTGTATCAGCACCAGTCAAGTTGAGCCCTACCCCCCTGCTTTTAAAGAAATCAAAAAGGCATCTCGACTCCCCTGATTGAAGGCTCTGGTCATCTCCTGACGACTATCAGATGGGGTCGACCCTGTTAGCTTATAAGAGGAAATACCTAACTCTTGTAAAAGTTCCTCTGTAATATCTAACATCCCACGAAATTGTGAAAAAAGTAAGGACACGATGGTCTGATTCCTTAATTTGACTAAGTAGGTCTCTAAGACTATCTAATTTCCCACTATCACCAGCGTAATCCATAAAGAGGGCTGGCGTGTCACAGATTTGGCGTAAGCGGGTAATTCCTGACAAGATTTCCACCTTACGACGATTGATTTCCTGATCATTTGCTGAAATTAAACCTTGTTGCATCTGTTGCAATTGTGCTAAATAAATAGCCTTTTGACTATCCGACAATTCACTTTGGTGCGTAATTTCAATCAGGTCCGGTAAATCAGGAAGAACCTCATCTTTTTTACGTCTAAGAATAAATGGAGTAATGTACCGGGCCACTTCCATAGGTGTTAGCTTAAGAAAAGTTTTCTTAGCTGGTAAAAGCCCCGGTAAAACAATCTGGAAAATAGACCAAATCTCCAACAAATGATTTTCAATAGGCGTTCCAGATAGAGCTAGGCAATGCGGAACAGAAAAATCACGTAAATATTGAGCAATCTTCGTCTGAGTATTCTTCATGACCTGTGCCTCATCTAGAATGAGATAATCATACTGACCAGCCTTATAAACATCAAAATCCTGACGGAATGAAGCATAGCTAGTAATAATAATCTGATGGTCTTCTGCAATGATCTCATCACGTTTTGGCTTAAGTCCATAAGAAACTGCTACATCTAACTGAGGAGCAAATTTTTTAAACTCATCCTGCCAATTGTAAATTAAACTCGATGGCGATAGAATCAAGACTCGTTGTCCATCCTCTAAATGTGCAGAAAGATAAGCAATGGTCTGTAAAGTTTTCCCCAACCCCATATCGTCGGCTAAAATACCACCAAAACCATAGTGATGCAACATTGATAGCCATTGAACTCCTCTTTCTTGGTAAGGACGAAGGTCAACTTCTACATGATAGGATGGCAAGTCGAATGTTTCCGGTTTTCTCAAATGTTGCGCTAGCTGTTGAAAATCTTCTGAAAAACGAACAGAATCATTTTCTGAAAGAGAGTCCATCAATTGATAGGCGGCTAATTGATGGAGTTCTAGATGCCCTTCCCCCGAATAACGGGCCCTCAAAGTTCTTAGACTCTCACTGATACGTTGTGTCCCCTCATCAAAGACAATCAACTGACCACTACGATTAACAAAGTAGGGCGCTCTGTCCATCAAAGCTTCTAAAGCATGATCCACATCCTCATCATCGAGACTTGAAAAATCAAACGAAATATCTAATAGATTTCCTTGACGCTCTACCTGAATTTGTGGACTCTGTTCAACACGTAAGTCACGCAACTCCTGTCCAATAAGAACTGGCCCTGCATTTTCAAAAGCTGGTAGAGTATTTATAAAGAAATCATAGAGCTCTTGATTGCTATTTAAGCGTTTAGATGACTGAAAATCAGGGGTAAATCCATGTTTAACCATCAAACGAAAAATAGCCTGTTCATTACGATAGTTACTAGTAAAGCCTAAATGACTTAACTCATAACGATTATCCACAACATATCCATCAAAATCAAAAGCCAATGTGAGCACAACCTCGCGTTCACCTTTCAAATCAAAGCGAAATCTCGGGGTGAAATCTTTGATATTAAACGCTTTTGGGGCTTTAACCGGTCCCATAGTCTTAAAATCAGAAAGACTAGCAGCTAAGATAGCTTGTTCTTCTAGATTAAAACTGACATGTTTATTCAAATCGCTTCCGATAGGGAGAGAACGTAAGCCAAGCAAAATTTTTTGCTGTTTTCTATTAAGACGATAGAAAACACCCTGATAAAAGATAATACGATTATTAAAAAATGTTTGGCTATTTTTCTCAGCAACAGTCAATTCAATCATTTTGGGCTCGACACAAATATCAAACGAGAAAAGATTGGCTTCAGCAGTCAAGTCCTCTACCAAAAAGCTGCGATATTCAATACCTTCCCATTCAAACCTGAAGCCATCCAAATCTTGCATCAACCTCAATCCCTCCTCAAAAAAACCATAGGGGAGACTAAGGTGTCGTGCATTATTCGGTAAAATAAAGGTTAAATTTGTTTTGGCTTCATCTGGAATCATCCGTCCTAAAAAGTCTAAAAATGCTTGTGAAGCCTGGTCAAACTGAATGAGTGATAGAGGTTCATAGTAATTCTTACCTATCTGATAATAGCCTTCAGTCTCTATAAGCTTGAGGAAGGCTGGGATATCTCGAACAACGTAAGAACGTTCGTCCGGTAAGCGACGTAAACGTAAACTCCACCAAATCTCTGAACCAAAGGTAGATTCCTCTCCCTCTACCGTGAGGCTATATCTAACTGTATCATCCTCATTCAGAGAAAGGCTCTCTAAAAATAAACCACCAAAAGAACGCCCCCGCTCTTGGTCCTGGGCGGACTCTTGTTTCTCCTCTAATTTTGCTAAGAGACGCTGGCCCTCCTTAGCATTTTTTAGATAATACTCAACCGCTGCCAAATGAGAGCAATAGCCTTTTTTGAGCGAAAAAAATCACAGTCACACATGATTTCAGGATCATCGAGTGCATAAATTAAATGATGTTGGCCAACCGTCGTGTCCAACTGAGTTTCTGAGACCTGACTAATGGCAATTAAACCCTTTTCAAAAAGTTTAATTCCCTCATTACGAACTCTACCCGGAATCAATTTCGCCATAGTATTCACCCCTATCTTATCCCCCTATTATAGCACAAAACTCTTATAAACTCGGACTTCACAAAGATAAAACAAAAAAAACACTCCCTAGGGAGTGTCGTCGATTTTTATTAATAATCAAGTTTATCTGAGTGACCTGAACCATTGCCTACATAGTAACCTGTCTTACAGTTGATACTAAAGAGATAAGTTCCATCTGGAAGGTACATGTTGTAGTAACCATTTCCGTTGATGATGTTGACTGGCTCAAGGATAAAGTTATCTCCTGAGAAGTACCCACGTGAGTGAGATGTTGCAATGATCTTATCAAGAACACCATCAGCCCAAGTCCAAGCTGGATTACTTGTATCCGCTACTACGTTTGCATTATAAGGCACACGAGAGCGATCACGTTGAAGGATAGATGGATTGTAATTCATGATGCCACGTGTCACAACTGTTGAAGTTGCAGCTGTACCACTAGAAACTCCACCAGCCGCACCTGTTACACCTGAATTAGCTGCTCCAGATGTGTTATCTCCCGAAGGAGTAGCGGTATTAACACTTTCAGAAGCTGTCACTGCAGACGTTGCACTTGCAGCCTTACCCTTTTCTTCAAGCTGTGTTTTACCGCCCTTAATGACTTCTTGGATAATGCTATCAAGACTAGCATTGCCAGTATTTGTTACACGTTCTGAAAGATCATTAAAATTTGCATCAGATTTAACTGAGATAGAGGCATTATAGCTACCGTCTACAAGAGCATCTGATTCATACTTACTATTGACTTTTTCAATAGCTTCGATTTGTTTCTTCAAGTTATCGTATTTGGTCTTAGCTGCATCATAATACTTGGTTTTTTCCAATTTTTTAAGTAGTTTTTCCAAGTCTGATAGCTTACCAAATTGATCATTAGCTAGTTTTGTTTGCTCATCATCTGTGAAGAAATTCTTATACATGTCTTCGAAGGCTTTATTATCAGAAGCTGATGCGCCCTTGCTTGATGATGATATCACTGCTGAAGAAGCAGTGCTTGTAGTTTTCGCAGATTGGCTATGTGTTACTTTATAAAGAGCATAGCTCCCACCAATTATAGCTAGAGCAAGAACCGTGAGAGCACCGATAACAACACCCTTACGGCGATAAACTGGAATATCACCATCAAAGACATCTTTATGAGATGGAGAAATAGACCCTGAAGAGATTTTATCTTCTGCTGATGGACGACTAACTGTCATAGACACTTTTGGTGTCGCTTTTGCTTCATCAGCTTTAACTCCTGTTACACCAGCAACTGTTGTGGCAATAGCGTCTGAGTCGATTGTTTCTGAGACTTCAACATCTTCCAACAGAGGTTTAGAGGCTTGTGGTTCAGAAGCCTTGTCATCAGCAGGTAAAGTACTTTCTGGTTCCGGATCATCAACATTGTCTACCATAGCAGTGTTATCAACTTGTTGATTAGTTGAGGTAGTCGTCGCAGTAAGGGCTTCACCAAGATCAAATTTTTCTGCTTCTGACGTGATAAAACGGTCAGCATTAGTTGATGTTATAATGGTTTCAGAGCTTTCACTTTCTGGTTTCACAGTAATTTCAGAGTCAACAGGAGCTTGAGTATCATCTGCCTTAGTTTCAGTTGTGCCAAAACCAGATGTAATAGGTGTTACTGTTTCGTCAGCAGTCGTTGAGTTAGTTGACTCATTAGCCAATGTTTGACCAATCAAACCTGAATCAGCAAATTCCTGACGTTGCTTTTGAATGAAGGCATCCAAGGGTGATGTATCGCCATCTGCTTCAATTTTCTTTGAAAATTTTTGTGAGGTAACTTCTTCACGATGTTGCTTAATATACTTATCCAAAATACTATCTGTTTCGGTTACACCAGCATTAATCTCAGCTTCTTTGCGGACAGCCTCACCGACTGTCATTTCCTTGGCATCTTGGAAATCTAACTCTTGGCTTTCTTCATAGCCATTTTGTGTTTTATCTTCTGACACGTTTAATTTACCTTTCTAGCCTCAGAACGGCGAACACGCTCTCCAAAATATTGATACAAATCAACGCGAAGTGTTCCGTTATAAAGCTTACGTTTTTTATCAGCTTTCATGCCGTATTTACTTTCAAATTGTTCATCACTGGTCAAGATAAACTTGCTCCACGTTTTAAGCGGCGCAAAAGTTTGACCCATTTCATTATACAAGATATCCACGGCCTTGTCATCCAACAAGCGCTCCCCATAAGGAGGATTTGAAATAATGACACCGTTTATTTTATCTGTTTTCAAGTCCTGTAAACGCATTTGTTTGAATTTAACAACATCTTCAAGACCAGCTTCGCGAGCATTAGCCTTAGCAATCTCAACCATACGGCTATCAATATCACACCCCATAATGTCTAATGCAACATCGTAATTTGCCTTGCTATCAGCTTCATCTCGTACTGACTGTACTAAATCTTTACCCACCCAATTCCATGCCTCAAAAGCAAAATCACGATTAAAACCTGGTGCAATATTCATTCCAATCATAGCAGCTTCAATACAGAAGGTCCCCGAACCACAAGTTGGGTCAATCAAAGGTTTGTCAGGATACCAGTTGCTAAGTTCAAGAATAGCAGCTGCCATATTTTCTTTAATAGGTGCCCCACCTTTATCAGTACGATAACCACGCTTAAAAAGACTAGCACCTGTAGTATCAATTAAAACAGTAGCCTTATCCTTTAAGATGGAAACTTCAATCTTAAATTCCGCACCTGTTTCTTGAAGAGGCACTCCTTCCGGACGGTGGAAATACTTCTGTAGTTTTTTAACGACAGCTTTTTTAGAAATCGCCTGAACAGACGGCTCATTATGAAGCTTTGATTTAACACATTTAGCTTTTGAAATTGGGAACTTTGCACCTAAGGGAAGATAATTTTCCCAGTCCAAAGCAAAAACTCCCTGAAAAAGCTCCTCAAAAGTACGTGCTGGAAACTCACCCACCACAATCTTGATACGGTCTGCAGCTCTCAACCAAAGGTTAGTTTCAGCAATTGCACGAACATCACCTTGAAAACGCACCTTACCATTTTCAACCTGGGTCTCATACCCCAACTCACGTAGTTCACGTCCAACCACAGCTTCAAGTCCGGCTGCAGCAGTTGCTACTAATGTAAATGTTTCTTTCATTGTCATCCTTTTACCTAATTATTACGAGTACAAATTTCCCTAAGCTATAGCTTATTATTCACTCTTGCCCTTAGATGGTAGACGCAAAAGAGACGATTCTTGCTAAAAGAAGGCTGAGACATGTGTCCCAGCCTCACCTATATGCAATTTTCTATAAGCCATGTTCTGTTCCAGAAGTGACTAGGTACCACTTCCTTCGATAATCATCTGTCTACTGCATAGCAGTCAGAATGGTCCGTTCGTTTCCGGCCATCCCATGCCCCTACCAAAGTTTGGGTTGCTAGCTTGAGGGGTTTACCGCGTTCCACTTTTTAGGTTTCCCTAAAAACTCCGTCACTGTGGCACTTTCAGAGCTACTAAAACCTATCCGAAGACTTAGCCAGTTCGCTCGCCGTAACTTGAAAATCAAGTCCCTAGGCTTATTGATTCGCCTAGCACAAACACTACTGGCATCACAGCCAGTGCTAGCATGGACTTTCCTCATGGAAGACTTGCAACCATGCGATTATCCGAAAATTGCACAAAACCAGTTTTATTCGACGATTTGTTTTCCAAAGACCTCTTTTTCCAAACGACTGATACGTTTTAAGATATCATAGTTTGAAGCCGAAGCAATATTGGCAGTGGCATGTGATGGTTCACTTGTCGCACTTGCATATGCGGGACGGCTTGCAGGAGCCGATGTTGCCTTAGCCTTCAGTTTTGCATTTTCTTCTTGCAATTCCTTAACTAGAGCAATGTAGACAGTGTAATCTTTGATCACATCATCTAGAAACTCATCAACTTCTGTTTTATCGTATCCACGTATGCTTGTTTTAAATTCTTGTTCGTAGATTTTCTTGGGCGTTAAATTAATCTTAGCCATTATTCTTCTCCAATACTTGTCTTATCCAACTTACTAATACTTTACAGTCTATTGTTTTCATGATACAGAAAAAAACTATAAAATGCAAGTTTAAAACGCAATTATATCCTATTCCGACATGACTTCATTGAGGTCATCAAAAGTCAATCGAAATAAGGGATAATCACTTGCTGCTATTATCATATTGTAAAAATATTTCAAATTTGTTTCATTTTCAGGCTCATAAAATAAATAAGCTTGGTCTGTATTATCGATGAGAAACTGATTAAATTGTTTGAACTGAGCTGGCGATTGATAAGCTGGAAAACTATACTTTACGAAATCAACTTGTTTAAAGGCTACCAATTTTTCTTGGTTAGCTTCACTCCAATTCTGACCGTGTGTTTCAAATGGAAATAACGTCGCTAACCTCAAAGGGTAGTCTTTCTGAAGTTCCTTAGCTACTTCTAGCGCCCAAAATTCAAAACCAAGGTTCCCAGTAAAAATCATCCAATCCACACCTTCATCTAAAAAATCGTTTAAGATCACGTTTGATTGCTTTCTTAATGATGTTTACCTTAGGATCCTTGTCTTTAAAAACACCAAGTTCAAAGCTCTTATAGCCCGTTATGAGTAGTGATGTCATTTATTGTTTTCCTCGCTCATTTTATGGTATAATAAAATAGTCTTTATGCATATCTTATAAATAAGAAGGGAAAGAAATGGTAAACTATCCCCATCAGATATCTCGTAAGATAGCACAAGTACGTACTAAAAAATCTAATAGAGTTGACTTTGCCAATCGGGGGATGAACTTTGAATCTGCTATTAATGCGACTAATGATTACTATTTGTCGCGTGGCTTAGCCGTTATTCATAAGAAACCTACACCGGTTCAGATCGTCAAAGTCGATTATCCAAAACGCTCACGAGCAAAGATTGTAGAAGCTTACTTTAGGCAAGCCTCAACTACTGACTACTCTGGCGTTTACAAAGGATACTATATTGATTTTGAAGCCAAAGAGACACGGCAAAAGACATCTATGCCTATGAAAAACTTTCATGCGCATCAAATTAAGCACATGTCTCAGGTCATCAATCAAGATGGAATCTGCTTCGTGCTACTCCACTTTTCAACGCTTAAGGAAACCTACCTTCTGCCTGCCAAAGACTTAATCGCTTTTTATCAAATTGATAAGGGACAAAATCAATGCCTCTTGATTATATCCAAAAAAAGAGGTTATGCAATCGCAGAATCAGCTTATCCTCAAGTTCCTTATTTAGAGATCATTGGAAAAATTATTAGGTGGTAACACATAATGGCTAAATTTAATTTCAGCAACTTTAAAGAATCACTTAACGGTTCAACTAAACGTGCTAAAAACACACAGGTTAAACGTTCAGATTCTTCTCGCTATAGCAAAGGAAAACCGCTCAGCTGCTTCAGATCAAAATTTAGGATGGCGTATTGCAAAATACGCTTTTATTGGACTACTCACTTTCTTTGTAATCTGTGTCATCGCTGGTGGTGGACTCTTTGCTTACTGTGTTAGCAGTGTTCCTAAACTTACCGAGAACAAGTTGCAATCAACAAACTCAAGTAGGATTTACGATGGTAATGGTAGTCTTATTGCTGACTTGGGATCCGAAAAACGTGAAAGTGCATCAACAGATGAGATTCCTATAATCCTAGTCAATGCAATTACCTCTATAGAGGATAAGCGTTTCTTTACCCATCGCGGCATTGACGTTTATCGTATTATGGGAGCCGCTATTAACAACCTTCGCCATAACAGCACTCAAGGGGGATCTACACTTGATCAACAGTTGATTAAGTTAGCCTACTTCTCAACTAATACCTCAGACCAAACCCTTAAACGTAAGTCACAAGAAATATGGTTATCTCTCCAAATGGAGCGTCAGTATACTAAACAAGAAATCTTGACCTTCTACGTTAATAAGGTTTATATGGGTAATGGTTACTACGGTATGAAGACCGCAGCTAAATCTTATTTTGGTAAAGAATTAGGTGACCTCTCAGTTGCCCAAGCAGCTCTTCTTGCTGGTATCCCACAAGCACCAACACAATATGATCCTTATACTAATCCGGATGCTGCTAAAGAACGTCGCAACACTGTTCTTAATGAAATGTATGAAGACAAAAATATTTCTAAAGAGGAGTACGTGCAAGCTAAAGCAACGGATATATCAGATGGTCTTCTTCCACTTACGAATAAAGCTAGCTACGAACCATACCTAGATAACTACATCAAACAAGTTATTGAACAAGTCTCTACCGAAGCCAATGCTGATATCTACTCAGCTGGACTCGATGTCTATACAAATCTTGATCCTGATATTCAAAAATACATTTGGAATGTCTACAACTCAAATGATTATATTGCTTATCCTGATGACAAATTTCAAGTAGCTTCTACTATCATTGATGTTACCAATGGACGTGTTGTTGCTCAATTGGGATCACGTCACCAAGACGAAAACATTGCCCTTGGTACAAACCAAGCTGTTCAAACTGATCGTGACTGGGGGTCTACAATGAAACCTATCACCGATTACGCACCTGCTATTGAAAAAAGGGTATATACTAACACTGGTACTACCGTTTACGATACCCCTTATAATTTCCCAGGTACTTCAACTCCAGTTTACAACTGGGACCGCAAGTATTACGGAAGTATCTCTCTGACTTATGCGATTCAACAATCACGTAACGTTACTGCGGTTAAAGCGCTTCAAGCGACTGGCTTGGATTATGCTCAATCCTTTTTGAAAGATTTAGGTATTGAGTACCCAGAGATGTTTTATTCAAACGCTATCTCATCTTCAACAACATCATCAGATCCTAAATATGGTGCTTCAAGTGAGAAGATGGCGGCTGCCTATGCAGCCTTTGCCAATGGTGGTACTTACTATAAACCTTCCTACATTAAATCAATTAAATTTGAAGATGGTTCAACAAAATCATACGATTCTAAAGGTGTCGAGGCCATGTCGCCACAAACAGCTTATATGATGAATAGCATGTTGAAACAGGTTTTGACAGGTGGTACAGCGACTGAAGCTTATGTACCTGGCACCATCAATGCCGGTAAAACGGGTACATCTAACTACAGTGACGATGAGTACTATCAAGTACAAAAAGAAAGTGGCGTCTACGCTGATCTTATTGTTCCTGACGAAACGTTCGTTGGTTATAATACTAAATATGCAATGGCCATTTGGACAGGTTATGAAAACCGTAAAACTCCACTTTATGGCTCAGACCTAAATATCGCTAAACAAATCTACGGTCTAACAAGTAGATACCTCAACCAGATGTATGGTGCAGGTTCGAAAGATTTCGATATGCCTAGTGGTGTTTACAACAATGGTAGTTACGTCTTCCTAACTGGTTCGTCAACGTCAAATGTTTATAACGGATCACTAGGAACATCTAGCTCATCATCAAGTTCGGATTATGGTAAAAGTAGTGACTCATCAAGTTCGGATTATGGTAAAAGTAGTGACTCATCAAGTTCACAAGATAGTCAACAGTATGGCCCAGATGCATCAACAAATCCTTCAACATCGGGTTCTAACGGTGCTGAGAATTCAAATTCAAACACTTCTACTTCTACAGTAGATGAGTAAAAAGGAATTGAAAAGAGTTATCCATTAGATAGCTCTTTTTACAACCATAAATTTTAATGAAGTCAACTAAAAACACTGGAATTCTATCCAGTGATTTTTGAAATATCCTCTTATTTTGAAGCAAGAGATCCCATTGGGTCCCAAGGCGCAAGCACTTGTGGATCTGCTTCATAGGCAGCCAACTCTTCAGCTGTAAGGAAATCTTTGCGAACAACGATTTGATATGTATATTCATCCATCCAAGCATCAGAAGCAACAAAGTACCCCTTTTGTCCAACCTTATCTCCCCAAGAGTTTTCAATCTTCCATTTAATTGGTTTACCATCAGCATCCAGATCAACACCTGTCAATACCATGGCATGGGTCATGAGAGATTCACTGTAGTCTAAACGTCCAGCCTTGTCTTGAGTCCAGTTAATATCCATGCTAGCTGTAAAGTCGTAAACATTAGTTGCAAGAATACCTTTTTGACGGTCCGAAACCTGACCAACATCTGAACCAAACCATACACTCTCTCCTGCCTTCATCTGTGCAATAGCAAGCTCTTTGAATCGGTCCATTGGGAGGTTAATATAACGAACACTTGGCGCACCTACAACATTTCCCAACATCTCAACCGTGTAAGATTTTCCGTAAGGTTTATCAGCTGTTGGAGCGTTGATAACTGATACATAGTCGCTGAGTTTAAGGCCAACATATTTTTCAAAGAAGGCCCGTGGCGTGATACCCTTCTCAGATTGATAGTTATCATCTTTATCTCGATAGGCAAAATCAAACTGACGTGGTGGCAAGCCAAGGGTCATGGCAAGATAATTGAAGATTTCTTGAAGGAACTCCTCCTTTTTAGCTTGAACAGCAGCCTGATCAGCACCACTGGCAATCAAATCGCGCAAGATTTGGGCATCTTGACGAAGGAGTTTATTAAGGTATTGATTAAGCTCACGACTATTGCTTGAAGCTACAGATTCTGGATATACTGATTTTGGTACAACACCATATTTTTCAAAGAGTGATACGACCATATCCCATTGTCCACCATCTTGTTGAGGGGTATCCAAAAGGAATTTAACCTTACGACTACCAATTTCTTGATCTGCTGTAGCAATAATTTGTTCCAAGAACCAGTTTGATTTTTCATATTTATCCCAGAAAAATGTGTGGGCTTGAGAAAGCTCGAAACTTTCCAATTTGAAGTCTGAAATCAATTTATGGCGGAAAGTATTAAGGGCCGCAAACATCCAGCAACGACCTGAAGCTTTTTGGTTAGACACCTCATCTTTAGTCAAATCAATTGAGAAAACAAAATCATTTTCCACTTCTGATTGACGTGTCTCGATAGATTTAAGCAAGCCGTTATGGGTTACTGCATTTTCAATAGCGCCATACTTGGCATTGGCCTTATAATCTGCAAATAGTTTTTCTGTGAAATCTGTTGATAGTGAAGTCATAAGATTCCTCCTTTTAAGACTTATTACTATCTATTTTATCACTAATTTCTGAAAATTCAATTTAAAAATACCCCTAGGTTAAACCTAGGGGTACGACAATCTTATTCAACTTTATCAAAAAGCGTTTCAGGTGCTGGTTTAGTTGGCTGACATGACATGACAATGAGTACAATACTTCCAATGAATGAGAAGAAAGTCAAGATTGGTACAAGCCCTATACAACTTAGAAGCCCCCAAGCCGGATGAATACCTGCATCTCGCAAACGACGAAATTGAAGGGACAGTTGTGGAATTAATATGATCAATCCAAAAATCATTATTGGTGACATATATTTCAAAATCAATTTTTTGTATTTCAGTTGAGTCATTTAATATCGCTGGGTTATGAGACACATTACTGAAGAAAGGAATGAGAACAAAACCTACTACAAGGATAGTACTAATGATGACATTAATCAAGTAAACCCACCAGTAGTCTGGGCGTGTCGAACGTCCACTAAAATCAAAGGCACGCTTCCAAAAATCAATATAAGCTTTAATCATAAATCATTTCTCTTATTATTTCCAAAAATCATCAAAAATGGTGATTGGCAAGTGACGTTTGTGTTGACCTTTACGCCACCAAGTCTCAATCGTTTCCTGAGCTTTGGCTGATACTTCCTTGCCTTCAAGGTAATCATCAATCTCATGATAGGTCACTCCCAATGCCACTTCGTCGGCAATTCCTGGTTTATCTTCTTCCAGGTCAGCTGTTGGTACTTTTTCATAAAGGGCTTTATCAGCACCAAGCTCTGCAAGAAGGGCAGCGCCTTGACGCTTGTTTAGACGAAAGAGTGGCAGGATATCCGCACCACCATCACCAAATTTTGTGAAGAACCCTGTAAGGTTTTCAGCGGCGTGGTCTGTCCCAATAACTGCTCCACTATTTTCACCAGCAACCGCATATTGGGTTATCATACGTTGGCGGGCCTTGATATTTCCCTTATTAAAGTCAGATACGTTTACACCTGCCTTGGCCAGTTCAGCAACCTGACCATCAACAGCTTCTTTAATGTTAATCGTAAGACTTACATCTGGCTTGATAAAAGCTAGGGCACGTTGGGCATCGTCTTCATCTGCTTGAACTCCATATGGTAAACGAATGGCGATAAACTGATAGTCTTTTTCTGTCTCTGCACGAAGTTCTTCAACCGCAAGTTGCGCAAGACGACCAGCCAATGTAGAATCCTGACCTCCTGAAATCCCTAAAACATATGTTTTAAGGAATGGATGTTTGATCATGTAGGCCTTCAAAAAATCAACGGATTTTCGAATCTCTTCCTTCGGATTAATGCTAGGTTTAACTCCTAGTTGAGCAATAATAGTTTCTTGCAAAGTCATATTTTCTCCTTTTACTCTGACAAGTCATGGGCTTTCTTACGCATATTATCAATCAAGGTCATCTTGTGATCCCAGACATCTTTGGCCAAGTCAACTGGATAATCTTGGGGGTTAAGAACGCGCTTGTACTCATTCCAAAGCTCATCCAATTTCTTAGTCGCATAGTTCTTGATTTCATCAAGACTTGGCAAATCATAGATTAGTTGCCCCTTGTCGTAGATTGGGACCAAAAGTGGCACCGCATCAAAATCGCGGACAGTCTTGTTAATGTAGGTGTAAGTCGGGTGGAACATGTTAATTTCTTCTAAAGCATTAACATCCGTGTCAGCGAAGGTGATATAGTCACCTTCTGATTTCCCCTTAGCACGACTCGTAATACGCCACACTTGCTTCTTACCTGGTGTCGAAACCTTCTCAGCGTTGTTGGACAACTTGATGGTATCCTGCATGACTCCCTGATCATTCTCGATTGAGACAATTTTGTAGACCGCACCCAAGGCTGGTTGATCATAGGCTGTGATAAGATTAGTACCAACACCCCAAACATCAATCTTGGCCTTCTGCATTTTCAAGTTAAGAATGGTATTTTCATCAAGGTCATTTGAAGCGTAAATCTTGGCATCAGGGAAACCAGCCGCATCTAGTTGCTTACGGACCTGCTTAGACAGATAAGCCAAGTCACCTGAATCAAGACGAACACCCAAGAAGTTGATCTTATCACCTAGCTCTTTAGCCACACGGATAGCATTTGGAACACCAATCTTAAGGGTATCATAGGTATCCACAAGAAATATGCAGTCTTTATGAGTAGATGCATAGGCTTTAAAGGCATCATAATCGTTTCCATAAGCTTGAACAAGGGCATGGGCATGAGTACCTGAAACAGGAATACCGAAAATCTTACCTGCACGTACATTTGAAGTTGCGTCAGCACCACCAATCACGGCTGCACGCGTCCCCCATATTGCTGCATCCATCTCTTGGGCACGACGTGTCCCAAATTCCAACAGAGGAGCATCCTCAATAACAGAACGAATACGAGCTGCCTTAGTCGCAATAAGAATCTGGTAATTAAGGATATTCAGTAGGGCAGTCTCTACTAACTGACACTGAGCCAAGGGACCTTCCACTTGAAAAATCGGTTCATTAGCAAATACCAAATCACCCTCAAGGGCTGAATTGATAGTCAACTCGAGTTTTAGATTGGCCAGATAGTCCAGAAAATCCTTCGGATAGCCTAAATCCTTCAGATAAGCAATATCAGTTTCTGAAAAAGTCAGATTTTCAAGATAGTTGACAATATGCTCCAGACCTGCGAACACAGCAAAGCCATTTTTAAACGGAAGTTGACGGAAATAAACTTCAAAAACGGCCTTTTTATTGTGAATACCTTGGTTGAAGTAGACCTGCATCATATTGATTTGATACAAGTCCGTGTGCAAGGTTAAACTATCATCTTTATACAAGGATTTCCTCCAATCGAATAGGTACTTATTTTTTGTTATTAATAGCTTGTTTATGCTGACTATTATAGCATTTTTGAGCAATTGTCTCCACATTTCAGAAAGTTAAATATTGTTTGGATTTTCCGATTTTTCTAATGGTTCTTTTGACGAAAAAGAGTAGCCTTGATGGACTACTCTTCATTTCTATTCATATCCTTAGGTTACTGATAGGCTCGCCTACGTGTCTGGACTTACCAACCAGAACTGTGTTTTTATCTTAGTTGGGACTATTATAGCATATTTATAATCTTCTTTTATTGCTTTTTCAAATGCCTATCAAAAAAAGTGAATCGTAGCCAACCAAGAATCCTCCCTCTCTTTCATCAGTAAACGCCAATCTTTTCGATAACGATGATTTGGTTGATAAGCCACCGTCAACATGTGACCTGTTTCATGATAATTTTTTAAATGTAATGTAGTGTCCTTTATAATGTGAGACAATATCATCAATTGCTGACGAAGCATCCCATATTTCATCAACGGTACTTTCGAGCAACAAGATTGGTGAATGCATTTGACCAATATCTATCCTAGCAGAGCAATCTTTAGGGAAATCTTTTCTAAAAAGTTTACTGAACAAATAATCTCTAAATCGAAACTTTTGATAGGGAAGTTCTTTTTGCAAATGCGTCCAAGAAGAAGTATGAGAGTTCCATTTCCCTATTATTCCTTCATACACCACATCAGAGGGGGAATTTAGTACCAAGCATTGAACGTCATTAAAAATGCTCTCCTCAGCTAAAACTAACTCTGCTCCTTTAGACCGTCCATAGATTCCAATTCTTTCACTATCTACTTGAGGGTACTGACGTAGATAACTCTTTGCCTCCACAAGGCACTCTAAAGGAATACGTTTCAAATGTTTTGGCAACCCCTCTAAACCAAAGTAGGCAATTGCTAAACAAATATAACCTCTAGAAGAGAGAAGCTGAGCTATATTCTGTGCCTTTTCAATCCTTCCTTCACTACCGCTCACAATAATCAATGCTTGGTGTTTTGATTGCCTTTTTATCATAAAAGAGTCTCCCTTGAAAATGTTTCCCGTAAATATCTTGATGACTAATTTGCGAACTCATATAATGTCTTGTGAAAGTTCTCTCTGCAATGACAGTATTTCCTTGCATAATTTTGATTCCCACAAAAAAATGATCTAATAAGGGAATTTTAGAAAGAGAGTTTGGAAGTTTCTTTCTCTTATTGGTCAAGGGCTTGGCATTAAAAAATAGTCCCATTGTTGAAATACCTTCATACGAACCAGAACAAGATGGGGTTTGTGAGATATTAATAATACCATTCGTATCTGATACAAAAGTCGCTGTTGATTTCCATAAAACATCATGAGCTAAACGCATGGGAGCATTGATACAATAATAATCAGATAGAAACATTTCGACTCGATATGTTTCTATTGGTTTTAAGTCATTGATGACAATATTAAAAGATTCATCTGCTAACTCAGACGCTGAGATAAGTTCAATTTGTATATTCATATCTTCCTCTTTTTGTTAATATGATTAACAATATGGTTTTAAAATTACCGTGATTTTTTCCACGGTAATTCTCGCCACACCTGTTCAACATCATCCAGCAGTTTCATAACCATTTGAAGGTCCTCCTCACTATAGTTTCTTAAAATTGAAAAAATGGCTTTTTCAATATGTTCTTGCTGCTCTTTATGGATGTTAAAAACCTCAACCCCTTTTTTAGATAATATCAGATATTTATTTTTTTCATTATCCTGTGCAAATTCAAAAGAAACGAGGTCTTTCTTGATTAAACGTCTAACACTCTGAGTGACGGCACTCCTTGATACTTCAAGCAACCCAGATAATTTCACTAGATTCACAGGCTGATTCCGACCTATTAGGTCAATCAAACGGACTTCATTAATAGTGTGATTGATTTATCAATACTTATTCCTATGCTGGTCCTTTTTCAACCGTTCAAAGGCTAAAGCAAAGCTATTAAAACATTTATTAAACTTATGCAGTTCTTTCTTATTCATAGTTTCCTTCTTTTTGTTAATGGTATTACAAAATATCGTTTTCTTGTCAAGAAGAGTAAAAAATCCTCCAGAGTCTAACTCTAGAGGATTCATTTCTTATTCCACAACAATATAAATGGAGTTTAGTTAGCTCAAACAGTTTGGGGAACTGTTTAAGGTTGCAAATCAGCAAACAAATTGGTTATTTCACAACAATGTTCACAAGCTTGTTCGGTACCGCAATTACTTTCACGATTTCCTTGCCATCAATCTCTGCTTTGACTTTTTCGTCAGCCAGAGCCACTTCTTGCAATTCTTCGCGTGAAAGGTCTTTAGCGACCATGAGTTTAGCACGGACTTTTCCTTTGATTTGGACGACGATTTCGATTTCGTCTTCAACTAATTTGCTTTCGTCCCAAGTTGGCCAAGCCACATAAGAGATTGACTCACCTGTTGCTGTAAGAGTTTGCCAGAGTTCTTCTGCCAAGTGAGGTGCAAATGGGGCAATCAATTGGACAAAGCCTTTGGCATAATCCACATAGAGTTTGTCTTCCTTGTTAGCCGCGTTAACAAAGACCATGAGTTGAGCAATGGCTGTGTTGAATTTCATCAACTCAATTTGCTCAGTGACGGATTTAACGGTTTCGTTATAAACTTTGTCAAGACCACCATTATTTTCCGAAACGATTTCTTTACTTGTAATCAAACGGTAAACACGATCAAGGAATTTACGACTTCCCTCCAAGCCTTCTTCTGACCAAGCGATAGAAGCATCGAGTGGTCCCATGAACATTTCATAGACACGAAGGGTATCAGCACCATATTGTTCCACCACATCGTCTGGGTTAACCACGTTCTTGAGGGATTTAGACATCTTGGCTGGTGCTTGCTCCAACTCTTCTCCTGTTTCCACATGGAAGAAGGAACCATCACGTTTTTCAACCTTGTCAGTCGCCACAAGAGCACCACGGTGGTCACGGTAGCTTGTTCCCAAGATCATTCCTTGGTTAAAGAGTTTTTGGAATGGTTCTTTAGTTGGAACGACACCGAGGTCATAGAGGAATTTGTGCCAGAAACGAGCGTAAAGCAAGTGAAGAACGGCGTGTTCTGCACCACCCACGTAGATATCGACTGGCAACCATTGTTTGAGGAGGTCCTCATCTGCCAATTTTTCTGTGTTATGTGGGTCGATATAGCGAAGGTAGTACCAGCTTGAACCTGCCCATTGTGGCATGGTGTTGGTTTCACGACGACCTTTGACCCCATCTTCACGAGTCACTTCAAGCCAGTCTGTCAAGTTAGCCAATGGACTTTCACCAGTACCTGAAGGACGGATGTCCTTGGTTACTGGCAAGACAAGTGGCAATTCGCTTTCTGGAACGGCTGTTGAAGTGCCATCTTCCCAATGAATGATTGGGATTGGTTCACCCCAGTAACGTTGACGGCTAAAGAGCCAGTCGCGGAGACGGTAAGTGATTTTTTCTTGACCAAAGCCTTTTTCTTCCAACCAAGCTACAATTTTAGCAATAGCTTCTTCTTTGTTAAGCCCGTTCAAGAAGTCAGAGTTGACATGAGGACCGTCTTCTGTGTAAGCTGCTTCTTCAACGTTGCCACCTTCAAGTACTTCTACGATTGGAAGACCAAACTGTTTAGCAAATTCCCAGTCACGCTCATCGTGAGCAGGTACGGCCATAACTGCACCTGTTCCGTAGCTAGCGAGAACGTAGTCCGCAATCCAGATTGGAATTTCTCTACCGTTAACAGGGTTTATAGCATAAGCTCCAGTCCAAACCCCTGTTTTTTCCTTGGCAAGGTCGGTACGAGCCAAGTCTGATTTAAGGCTAGCTTGGTGTTTGTAGTTAGCTACAGCCTCAGCTTGTTCAGGACTTGTGATAGCATCTACTAAGTCATGCTCAGGCGCCAAAACAGTGAAAGTCGCACCGAAAAGGGTATCCGGACGTGTCGTAAAGACGGTGAATTCCTTGTCAGTACCTTTCACTTTGAAGGTGACATTGGCACCAGTTGATTTACCAATCCAGTTGCGTTGCATGTCCTTGATAGACTCTGGCCAATCCAACTCATCCAAGTCATTGAGCAATCGCTCTGCATAAGCAGTGATTTTAAGCATCCATTGGCGCATTGGTTTACGGACAACTGGATAGCCACCACGCTCAGAAGTTCCGTCCGGAAGGACTTCTTCATTGGCGATAGCTGTTCCTAGTTCCTCAACCCAGTTTACTGGTACTTCCGCCTCATAAGCCAAACCCTTTTTCGTAAAGCTTGGTGAAAATCCACTGCGTCCACTTATAGTAGTTTGGATCTGTTGTGTTGATTTCACGATCCCAGTCGTAAGAGAAGCCAAGCGCGTTGATTTGACGTTTGAAGTTGGCAATATTTTCCGCTGTAAAGTCAGCTGGATCATTACCAGTATCCATAGCATATTGCTCTGCAGGCAAACCAAAAGCATCCCATCCCATTGGGTGAAGGACGTTATAGCCTTGGGCACGCTTGAAACGGCTAAGGATATCTGTCGCTGTGTAGCCTTCTGGGTGTCCTACGTGAAGACCCGCTCCAGATGGGTAAGGGAACATGTCAAGCGCATAAAACTTAGGTTTTGAAGCATCTGTTCCTGTCTTAAATGTGTGATGGTCAGCCCAGTATTTTTGCCACTTAGGCTCGATTTCTTTATGATTGTAAAAACTCATGGTTTCTCTCCAATATTCGTAATGCTTCTATTATAGCATTTTTGAAGGATTTTAAAGATAGTAAGAGAAGTTTACGAGGTAACTTGAACCTGGCTTAGTTTGCGTTTTTTGCATTTTATATACAAAAAGCGTAAAAGATAATATACTAATATCAGAAAGCAGGTGACTCATGTATCAGGAACAACGATTTGAGAGAATTTTGATGCTCTTGGAAGAGCGAGGAAACCTATCTGTCAAAGAAATGGTTGATGAATTAGGAGTTTCCAAAGATACTGTCAGAAGAGATTTTTATTGTCTCAGCCAGAGGAATCTGGCTCAACGTACCCATGGCGGTATTCTTCCAGTTAAAAACACCAGTGTTCTTTGCTTCCAAGAACGTCAGAAAGGACTCACAGAAGATAAGAAAAAAATGGCAGACCTGGCGCTTAGCTTCATCAAAGAACAATCTCTACTTTTTTTCGATGTTTCTACCTTGATGCTTGAAGTTTCACAAAAATTAACTAAGAACGTCACTGTTTACTCCCACTCCTTGGATAATGCCTTGGTCCTAAGTGCTAAGGAAGGGATTGATTTTCATCTCTTGGGAGGCAAATTCTACACTAAAAACCGCTTCTACTACTCGATTCACGAAGCACAGATCTTGCAACATCTACAATTTGACTTAGCCTTCTTTGGAGCGGCTAGTCTCAGTCAAGGATTGGTTAGCTTTGAAGATGAAGAAGACGTTGCCGTCAAACAGCTAGCCTTGCAAGCTACTAGAACTAAGATACTTATTGCTGAATCTGACAAATATGAAAAGCATTCCAAATATATCTTGGGTAAACTTGAGGACTTTGACTATTGGATTACAGATAAGGATCCTGAGTCTGATATAGTTGAAACACTTAAAGATAAAGTAATAATTTTATATGATGGAAAGGATAGCGATTATTAGTAAAATTCGTTTGATTATCAGCGATATTGATGGGACTATTCTCACTAGTAACCACCAGGTAGATGATCAACTGATTGAAGTCATGCCAGAGCTTGAAAAGGCGAAGATACCTTTTGTTTTAGCTTCTGCCCATTCTCCACTAGGAATGCCACCAATTGCTCATAAACTAGGACTTCATGACAATCCTATCACCTGCTACAACGGGGCCTAGTACTTGAGGATGATCGTACTATCATAGAACATCCTGTGGATAAATCCGAAACTCAAATATTTATTAACTACTTATCCACAGACTATCCAAGTGTTTCTGTGAATATCCACTCTGGCAAGGATTGGATTACCAACCAACTAAACAAATGGTCTCAGTTGGAAGCAAGTATCACAGGTGAATCTCCTATTATTAAGGAACTCCAAGACACTGTCTCAGATTCAAAGCCTTCTATCCACAAGCTATTGTTGATTGATGAGCCTGAAGTTTATCCAGGACATCCACCAAAAACTCCTAAGCATGGGTTTTCCACAGACAGTCTTCTACTTATCCAAAGATAACTACTTAGAAGTCACTGCCAAGCACGTTTCTAAAGAACATGCTCTCCTTGAGGTTGCCAAATATTATGACATTCCTCTTGAACAGATTATGACTATTGGTGATAATTTCAACGATAGTCCTATGCTCGCTCTGGCTAGCCTAGGAGTTGCTATGGTCAATGCACCTGAGGGAGTCAAGAAGTCTGAAAATCTAGTGACTGCCTCAAATGATCAACATGGAGTAACACAAGCTATCATAGAGCATGTTTTAAACTAAGCCAATATCGAATGGTGGGAACAACCTTTAATCGCCAACTCAAATTTTAGAACAAAAGAAAAGGTCCCCAAAGGGTCCTTTTCTTTTTTCAATGAAAAAAGCCCTCCTCTCTCGAAGAAGACCAAAAATTTCTAAAGGTAAAGAAGGAGGCCAACAAGAATTCCAATGACATAGCCTGCCAAAACATCACTAGGATAATGAACACCACCTAGCACGCGCAAGATAGCCAAAATTGCTGCGAGAAAAAGCATAGTCCCACCTAGCCACGGATTAAGCAATAAGGTAAACATGGCAATGGTCGTTGCTGAAAAAACATGACGGCTAGGAAATGACTTGCCAAGACTGTCCTTTTTAATAAGAGGCTGAATGTTCCAGGTCTGATAAGGGCGTGGGCGATTATAAAGGCTACGACCAAGAGAAAGCAGAAAAAAGCCTTCTCCCATAATAAGCACTGTCGTAAAAAGAACAAACCAGCCATGCCTCAGCCAAACCAAAATAAGAAATATAGGAAAAAGCAGGTAAAAAGTCCTTGTTATAGCCTTGTTCAATCCTCCCAAGACCTTAGCATAGGGACGCAATGGACCGCTAATCCTATCGTAAAATTGTTTATAATTCATCATTCGTTAGAAAAAGGGAGTGACACAGAACTAAATTTAAAAATCTAGATTCTAGTCTCTCCCCCATGTTTAATGAGATAGTCTTCCAAGGTTGAAGCTCCTGGTTCCAACCTTTTTGACTATTTTAAAGTTCAGCGATTTGGTAGAGTTCAAGCTCAGCAGCTGTTTCTGAACCAAACATGTTAATCATGATTTTAACCTTGTTGTTTTCAATTTCGACAACACGGCCTTCTTGCCCCATAAAGGCACCATCGATGATTTGAACCACGTCACCAACCTTGATATTCGTATCAAAGACATCAACTGTTTGACCCATTGAAATCAAGATTTGACGGATTTCTTCTTCCAAAAGTGGTGTTGGTTTAGAACGGTTTCCGTGTGAACCAACGAAACCAGTAACGTTTGGAGTATTACGAACAACAAACCATGCTTCGTCTGTCATTACCATCTCAACAAGAACGTAACCAGGGAAGCGGTTTTCTTCCACTTCTTTAACTTTACCGTTTTTCTCAACATTGACAGTTTGAGTTGGGATTTCAACACGCAAGATATTTTCAAGCATGTTATAAGTTTGAGCTCGTTGCAAAAGATTTTCTTTAACTTTATTTTCGTATCCTGAATACGTTTGAAGGACGAACCAGCCCTTGTCGAATGAATCTAGCATTTTAGGATTCCTTTCTTTGTTCTAAATGACATTTAAACATGACCATCAATATTCGAGGCGCAAGCGTTAAATGTAAATGAATGCCTATGTTTTAATTCAAAGCGTAATAAAAAAGCCTGGCGGCCCTTGTTCTCGCTTTTATCTGCATTTATTATAACAAAAAAGAGCAAGCATGCCCACTCTTTTTATGTTTTCTTTAGAAAAAGTTAATCAGTGCTGACATAGCGCGACTCAACAATTCATCAAACGCATAGATGATGACAGTGAAGAATGCAGTATACTCAAGAACTGAACTAAAATCGTGCCAGCGTTGTTTACGCTCTGGCCAAGTCGTGTCTTTCAAGACTTTGAAAATACTTCCGGTTTGTCTCACGGTGTCTCCTATCTTGTTTCTTTATGCAAGGTATATTTTTTACAATTTTTGCAAAACTTGTTCACTTCTAGTCGTGTTGGTTTGGGAGTGCTACTAACACTAATCGAGTAGTTTCGGTTCCCACAATCTGCACACGCTAGGCTTGCTTTTTTCTGTGCCATAACGCCTCCGTTCTTTTTATCTTACCACTTTTAAACTTAATTGACAAGCTATCTGAATAGACCTGAGAAGGAGTCTGAGATCTTATCCCATAGGCTGCTTGCTTGATCTTTTACATCATTGACAACGTCTGAAGCCTTGTCTGTCCATGACTTATTATTGCTATTACGTGAATCGTTTGGATTTGCTGTATAATCTAAGGTTTGACCATCAGCCGCATAGGCATTTTCAACGGTAAACTCATTACCTGGTGTATTTGGCAAAACATCTGCAGCGATATAGCTGAAAATAGTTGAAGCCGTTCCTGAGCTTGCTCCTGTTAAGTAGTGATTCTCGTCAGTCTTATCAAAACCAATCCAAGTCGTTATAACCACATCAGGAGTATAGCCAATTACCCACTGGTCACTGGTCAAATCTTTGTTAAACTCGGCCTGAACAGTACCTGTCTTACCTGCCATAGTGTAACCCGTGTAGTTGGCATTAACAGCGGAACCATTTGAGAAGGTACCGAGCATCATGCTAGTCATCTGGTTAGCTACAGACTGGCTGATAATACGTTTAGACTTCTTACTATGGGTAGCAATGATATCACCACTAGCATTTTCAATTTTAGTGATAAAATAAGCTGTATTCATCTCCCCACCATTGGCAAAGGTCGCATAAGCCTGAGCCATTTGTAGAGGACTAGCTGTCACACCACCACCGAGTGCAATCCCTAATTCTTCTGGAACATTATCAAAGTTAAGACCAAATTTCTGACCGTAACTAATCCCTTTTTGTATACCGATTTGGTTAAAGAGATAAACTGCCGGAATATTGTAAGAGTTGGCCAAAGCTTGATACATGGGCACATCCTCAGTCTCAACACCACCATAGTTGGTTGGGGTATAGCCATTGTAATCAATTGGCGTATTAGGTAGGTCCTTATTGATGCTCCACCCTGAAGCCAGAGCTGGAGCATAAACCACCAAAGGTTTGATTGTCGAACCAGGACTACGCTTCCCTTGGGTTGCATAGTTGAAATTACGGAAGGTTGTATCACCTGTACCACCTACACGACCTACCAAACCACGAACCGCTCCAGTTGATGGATCAAGTGCTACACTAGCTGACTGGGCTGTGCTACCATCACTTTCTGACGTGGGAAAGAGATAACTATTTTCATAAGTCTGCTGCATATTAGCCTGTGAGTTGGCATCCATCTCTGTATAGATTTTGTAGCCATTTTTAACAATTTCATCCTCACTCAAGCCATAAGTCTTAGTAGCTTCTTCAATGACAGCATCAAAGTAAGACGGATACCTATAGTCATCACCAGTCCCTTGATAAGTATCAACCAAGCGACTAGCCATATCAACTCCAGCTGCACTATCAGCATCAGCTTGACTCAACTTCTCATCATCTACCATATTGGCAAGGACAGTGTTTCGGCGGTTGGTTGCATTTTGGATATTATCAATCGGATTGTAAATTTCAGGTCCCTTAAGCATACCTGCAAGTGTCGCTGCCTCATCCACCGTTAGATTGGCAGCACTTGTCCCAAAGTATTTTTGGCTGGCGTCTTCAACACCCCAAACACCGTTTCCGAAGTAGGCATTATTGAGATACATGGTAAGGATTTCTTGCTTGCTGTATTTCTTGGTTAGTTCCAAAGAAAGAAAGAATTCCTTGGCCTTACGAGTTACTGTCTGTTCCTGAGTCAAAAAGGCATTTTTAGCCAACTGTTGTGTGATGGTCGAACCACCACCAAATCGGCCCATAGAAACAATGGCTAGGAGGAAACGTTTGACGTTAATCCCACTATTTTTGTAGAAGGTACGATCCTCCGTTGCAATGACGGCATTTTCTAAGCTATCACTAATAGCATCTAGCTCCACATAGGTCCCTTTTTGCCCTGACAGTGAACCAGCTTGATTGCCTTCTTTGTCATAGATAACCGTAGTAGCCTTCAAGGCATCCTGAAGATCTGAGACATTGGTCGTCTTAGCGATATAGAAGAGATAGGAGCCTACTGTCAGAACCAACACGGCTACCAAGATAAAGAGAATTTTACCAATATGATAGCGACGCCAGAAACGGCGAATAGGATTTCTTGGCGAAAGAGTGAACTTGCTCAAGAAAGCCCGAACCTTACCTAAGAGTTTGGTCGTGTCAATAGGTTTCTTTTGCTTAGAACGTTGGTAACGTGAAGTCTCTTGGCTTTCTCGTGACATGTCAAGTTCTTCAACGGCTTGTTCAACTTCATCAGGCTTCTTGGCAAAAAGACCTTTTATCCTATCTTGTAAATCCTTCGATTTTCCAGCAGGCTGGGATTCCTTACCCTTCCCGCTAGTTTCTTCTTTAAAAAGTTTGTTTTTTAGATTATCAAAAAGTGTCATAAACCTATTATACCAAGTTTTTACAGGTTCTGTCCTCTTTTAAACGTTCATGATATAATGAAACTATGACTTTACACGTAGAAATTATCAATCCCTACCCTGCAACAACTGTCAAAGAATTACTAGAAACCAAACTCCTCATTCCTCGTAAGATTCGTCATTTCCTACGCACGAAAAAACATGTCCTTATCAATGGAGAAACTATTAATTGGCAGAGTCCTGTTAAAGAAGGTGATAGGATTAGCCTGACCTTTGACACAGAGGACTATCCTAATAAAACTATCCCTATGGGAGATGCCAATTTGGTAAAGCCTCTCTATGAGGATTCGCATCTCATCGTGGTCAATAAGCCTGAAGGAATGAAGACGCATGGCAATGAACCCACAGAAATCGCTCTTCTTAACCATGTTTCGGCTTATTGTGGGCAAACCTGTTACGTCGTTCATCGACTAGATATGGAAACTAGTGGAGCTGTGCTTTTCGCTAAAAATCCGTTTATCCTGCCAATTCTTAACCGGCTTTTAGAAGATAAGATGATTCAGCGTCAATATTGGGCATTGACTGAAGGTAAATTTCAGACCAAGAAAACTGTTTATAAGGATAAGATTGGACGCGACCGCCACGATCGTAGAAAACGGGTGGTGGATCCTCGAAAAGGGCAGAGTGCGTATACAACCGTCACACGTCTCAAAACCTTTGAAGGAGCCAGTCTGGTCAACTGCCAACTAAAAACCGGCCGAACTCACCAAATTCGTGTGCATCTGTCCCATCACGGTCATGCTATTCTGGGGGACCCACTTTACAGTCATCAGCCAGCATCTAGACTCATGCTACACGCCCACTCCCTTAGCTTCACTCACCCCTTAACACTCGAAAAAGTCACTGTTAAGGTTAAATCAGAAAGTTTTGAACAAGTGTTGAGAAATCACAAATCATAAAAGCAAACTCACTCTCAAACATAGTGCGAAAGGATTATCCTAATGATCTTCTCGTTATAAGACAGCGGAACCTTGCAAATAAGTTGCTTTTATTGATTTCGAAAGCCTTGACTACCTTGAATCTCCTTTACATTATGTTATCCTTTACGTATAATTTAAAATTTTAGGAGTATTTAATTATGAATCCAGTCGATCAATGGCTAGCAATTAACGCTAAGTATTTCCCAACAGAACAAGTTCAGTACATCCGCTAACGTCTTAAGGCACTTCCTGAACAGCAACTTTCACTGCTTTACTCAATCAGCTTCCAAGATCCTACGATGATGCTTGTCATCTCACTCTTTGGTGGTTCTCTTGGAATCGACCGCTTTATGTTGGGGCAAGTTGGTCTTGGTATCGGTAAACTTTTGACATGTGGTGGTTGTGGTATCTGGTCAATCGTTGACTGGTTTCTCATCATGGATGCTACTCGCCAATCAAACGCTCAAAAACTTTTTGCTGTTATTGGGTAATGAAAAACTATTTCACACGCTTGTGGGCCTACCACCAGCATTTTTTTGAGATTATATCTCTTAGTTTTAATGGCAATTTATGGAGTCTACCTTTTACATCTCCCAACACCACTCAACCTTATCCTAAAACCATTTGGACTCAAGGGGTGGAGCGCAGGTCTGACACGCGCTAGTGTTAGACTCTTACACCTAGATTGGCAAGGAGCCTGGGACTATAATCCACTGATATATCCTCTAGTGGTCTATATCTTAACCTATTTCTTTCTCTTTCCCATCTTTAAGTGACAAAAAGGATTATAGAGAAATAAACTGTCCTATCCAACTCCCATTGCATATCCCTTACACTATTGCTATAATTGTAAGCATCAAAATTTATAATCGAAACAAATGGAGTTTAACTATATGAAACAACAAGATTGGATTGAGTTTTTTCCAAGCAGTCCACGGACGTAATCTAAGTATCCAAGAAATGGCTGAAGCAGTCAATCGAGGCGAGTTTGTCTGAGAAACTCCCAAACAAACTGTCAAAGCAACTAAAAAAACTCTCACAAAAAGAGACTCTAGAAAAGACGCAAAACTCAGAAACTGTTGAACATACAGAACCTGAACCATCAGTAGAGACTGTAGAAACTGTCAAAAATGATGTTGACAATTATGATGTCACTGAAGAATCCTTGGATGATTCTAGTATCGATGAAAGACAAACTTTCCAAACTCCTAACATAGGTCAAGAAGCTCCAACAGCCAACTTTCAAGAACAAATAAATCCAATACAAGACACTACTAATAAGCCTTTAATTCCTTTGCCGAACAAGCTCATGCAAGCTTCCCACAAACAAACAGCACTTCTTAATGAGGCTTGGAAGAAGCCCGAAAAGAAATCTCAAACAAACCTCATCATGATAGCCATCGCTACCATACCAGTTATCCTTTGGACTCTTGGATGGTTCTTACTTGGAGTTATTGGAGACGATTCTAGCATGGGATTAGGTTTGACATTTTGGACTTTGATTGTGGGTCTACCAGCAATCATTATTGACATCCTACCAGCACTTCTAAACAAAACAGAAAAGAAATGGCTAATCTTTCTTTTCTCAATACTGTTAAGCTGGACTTTCATTGGATAGATCATCTTGCTTATTATTTCTATCAATACGAATAAGGAAGCAGAACGCACTAGATAGCAACAAATTATGATGCAGATGTCAGGTAAACAAGGAAGTTCTGATATGTTTAACCCTTTTCATTAATTAACAATAACTAATAAAAAAAAATTCAGACAAAAAGTTTTTGTACTGACCCCAAAAAGTTAGACAACTAATTTATCCAAAGGATTTAGTTCTGTACTGCACAGGACTAAGTCCTTTTAATTTTACTTTAATGCGTTTGTTGTTGTAATAATCAATATAGTCTACA
>ENA-OQHD01000154-OQHD01000154.1-human-gut-metagenome-genome-assembly--contig:-NODE-154-length-29343-cov-5.847344_pt1 | contig 29343 bp, 27 predicted proteins | sample MGYA00242560_ERZ504711 | MGnify/ENA primary metagenome ERZ504711 (study PRJEB26092, sample SAMD00036198) | human gut metagenome | host: Homo sapiens | study: EMG produced TPA metagenomics assembly of...
AACGAATGGGAGAACGGCCTGAGCGTCGAAGAGGCCGAACGGAAAGTCACCGAATACGTGGCCCGCTTCACCCCGGACGGCGTCAAGCCGCTGCTCGCAGGCAACTCCATCGGATCAGACAAAAAAATTCCTCGACCGTTACATGCCGAACCTCATGGAACACCTGCACTACCGTGTAATCGACGTGAGCACGTTCAAAGAGCTTGCCCGCCGCTGGTATCCTGCCGTATACAACAACCGTCCGCCGAAAAAATGGTGGACATCGCGCGCTCGCCGACATCATCGAATCCTTGGACGAACTGCGCTACTACCGTAAGGCGTTCATGGCAGCGGCGCCCGGTCCTGACGCAGCCGAAGCCAAGGCGATCGCCGATCAGATCGTGGCAACCAGCATTCTGAACAACAACTGATTCCGCATATCGCACAATCGTTGGAAAATCTGATATTCCAACGAAAACATGGAAAGGACTCCAGTGAGCGCAGCCGATTGGACCAGCATCGAAATCCCGCAAGACATTCGCTTGGTGGTTGCCGATATGGACGGCACCCTGCTTGATGAGCATAGCGAGATTCCGCAAGGTTTCTGGCCGATGCTTGCCCGGTTGCGCTCACGAGGCGTTGAATTCGTGCCGGCATCCGGACGCCAGTACGCTACCTTGCGTGCCATGTTCGCCGATAAGGCGGCGCAGGTGCTTGACGGCGGCGAACTTTCGTATATCGCGGAAAACGGCAATGTCGTGGCCATTGACGGTAATATCGCCGAAGTGCACGGCGTCGATACCGATGTGACCCGCTGGACCATCGACACGGTGAACGCTTCTGCCGCGGCTGGCGAATACGATATGGGATTGGTGCTTTGTGGCCTGCGCACGGCATACGTGCAGCGCACGGACAAGCCGTTCCTTGATGAAGTCGGCAAATATTATGCGGCACTGGAGATTGTGGACGATCTGCATAGCGTGCTTGAAGATGTGATCGCATCAAACGGCGAAAGCGACACCATGCTCAAACTGGCGATTCTCGATTTCGACGATGCCGAAGCGATGGCCGCGGAAAAGCTGACGCCACTGAAGAACGATTATCAGGTGGTGGTTTCCGGCAAACTGTGGGTCGACATCATGAATGCTACAACCAATAAGAAACAGGGCGTCGAAGCGTTGCAGCGCGTGCTTGGCGTCACTGCGGCCCAAACGGCGGTATTTGGCGATTATCTCAACGATTTGCAGATGCTCTCGGCAGGGCAGTGGTCGTTCGCCATGGGCAATGCGCACCCCGCGTTGAAACAAGCCGCGCATTTTGTGGCTCCCAGCAATGCCGATCACGGGGTTCTTCAGGTTGTCGACAAACTGATTGCGTAAGGAAGCCGTTTCTTCGAAATTGATGGTCGATTGAACAGGAAAGGCGGTGCGGCATGCGGCAGGCTGAGGCATTGGCGATTCTGCAAAGTGGCGCGAGCGTCTTCCTGACGGGTGCGCCGGGTGCTGGCAAGACCTACGTGCTCAATGAGTTCGTGCGTCAGGCCCGTGCCGAAGGTGCGGCGGTGTCGGTGACGGCGTCCACCGGTATCGCGGCCACGCATATCAACGGGCAGACCATTCATTCATGGAGCGGTGTCGGACTTGCCAACGCGCTCACCGACAATCTGATCAAAACCATACGTACCCGACGCAAACGTAAGCTGCAGGGCGCTGACATTCTCATCATCGACGAGGTTTCCATGTTGCATGCGTGGCTGTTCGACATGGTCGATCAGGTGTGCCGCATTATTCGACGTGACCAACGCCCGTTCGGAGGGCTTCAAGTGGTGCTGTCCGGCGATTTCTTCCAGCTTCCGCCAGTGAGTGTGGGTGGGCGCAACCACGATTTGGTCACACCAAGCCCGGAATTCGTGGCTTCCCGCGAACGATATGCGAAAGCGGGACTCAATCCAGATGGTTTCGTCACCGAATCATTGGTATGGCGGGAATTGAATCCCGCAATCTGTTACCTGACCGAACAGCATCGTCAGGATGACGGCAGTCTGCTCACCGTATTGACCGATATTCGCAACGGTTGCGTGAACGACGACGATCGCAATGTGCTCCTCACCAGACTGGGCACAATCCCCGAACCTGGTCAACAGGCCGTCAATCTGTTTCCCGTCAACAAGCAGGCGGACACGCTCAACGACATGCGCCTGTTCGAAATCAACGAGGAGCCGCACGAATATTTCGCCGAAGCCGCAGGACCAGTCAATCTGGTGGAACGTTTGAAGAAGAACATGCTTGCCCCCGAACGTTTGCAGCTCAAAACCCGGGGCTGCGGTGATGGCCGTACGCAACGACACCGACCACCAATTCGTGAACGGATCATTGGGTACCGTGCGCGGATTTGCCGCCGAAAACAAGGGCGGATGGCCGATCGTTGAATTTGAAAACGGCAATATCGTTACCATGAAGCCGAATTGCTGGGAAATGATGGACGGCGACACAGTGCTCGCCAGCGTCAACCAAGTGCCGTTGCGCTGCGCGTGGGCGATCACCATCCACAAATCGCAAGGTATGACGCTCGAGCGTGCGGTGATGGATTTGCGGCGCACTTTCGCGCCTGGCATGGGGTATGTGGCGCTGTCTCGTGTGGAAGGCCTGCAAGGCCTGTATTTGAACGGTGTGAACGAACGCATGTTCTTGGTTTCGCCCGATGCGGTGCGATTGGATGGTGAGTTGCGTCTCGCCTCGGCGCAGGCATCCGATATGTTGGCTCATGATGGCATCGCCGCGTTCCGGCAGAACATTGCCGTTCCCGACGGTGACGAGTTCGCGCAGGACGCGCTGTTCTAGTATGGCGATTGCCTTGTTTGACATGTATGATGATTTTTGGGATTCGACGGATATGACTGTTGTGTTCCGTCCGTGCGTTGCCATACGTCGGTGAACGGGTGGTTGGATTGGGCTTACGTCCCCTTGCCTGAGTAGTTTTGGGCATATGACTAAAGCACTTCGTATGTCCACCATGTTCCTGCGCACTCTGCGTGAGGATCCCGCCGATGCCGATGTCGTATCGGATAAGCTTCTGCAGCGCGCCTGCTACCTGCGCAAGGCCGCTCCGGGTATTTGGACCTGGCTGCCGCTGGGCCTGAATGTTCTGAACAAGATCGAAAACATCATCCGTGAGGAAATGGCTTCGATCGACGCCCAGGAAGTTCACTTCTCCGGTCTGCTGCCGCGTGAACCGTATGAGGCCACCCATCGTTGGGAAGAGTATGGCGACAACATCTTCCGTTTGAAGGATCGCCATGAGGCCGACTACCTGCTGGCGCCGACCCATGAGGAAATGTTCACCCTGCTGGTCAAGGACCTGTACTCCTCCTACAAGGATCTGCCGGTTACCCTCTACCAGATTCAGACCAAGTATCGTGACGAATTCCGTCCGCGTGCAGGCCTGATTCGTGGCCGTGAATTCATCATGAAGGATGCCTACTCCTTCACGCTTGACAAGGAAGGCCTTGTCAAGGCGTATATGGACGAGCGTGGCGCCTACGAGCGTATTTTCAACCGTCTCGATTTGAAGTATGTGCCGGTGCACGCCATGGCAGGTCCGATGGGCGGCTTCGAATCCGAAGAGTTCCTTGCCCCGATGGAAATCGGTGAAGATACCTTCGCACAGTCGCCGAGCGGCAAGGCTTGGAATGTTGAGGCGCTGACCACTCCGGAACCGGAAGCCATCGACTTCAGCAACACTCCGGCCGCTGAAAAGCGTCCGACGCCGAATGCTGAAACCATCGATCAGATGGTTGAATTTGCCAACGCCAACCATCCGCGTTCCGATGGCCGCGCGTGGGAGGCCTCCGACATTCTGAAGAACGTGGTGATCGCCGTGATGCATCCGCAGGATGACGAGCATGACGAGCCGTGGCGCGAACTGGTGGTTGTCGGCGTGCCTGGCGATCGTACCGTTGACATGAAGCGTCTTGAAGCGCAGTTCACTCCGGCTGAAATCGAAGAGGCCACCGACGAGGATCTGAAGAAGCATCCGGAACTCGTCAAGGGCTATATTGGCCCGATGGCGTTTGGCCCGCAGGCTCGCGGCGGTGAAAAGGCTGAAAACGCCAACGAAACCGGCGAAGCGTTGCGTTACCTCATTGACGCGCATATCGCCCGCGGTTCCGCATGGTTCACCGGTGCCGATGAAGCCGGAGTCGACTACTACGATCTCGTGTACGGTCGTGACTTCGAAGCCGACGGCGTGGTGGAAGCCGTGCAGGTTCGCCACGGAGACATGAGCCCGGACGGTTCCGGCCCGCTGAGCTTCGAACGCGGTGTGGAAATCGGCCAGGTGTTCCAGCTCGGTTTGAAGTATTCCAACGCGCTCGGCCTGAAGGTGCTCGACCAGAACGGCAAGACCGTGCCGGTGTGGATGGGCTCCTACGGCATTGGCGTGTCTCGTGTGATGGCTTGTATCGCTGAAACCCACCATGACGAGAAGGGCTTGGCATGGCCGGCCATCATCGCTCCCGCCCAGGTGCATGTGGTAGCCACCGGCAAGGATGCGGCTGCATTCGAAGCCGCCGAGCAACTGATCGCCGATCTGGAAGCCAAGGGCATCGAAGTGATCTTCGATGACCGTAAGAAGGTTTCCCCGGGCGTCAAGTTCAAGGATGCCGAGCTTATCGGCGTGCCGCTGATCGCCGTCGCAGGCCGCGACACTGTCAACAATGGCACCATTGAAGTGCGTGACCGCAATGGCGAGAACGCCGAAGCCGTGCCTGTCGCCGACGCCGCCCAGATGATCGCCGATCGTGTCGCCGCGCTGCTGAAGTAATAATCGACCTTTTTTTTTCTGATTATTTCACCATATAAACGGAAGATTATGGATATGCCATAATCTTCCGATTTTTTTTATCTGGAAACAGGTAGGAGGAAGCCTGATTGTGAGGAAAACATTTATGGGGAAAACAAACGAAAAACCATGCATATATCGGCAGTGCATTGCGGTGGATAAGTGAGATTTATCCACCGACTATCCACGACTCGCCCGAAACGGCGTCCTTTATCCACATTTGCCGGTTGCGCTTGTACCAGTATGGTCGAATCGGGGATAGTGGTTCTACCGCGGAAACGCAAGGAAGCGGAAAGGCGTGCAGAACCCCTCTCTCGCAACCCATTTCTCCGACTGCGCGTTGCTTTCGCACCTTCATCGGTGCTTTCCGCGGCCCCTTTATTACCAATGCGACAGAAAGGGCCGATCATGGCACAACAGCAAGCTCTCATCACCATCACCGGATATGTGGGCGCCAATCCCACGCAATTCAACAAGGATGGCATGCCCCATGCCAGTTCGTTCAGAATGGCGAGCACCAGACGGTATTTCGACAATCGCACACAGCAATGGAAGGATCTTCCCACCACATGGGTCACGGTGAAAGCGTACCGGAACCTATCCGAGAACATCTGCCAATCTCTGAAGAAAGGCGAGCCGGTTATCGTGATGGGCGCGCTCGCCACGGAAACGTGGGCCGATCAGAACGGCAAACCGCAGTCACGCATAGTGCTGGAAGCCAGCGCCGCAGGGCACGACCTTAACCGGGGAGTCACCACGTTGCGTAAGTTCGTCAAGCCGAACGACCAGCACCAGCCGGAAGCGAAAGGAACGGAACCGCGTGTGGGAGCCGATCCGTTCGTCAGGCAGGGCAGTGTGGCGCCGGTCGAAATCGTGGTTCCCGAAGATGACGAAGCCGCCGAATTCTCGGGAGATACCGGGGAATTCGACGGCGACATATATTAGGCGGCACCGATGCCTTGCATGCTTGGCTCCGATTGCCAGCCGATGATGTGGTTTGTTACCAGATGCGCACGCGCTGATCGGGATCGAGCCACATGCCGTCCTCCGGCTTCACGTCGAACGCCTTGTAGAACAGATCCACGTTGCGTGCGATGCCGTTCGTGCGGCATTCGGCGGGGGAGTGCGGGTCGATCTGCAGATACTGCTCCGCCAGCTCGTCACGATTCTTGGTGCGCCAGATGGACGCGTAGCTGAGGAAGAAACGCTGCAAACCGGTGAAACCATCGATTTCCGGCGCTTCAGACAGCGAAGCTTCAATGGACTCCATGGAACCGTTCTTCTCACGGCCTGCCGCCTCGTCAAGAGCGAACGCATATGCTTTGAGCGCAATGTTCACGCCACTCAGGTCGCCGATGTTCTCGCCGATGGTCAAAGCGCCGTTCACATGTGGAGCCTGAGCTGGATCGTCGGCGTAATTTTTCGGCAAGCTGCGTTGGCACGAACGCGTTGTACTGGTCGATGAGTTTCTGCGTGAGCTGCTCGAAATTGGCCTTGTCTTCTTCGGTCCACCAGTCGTTGAGCTTGCCGTCGCCGTCGTACTGGGCACCCTGATCGTCGAAGCCGTGGCCGATCTCATGGCCGATCACCGCTCCGATACCGCCATAGTTCGCGGCGTCTTCGGCGTTCGGATCGAAGAACGGCGGCTGCAGAATGGCGGCCGGGAACACGATCACGTTCATGGTCGGCTCATAATAGGCGTTCACCGTCTGCGGATTCATCAGCCATTCGTCCTTGTCGACGCTCTTGCCGACTTTGGCCAGCTGATAGCCGGTCTCATACAAGTTGGCGGCACGCATGTTCTCGGCAAAACCGGCATTCTCGTGCACATCAAGCGCGGAATAGTCACGCCAATGGTTCGTATAGCCGATCTTCGGCACGAACTTGGAGAGCTTCTCCAACGCCTTCTGCTTGGTTTCTTCGCCAAGCCAGGCGGAGTTGGAAATGGACACGCGGTAGGCGTCGATCAGATTGCCGACCAGCTGTTCCATACGCTGCTTCGACGACTCGGGGAAGTGCCTCTTCACATATTCGCGGCCGACATCCTCGCCGCAGATGCCGTTGACCAGCGAAACGCCGCGCTTCCAACGCACGCGCTGCTGCTTCTGACCAGACAACGTCTTGCCATAGAACTCGAAATTCGTCTCATCGAATTCGTGCGGCAACTCCAAGGTGGAGCCGATGATCACATGCACGCGTGCCCACAGCTTGAGATCGTCGAGATCCGCGGCCTTCCAGAATGCGTTAAGACCGGTGAGGAAGCTGGGCTCATGCACCACCACATGGTTGAAAATGCCTCGGAAATCAAGCGGCTGCACCTGAGCGGCGGAAGTCTGATCATATGCGGACTGCCAGGATTCGATCCATGTGTCGAGATCATAATCGGCGAGCATTCCGCTCAATTCCGCATAATCGGTGGGATTATAGGTCTTCACCGAATCACGGGTTGCCACATTGTCCCAATGGTTCGCGGCGATACGTGTCTCCACGTCGAGGAAACGCTGGGCTTGAGCTTCGGCCTGCTCGTCATCGGCGGCGAGCTTCGCGTTCTTCAACTGCTTGGCCACCATATCGACGTATGCTTCACGAATCGGCGCATAATGGTCTTCACGGTAATACGCCTCATCGGGCAGTCCCAAGCCAGACTGTTCAATATGGATGATGTTGGTTTCGGGAGCGCCCGGATCGCCATACACGGCAATGCCGATCAGGTCAGGGCCGCCAGCCGGGTTCATCGCGCCCAAAGAGCGGGTGAGTTCAGCCTTGTCGGCAGCGACGTCAATAGCCTTCAACTGGTCTTCAATGGCCGCGAGTCCGGAAGCGTTGATGGCGTCGACGTCAAGGAAACTCGCATACAGGGCGTGGGACTTCTCGGCAGGGCAGTCGTCGTCTTCGAGAATCTCACGAATCTGGTTTTCGGCATCTTCAGCGAGCTTATCGAACGAACCATAACGGGAACGATCATCAGGAAGACGATACATGTCGATCCATGGGCCGTTGACATAGCGGAACAGATCTTGCGCAGGGCCGGTCACGGCGGAGAACGATGCCGGATCGATACCCGAATTCAAAGTGGTACTCATGGCTTCACACTATCCATCTTTGGTGACAAAAGCAGTGTATCTGAAACGAATAATCATCATTCCGCAACGGCATGCATAAGGTGAGATTTGCATAATCGTAAGAAAAGCCAGGGAGAGCCGAGCACTGTAGGGCGTACGAAGTAGGGTTAGAGGCATGATTGAACTGAAAACACCGAAAGAGATCGAAGAGATGAAGCCTGCCGGCCGATTTTGTCGGCGGCATTCTGCGCGATCTCAAGGAATTTACCAAAGTTGGTACCAATCTGCTGGAAATCGATGAATTCGTGCACAAGCGCATCGTCGATCGCAAGGGTGCCGAATCCTGCTATGTCGACTATGCTCCGGATTTCGGTACCGGCCCGTTCGCGCACTATATTTGCGTTTCCGTGAACGATGCCGTACTGCACGGCGTTCCGTACGATTACAACCTGAAGGACGGCGATCTGGTCAGCCTCGATCTGGCGATCAACGTCGATGGCTGGGTTGCCGATTCCGCCATCAGCTTCGTGGTCGGCGAGCATAAGGATCCTGAGGATCTGCGCCTGATCAAGTGCACCGAAGAGGCGCTCGCGGCCGGTATTGCCGCTGCGCAGCCGGGCAACCGTTTAGGTGATGTTTCCGCGGCAGTCGGCGATGTGGCCCGCGAATACGGCTATCCGATCAATCTTGAATTCGGCGGCCATGGCGTCGGCCGTATTATGCACGGCGATCCGCATGTGCCGAACGATGGCCGCGCGCACCACGGCTACAAGCTGCGTCCGGGCCTGGTCATCGCCATCGAACCGTGGTTCCTCAAGACCACCGACGAAATCTACCAGGATCCGAAAGATGGTTGGACGCTGAAGAGCTCCGACGGTTCCCGTGGCGCGCATAGCGAACACACCATCGCCATCACCGACAACGGTCCGGTGATCCTCACCGTTCGCGACAAGTGATCAGACGGTAGCGTAAAACGCGGCAAAGCTCCAATACGACGGAGCGAAGCGTACGAAAAGAAGGCCGATGCCCACGATTATTCGGGCATCGGCCTTTTAATATGCGTAATTTCGCGCGGAAATAGTCGAATTATTTGCCTTGCAGGAATGAAGTATCGGATGTCAATCGATTGATTTTGAGACGAAACCATGCTTGGAAACGCGCATGCCATATAGTGTTCGATACTTCCGAACGGTTAAGGAGCGTGCAAGTATGGCCACAGCCAATCTGAGTGTGGAATCCAAGGACTTCACCCTGCCGGTGGTCGAAGCCACGGCGGGCGCGGACGGCATCGTGGTGTCCACGCTGCGCAACGACGGCTGGGTCACACTCGACCCCGGTTTCCTCACCACCGCGCAATGCGAATCGAAAATCACGTACATCGACGGCAAGAACTCGATCCTGCGCTACCGCGGATACCCGATCGAGCAGTTGTGTGAGCAATCCGATTTCCTTGAGGTCGCCTGGTTGCTGCGTCATGGCGAACTGCCGAATCAGGAGCAGTACGACCGGTTCATTTCCGACATCAACCATCGCACGATGGTGGGTGAGGATTTCCGTACCTTCATGGGTTCTTTCCCACGCACCGCGCATCCGATGAGCGTGATGGCATCCGCGGTCAACGCGCTCGCCACCTTCTATCCGGACACTACTGATATCAATGATTCCGACCAGCTTGACGAGGCTGCGACCATCATTATGGCAAAGGCACGAACCATCGTCAGCTACATTTTCCGCCGTCGCCGCGATGAGCCGATGCTGTATCCGGATTATTCGCGCGGCTATGTCGACGATTTCCTGCGCATGTGCTTTGCGGTGCCGTACGAGCCGTTCGATTCCGACCCGCTGTACGTGCATGCGCTCGGACGCCTGCTGATCATTCATGCCGATCATGAGCAGAACTGCTCCACTTCCGTGGTACGTATCGCCGGTTCCGCCCACGCCAACCTGTATTCCGCGGTTGCAGCGGGCATCAACGCGCTGTCGGGCCCCATTGCATGGTGGTGCTAATGAAGCGGTGCTCCGTCAGCTCAAAGCCATTCGCGATTCAGGCAAAACCGTCAAGGAATTCGTGGAAGACGCCAAAACCAGCGGTCAGCGTATTTCCGGACTCGGCCACCGCGTGTACAAGTCGTACGATCCGCGTGCCGCGATCGCCAAGAAGTATCTGCAGAAGATCATGGAACGCGCGGACACGTTGAAATTGCCTGCCGACGAGCGTGCGCTGTTCGACGTCGCCACGGAATTGGAGAAAATCGCGCTGAACGACGAGTATTTCGTGTCGCGTCACCTGTATCCGAATGTCGACTTCTACACGGGATTGATCTATCGCGCGATCGGGTTCGATCCGTCCATGTTCACCACATTGTTTGCATTGGGACGTATTCCCGGTTGGATCGCGCAGTATCGTGAGATGCTTGCCGATCCGAACACCAAGATCGGTCGTCCGCGTCAGGTGTACACCGGTTATACCGAACGTGATTACACTCCGATCGACCGTCGATAGTTGCTTTTTCGCTGTTTCATGGACTTGTGATGCTGTTCGCCAAGCCCTGCGGCTAAAGTATTGCACGGAAACATGCAAGTAATGCAATCACTGTTGTGAAGGAGCGAAGAATGACCGATCAGCGCACTGCGTGGGGTTGGGGTCTGTCCAGCGTGGATGCGGCCGGCAACACTTTGGACGTATGGTACCCGGAACTGAAGCTTGGCGAGGCTCCGGAGGAGGTGGCACGCCCGAACCATAATTTCGGCAATCTCGCCCATGAGGGCGTCGATGCGCGTGGCGTGCGCCGCATTCCGGTGTTCACGGTGTCGAAGCTTGACGAACCGATCGAAGACGCAGCCGACGCATACCTGCGTCTGCATCTGCTGAGCATGCGTCTCGCCAAGCCGAACACCCTGAATCTGGACGGCATTTTCGCAGCCCTCAACAATGTGGTATGGACCAATTATGGCCCGTTCGCGGTCGAGGATTTCGCGCTGCGCAAGCTTGACGTGATGGCCGCGGCCAACCAGTGCGTTCCGGGACTGCCGAAGGTTGACGTGAACGTGCTGTCGATCGACAAGTTCCCGCGCATGGTCGACTATGTGGTGCCGACCGGCGTGCGTATCGGCGACGCCGACCGCGTGCGTTTGGGTGCCCACCTTTCCGAAGGCACCACCGTCATGCATGCCGGCTTCGTGAACTTCAACGCCGGCACGCTCGGCGTTTCCATGGTGGAAGGCCGTGTTTCCCAAGGTGTTGTGGTCGGCAACGGTTCCGATATCGGCGGCGGCGCATCCATCATGGGCACCCTGTCCGGTGGCGGCAAGCTTAAGAACTCCATCGGCGAGCACTCCCTGCTTGGCGCGAACGCGGGCATCGGCATCTCCCTCGGCGACAACTGCGTGGTTGAAGCCGGTCTGTATGTGACCGCCGGCACCAAGGTGACCATCTACGACAAGGCCAAGGTCGCGGCGGGCGAACCGCTCGAAACCGTCAAGGGCGCCGATCTTTCCGGCAAAGACAACATCCTGTTCATCCGTAATTCCGTGTCCGGCCGTATCGAAGCGCGCTATCGCAAGACCGGCATCGAATTGAACGAAAAACTGCACAAGAACTAAATATCAAATATGAAAATCTCCCTCATTACCGTCGGCAAAGTCAAGGAACAATATCTGCGCGACGCCATCGCCGAATATTCGAAACGACTCAGCCGATACTGCAAGCTTGACATCGTCGAAGTGGCCGACGAGAAAACACCCGAGCATGCCAGTGAGGGAGTGGAACGGCAAATCAAAGCCAAGGAAGGCGAACGCATCGCCAAGCATATTCGCGACGATGCGTTCGTCATCGCGCTCGCCATCGAAGGCCAGCAGCTGACCAGTGAAGAACTTGCGCAGAAAATCGACGGTCTTGGAGTGCATGGCACCAGCCATATCCAACTCATCATCGGCGGATCGCTCGGACTTGACCCAACGATTGTGAAACGGGCCGACTACCTGCTGAGTTTTTCCCAAATGACATTTTCCTCATCAATTAATGCGCGTTATTCTGCTTGAACAGCTGTATCGTGCATACAAAATCAATGCCGGCGAACCGTATCATAAATGACGTGCAATCAATGTCGCGTAATGCGTACACAGGTTTCGCGAATATGATATGGCAGGATTGCGATGCGGCAAAATATGGTGAGATCGCCGAAAGATAATAAGTAGAAGGCCTTGCCTATACTAGTACCCCGTGAGTGACTACAGAAGCGAACGCGAGCAGCGAGAACGCCGTCGCCGCACCATGGTGCGGGCGGTGTGCATCGTCATCGCTGCGGCGATGCTGCTGAGTCTGGTTATTCCTGCTATCTACGCAGGTCTTTGACGCCTTTGGTCCGGTATGATCCTCCCCGGACCTGCAATCCCATACGTAACGAGACTGGTTCGCGGCTCGGCAGGATGGGAACGAGTATGTGGGTACGTGGAAGAAGTTGAGGATTGTGCGAAAGCCGTATGAGGCTCCATGACAGAATATAAAGAACGCATAAAGAAATGTATGGTGTAAACGATGGCAGAATTTGATTTTTCCCAGGCAATCGGCGAGGCGCGCGCCAAATACGAGTCGATTTCCAAGGCGCTTGACGTCGACCGACTGACCGCGCAGGCCAAAGATCTTGAAGTTCAGGCGGCCGAACCGGGATTGTGGGACAATCCCGAAAACGCGCAGAAAGTGACCAGCAAACTGTCGGCAGTGCAGTCCCAGCTGAAGCGTCTCGCTTCCGCAAGCCAGCGCATCGACGACGTCGAAACGTTGGTGGAATTGGGTCAGGAGGAAGAAGACGCCGACACGTTGGCGGAAGCGCAGTCCGAAGTCGAAAGCATTCAGAACGATCTGGCCGACATGGAAATCCAGACCCTGCTCGACGGCGAATATGACGAACGTTCCGCAGTGGTGACCATCCGCTCCGGCGCGGGCGGTGTGGATGCCGCCGACTTCGCTCAGATGCTGCTGCGCATGTACCTGCGTTGGGCGGAGCGCAATGGGTATAAGGCCAAGGTCATGGACACCTCCTACGCCGAAGAGGCGGGCATCAAGTCCGCCACCTTCCAGGTGGATGCCCCTTATGCGTATGGTCGCATGAGCGTGGAAGGCGGCACCCACCGTTTGGTGCGTATCTCCCCGTTCGACAACCAAGGCCGTCGCCAAACCAGCTTCGCGGCAGTGGAAGTGGTGCCGCTCGTTGAGGCGACCGATCACATCGACGTGCCCGATTCCGAAATCCGCGTTGACACCTACTGCTCCTCCGGCCCTGGCGGTCAGGGCGTGAACACCACGTATTCCGCGGTGCGTATCACCCACATTCCGACCGGCATCGTGGTGACCATGCAGGACGAGCGCTCGCAGATCCAGAACCGTGCCGCTGCCATGGCCGTGCTGCAGTCCCGACTGTTGGTGCTGCGCCACGAAGAGGAAGCCAAGAAGAAGAAGGAGCTCGCCGGCGATATCAAGGCCAGCTGGGGTGACCAGATGCGTTCCTACGTGCTGCATCCGTACCAGATGGTCAAGGATCTGCGCACCGGCTATGAGACTTCGCAGACCCAGGCCGTGTTCGACGGCGATATCGACGCGTTCATTGAGGCCGGCATCCGTTGGCGTCATGAGCAGCGTCGCGCGGCGGCCGAAGAGGCGGACGCCTAAAAACCACGATTACCGTAATCAGAACAGCACATAGTGGAGGGGTACGACGATGGCGCTGATTTCGCTTGAGCATGTGAGCAAGGTGTATCCGAAAGGCACCAGGCCTGCCTTGGATGACATCAATCTCGACATTGATCGAGGGGATTTCGTGTTCCTCGTGGGCGCTTCAGGTTCCGGCAAAACCACATTGCTGAGCCTGTTGCTGCGCGAGGAGGAGGTCACGGATGGCGAGATTCGCGTCGCAGGTAATGATTTGAGGCGCCTGTCGTCAAGGCAGGTGCCGCATTACCGTCGTTCCATCGGTTTTATCTTCCAGGATTACAAACTCCTCAACAACAAAACGGTATGGGAGAATGTGGCGTTCGCGCTTGAAGTGATTGGCACAAGCCGTTCCACCGTCAAATCGTTAGTGCCGAAAGTGCTGCAGACTGTCGGTCTCACCGGTAAGGAAAACAACTATCCGCACGAGCTTTCCGGCGGTGAGGCACAGCGTGTGGCCATTGCGCGAGCGTATGTGAACCATCCGCAGATTCTGCTGGCCGACGAGCCTACTGGAAATCTCGATCCGACCACATCGCTGGGCATTATGGAAGTGCTGGACGCCATCAACCGCACTGGCACCACCATCGTCATGGCAACGCATAACGAGGAAATCGTCAACTCCATGCGCAAGCGTGTGGTCGAACTGCATACCGGCAAAATCGTGCGTGACGAGCAGCAGGGATCCTACGATTCCGCACTGTACTTCCCGGATGCCGAAGTCGAATCCAAATCGCATCAGGCGTTGAACGGCGGCGACGTCGACTCGAAATATCGTGCGCCGGGCGCGCTTGAAATGTCTGATTTTTCCGATGAGGCGGTGGACGTGGAAGGCGCGACGCGAGCCGAAACCGCGGCGAACGCGGTTGATGCCGTAGCTGCGGCCATCCACAGCGGCAATGGTGATGCGGGCATCGCGCGTCTCGCCAATTCCGTGCATTCCGGTCGCACCGGTCGTTATGGCGAGGCGTTCGCTCCGGTGGAGACTACGCTGACCTGGGGCAAGGGACTGAAACTTGAGGATCTTGCCGAACAGGAGCATGCCGATTCGGCTGCACGTTCGCAGACCGAAGCCAATGCCGACGCGACTGGCTCTTCGCCTGATACAGGTATGGAATCAAGCAAAGCGGCTGAAAACGAGCAATCCGCGGAGCCAACGGTTCCCGCTCCTCCGGCACTGCCGATGCCTCCCGCTCCGCCCGCGCCTCCGGCTCCTCCGGCAGCGCCCGCCGCGACTGCCGGTGGCGAGGCGAAATCCGTCGAACAATCCGATGAACAGCATGAAACGTCCGAAAACAAGGAGAACGACTGATGCGTTTGCGTTTCATTCTTTCCGAAACCTGGAGCAGCCTCAAGCGCAACGTGCCCATGTTGCTTTCAGTGATGCTCGTTACCTTCATCTCGTTTCTGTTTATCGGCGCATCGGTGCTCACTCAGGCGCAGATCACCAAAGCCAAAGGCGATTGGTATTCCAAGGTTGAAGTGGTGGTGTGGATGTGTCCCGATGGCACCAGCCAATCCGTGAACTGCACCGCGGGAACCGCTGCAACGCAGACTCAGATCAATGACTTGCAGAAAACCATTCGCAACGAGCTTGCCGATGATGTATCGCAAATCACTTTTGTAAGCAAGGAAGATTTCTACAACGACACTTTCCTCAAACAATATCCGAACGGTGAATATCAGGGGCGTACGCTCACTGCCGACGATATGCAGGATTCATTGTGGCTGAAACTGAAGAATCCTGAGAAATATCAAGTCGTTTCCGAAGTGCTTTCTGGCAAGGAGGGTCGTCGATACTGTCAGTGATCAACGGCAGATTTTTGAGCCGGTGTTCGCAGTGCTGAATCGTGCGACCATTGCAACCGCCGCATTGGCCGCGGTGATGGTGGTCGTCGCCATTATGCTGACCGGTACCACAATTCGCATGTCTGCTGCGTCACGTCGAACCGAAACGGAGATCATGCGTTTGGTGGGTGCTTCGAATTGGACCATTCGGCTGCCATTCATTCTTGAAGGGGCGATCGCATCAATGGTCGGCTCCTTGCTTTCCTGCGTCACTTTATCGGCATTGGTGAAGGTATTTATCACTGATTGGCTTGCAGCCTCCGTGAAATGGATTCCATATGTGAATCAGATGACGGTATTGTGGATTTCGCCGATTTTGGTTGCGGGAGCGGTGCTGTTGTCGGTGATTGCATCCACAGTGTCGTTGCATAGATATTTGAAAGCCTGAGAACATTCCGTTTTGTACGGATTGGATACGTTTATCTGTGTCGCGTTTTAAGCATGGGATGCTATGGTATGGAACCAATGATGGGAGGCAAGTGACCGAATGACAAGCAAGAAAGCTCTAAAACCGGCCGTCGCGGTGTTTGCAACGGGGGCTTTGTGCGCCACGATGGCGATTGCCCCGTTCTCGTCTGCGGTTCCGCAGGCGCAAGCCAATACATACAGCAATCTGGTGAATGCCCAGAATAAGAAGGCTGCCAGCTCTCAGCGTGAAGCCCAGTTGCGTTCACAGCTTTCCGGTGTGAAGTCTGATTTGGCCGACAAGATCGTCGAGCTGGATGAATTGACAAATACGAAAATTCCTGCAGCTCAAGCTGCAGTCGATGAGGCAAATGCTACTGCCGCTTCGGCACAGAGTGAAGCTGATGCTGCGGCTTCCCGTTTGGAGGCCGCGCAAAAAGATAAGGAAAACCTCGAAGCGCAGATCGAACAGACCGGCAAGGATTATGATGACGCGCATGCGGCCGTGGCACAGATGGCTCGTGAAGACCTGCATGGTTCCGATGCATCCACTGTGATGAGCGTGGTGACAGGTTCCACGAGCACTCAGGAATTCATTAATTCCATGCAGTCTCGTGATGCGTTGAGCCGTACCGAAGCCAATGCGGCAAGTGATGCGGCGAATACGTTGAATACGTCGATGAACCGCAGCGAGCGTCTTTCTGCAATCGAGAAGCAGATCGCCAATCTGAAAACCGCAGCTGACGAAAAAGCCGCTTCCGCACAGCAGGCTGCTGCTTCCGCACAGACCCAGCGCGACTCGCTTGACCAGTTGCGTGCAGAAGGCGAAACCCGCCGTGCCGAATTGGAGAGCCAACAGTCGCAGCTGAATGGCAGCGTGGCCAAACAGGCGGCGCAAACGGTTATGTTGCAGTCACAGGTCGATTCCTTCAACCGCCAGTATGCAGCCGAGCAGGCCGCAGCAGCTAATCAAAACAATGGTGGCAATCAAGGGCAGACCCGGCCAGGCAACAACAATACCAATAGTGGCGGCAACAATGTGACGCCTGCTCCCACGCCTACGCCTACTCCTACGCCTGCTCCCGCGCCGAGTACCAATAACAATTCCGGTCAGGGAACCTCCAATGGCGATTACGGCAATGGCTACGTGGCCGGCCAGTGCACGTGGTGGGCGTACGAACGTCGTAGACAGATGGGTATCGGAACCCCCTCGTACTTGGGTAACGGTGGCCAGTGGTACGCTACCGCACCGTCGTATGGTCTTCGCGTGGATCATAGCCCGCAGGTCGGTGCGGCAATCTCCTTCCTGCCCGGTCAGGCTGGTGCCGATGGCTTCTACGGTCATGTGGGTGTGGTGGAAGCGGTGAATGGCAACACCATCACCATTTCCGAAATGAACGCGGCTGGTGGCCCATATGTGGTGTCGTACCGCACACTGTACAACGCGTCCCAGTTCTGGTATGTGCACTGATTCATCAAGGGGCGTTTGAGCTTTCCTTGAGCGTTGTGTCGCGGGAGCGCGCCGCCTGAATCGTTGGGCGGCGCGCTCCCATGATATTGTCGATTGTTGCGTTGCAGAACACTTCTTTGAAGAACCGGAAAGGAGGTCCGACATGGCCAAGGAGCAAGGCGTGAAGCCGATTGCGCAAAACAAGAAGGCACGCCACGACTATGCCATTGAAGACAAGTATGAAGCCGGTCTGGTGTTGACCGGCACTGAGGTGAAGTCGCTTCGAGAAGGCCGCGCATCGCTGGCCGAATCGTTCATTACCATCGACCGTCGCGGTGAAATGTGGCTTGAGGGAGCCAATATTCCCGAATATCTCAACGGAACGTGGAACAATCATGCCCCTAAGCGCAAGCGTAAGCTGTTGCTTCACGCGGCGCAGATCGACAAGCTGGCTCGTCAAAGCCAAGCCAAGGGTTTCACCATCATTCCGCTGAGCCTGTATTTCAAAGACGGTCGAGTCAAGGCGGAAATCGCATTGGCACGAGGCAAGAAGGAATTCGACAAGCGTCAGGCATTGCGCGAGGAGCAAGACAAGCGTGAGGCCTTGCGTGCCATGCGATATGCCAACAAGCAGGTGCGATAAGTGGTAACCGGAAAATTTCCGGTTTCACATACTGATATACAGCGGTGGCCGTAATCTTTTTGTAGCTTGCCCTCTCTAGTGTATGGTTCAGATTCGGTCGAATAGACCGAGCGAGACATAGGAGAAGGATATGGAAGCGAAGAAAAGTCTGAAGGCGGTTGCCGCGTGTGCGCTGAGCGTTGCGATGCTGTTTGCTGGAGCGGCATGCGGCACCAGTGATGGAAGCGACGATGCGGCTTCGTCCGATAGCGGTTCGAAATCGAGCGAACTGACGGGTTATGACGTTTCGTCGGTGCAGAAAGACGATGACATCGCCAAACTGTTGCCCGATTATGTGACGAAGGACGGCAAGCTCACCATCGGCATGGACACGTCGTACGCTCCCGCCGAATTCCTTGCGGAGGACGGCAAGACCCCGGTCGGCTTCGATGTCGATATCGCCAAGGCTTTGGCGCAGGTGTTCGGCCTTGAAGCGGATCCGGAAACCGCGAATTTCGATTCGATCATTCCATCGGTCGGATCCAAGTACGATATCGGCATTTCGTCGTTCACCGTGACCAAGGAACGTTTGGAAGCGGTTGATTTCGTAAGCCATTTTGATGCCGGATCGGCATGGGCCGTGAAGAAGGGCAATCCGAACAAGATCGACACGTCCGATCTGTGCGGCAAGAAGGTGGCCGTGCAGACCGCCACCATGCAGGAGACCGAAGCGAACAAGATAGCCAAGCAATGCGAGGCCGACGGCAAGGATAAGCTTGAAGTGATCTCCAGCAAGCTGCAGACCGATGTGACCACGAACGTTGTCACCGGCAAGGCCGACGTGTTCTATGCCGATTCGCCGGTTGCGGGCTATGCCATCGCGCAAACCGATGGACAGCTGGAAATGCTGGGCAAGGTCGAAGGCGTCGCTCCGGAAGGCATCGTCATCAAAAAAAGGCGACAGCCAGATGGATGAGGCCGTACAGAAGGCCGTGCAGAAGCTCATCGACGACGGTACGTATCTGAAGATCCTTAAGTATTGGGGTGTCGAGGACGGTGCCATCGAAACGTCGGAAATCAATACGCCGGGCGCCGAATAATTCCATGATTGAACCGTCCACGGATGAGACGGTTCAATGATCGCATGACTGGCGACGTGCTGGGAACAAAGCGGGTTTTGATCATATTGTGATATGGCAAAACCCGCTTTTTCGTAAGGAAAAAGCGGCATATCGAATAGAGTTTGCGTACTATTAACGTGGCCGTAGCAATCGTTTTCTATGGTGCCTGCAGGACTTCGGTTCGGCCGTATTCATACGGTTGGGAATGAAGAGAGGATCCGCGATGGCTTTCAATAATCTGAGGAAACTCGCTGATTTTTGCACTAAGCGCCGCCATGATCGTTTCGTTGGGTGCGTGCGGCACATCGGAAAAGTCCGATTCCGCGGCTTCCAGTGATTCTGAGTCGTCGTCGAACACCACCGGTTATGACGTTTCCGGCGTGACGAAGGATGACGATATAGCCGCGATGCTGCCGGAATCAGTCACCAAGGACGGCAAGCTCACCGTCGGCATGGACACGTCGTACGCTCCCGCCGAATTCCTTGCGGAGGATGGCAAGACCCCGGTCGGCTTCGATGTTGATATCGCGAAGGCGCTCGCCAATATGTTCGGTCTTGAGGTCGTGCCGCAAACGTCGAATTTCGATTCGATCATTCCGTCGATCGGCACCAAGTACGATATCGGCATTTCGTCGTTCACCATCACGCCCGAGCGTATGGAAGCCGTCGATTTCGTGAGCATGTTCAAGGCCGGTTCCACGTGGGTGGTGAAGAAGGGCAATCCGAACAAGGTCGCCACTTCCGACCTGTGCGGCTTGAAGATCGCGGTGCAGACGGGCACCACGCAGGAAGAGGAAGTCAACGCGGCCGCCAAACGATGCAAGGCCGACGGCAAGTCCGAAGTGCAGATTCTGTCGAATAAGCTGCAGACCGATGTGACCACGAACGTGGCGACGGGCAAGGCCGACGTGTTCTATGCCGATTCGCCGGTTGCGGGCTATGCCATCGCGCAAACCGAAGATACGCTAGAAGCCCTCGGCGAGGATGTCGACGTGACCAAGGAGGCCGTGGCAATCAAAAAGGGCGATTCCGATACCGCCAAGGCGGTGCAGGCCGCACTGCAGAAGCTCATGGATGATGGCACGTATATGAAGATCCTCAAGCATTGGGGCGTGGAGAACGGAGCGATCGACAAAGCCGAAATCAATCCGACTGACCTCGGCTGAACGATCAAACGTAAGGCAGGCATCGCACACGGCGATACTGTTAAGCCGATATGACGGAAGGCATGCGGGTCAAATCCGCGTGTCTTCCGTTTTCGTATATGGATCTTCCGTGATTCGACGGAGCTACATTGCGCGATTCTTGGCTGATACGTAAGGTTTGCGCAATGTAACGTACATGTAGCATTGCGCTCTTATCGTGCCTATTTGAGATACTGAGGTTCTCTGCAACCGAATGGCGTTGAGATTTTCCGGTATGGCAATGAAGGGATAAGAAGAAGGATATGCATACCATGTCTTTGAAGATCAAGTCCGTTGTGGCGCTTGCGCTGAGTGCGGCGATGTTGTTTTCCACTGCCGCTTGCGGCACCTCCGAGGCTTCCAATTCCGGCGATTCGTCTGATTCGTCGAACGCTACCACCGGTTACGATGTCAGCACCATTCAAAAAAGATGACGAGCTGGCCAAGCTGGTTTCGTCCGGCGATTTGGTGAAGGACGGCGAGCTTTCCGCCGGTATGGAGCTTTCGTACGCTCCGGCTGAATTCTATGCCGAAGACGGCAAGACTCCGGTCGGCTATGATATCGACATGACCAAGGCCATCGCCAAGACGCTTGGTTTGAAGCCAAACATCGTGTCTTCCATGTTCGACACCATCATTCCTTCCATTGGCTCCAAGTATGATCTGGGCATCACCGCCATGACCATCACTGAAGAGCGTATGCAGTCCGTGGATTTCGTGAGCTACTACCGTGCAGGTTCCACGTGGGCCGTGAAGAAGGGCAATCCGAAGAAGCTTGACACTTCCGACATGTGCGGCGCGAAGATCGCGGTGCAGACCGGCACCGTGCAGGAAGAGGAAGCCAACACCATCGCCAAAGGATGCGAGGCCGATAACAAGGCCGAAGTGATGTCGTACAAGCGTCAGGCCGAAGCGGCCACCGCAGTGGCTACGGGCAAGGCCGATGCGTTCTATGCCGATTCTCCGGTCGCCGGCTATGCCATCTCCCAGACCGATGGACAGCTTGAAGCCTTGGGTGACGTCGAGGGTGTGGCCAAGCAGGGCATCGCTGTCAAGAAGGGCAACACCCAGCTTGCTGAAGCCGTGCAGAAGGCCGTACAGAAGCTGATGGACGATGGTACGTATATGAAGATCCTCAAGCATTGGGGTGTGGAATCCGGCGCTCTCGACAAGGCTGAGATCAACCCGACCGATCTCGACTGATTTCATCCCCACTATTTACATCAACAACGAAGGAACTGAAGCATCATGGCGAAGAAACAAGTCGACGGCGACGGCCTCGATATTCCGAATCGCATCAAGGCGCTGCCGGTTAAGCGTACGGGCCCGATTGTGGCGGCGGTCATCGTCGCTCTGCTCGCCGCCATGCTGCTGCAGGGCCTGATTACCAATCCGCGTTTCGAATGGAATGTGGTCTGGAAGTACCTGTTCAACGAGAATGTGCTCGAAGGCATCAAATACACGCTGCTGCTGACGGTCATCTCCATGGTCATCGCCATTATTCTGGCAGTGATTCTGGCCGTAATGCGCAAGTCCATCAATCCGGTGCTGCGTGGCGTGAGCTGGTTCTACATTTGGTTCTTCCGTGGCACCCCTGTGTATACGCAGCTGGTGTTCTGGGGTCTGTTCGCCGTGTTGGTGCCTCGCATCGGCGTGGGCATTCCGTTCACTTCCATTGAATTCTGGAGCATTGACTCGCAGTCCGTCATTACCGCGTTTAACGCGGCATGGCTGGGTCTCGCATTGAACGAAGCGGCATATCTGGCTGAAATCGTGCGTGCGGGTCTTGAAGCCGTCGATCCGGGTCAGACCGAAGCGGCCAAGGCGCTGGGCATGAAGCGTTCCATGATCATGCGTCGTGTGGTGCTTCCTCAGGCCATGCGCATCATCATTCCGCCGACCGGCAACGAGTTCATCGGCATGCTGAAGACCACGTCGCTTGTCAACGCCGTGCCGTTCACGCTGGAACTGCAGTTCGCCACCACCGCAATCGCAACCCGACTGTACAAGCCGATTCCGCTGCTGATCGTGGCCTGCATCTGGTATTTGGTGATCACCTCCATTCTGATGGTGCTGCAGTCTCGCTTGGAGAAGCATTTCGGCAAGGGCTTCGATGCGCGACCGGCCGGCGCGCGCGGCAAGCAGCCGCCGCTGCCGGGCAAAACCGAAGGCGAACCGAAAGACGATATCGCCAAGCAGAACGAGGCAACGTTCGCGGGCATGACCGCGTGAGGGGAGTGAGCAATGACTGAACCAACCACCAACGGTGTTGTTCCCGCAGTGAAGGCCACGCAGGTGCATAAGGCTTTCGGTAGCCTGCACGTGCTCAAGGGCGTCGATATGACGGTTATGCCCGGCTCGGTGACGGTGATTCTGGGACCTTCCGGTTCCGGAAAATCCACGTTCCTGCGCCTGATCAACCAGTTGGAAACGCTGACCGGCGGCGAAATCGACGTCGACGGCGAAATGATCGGCTACAAGTACGTCGACAAGGACGGCAAGCAGGTGCTGCAGACCTTGAACGACAAGGAAGTGGCCGAACAGCGTTCCAAGCTGGGCATGGTGTTCCAGAGGTTCAACCTGTTCCCGCACATGACGGCTCTCGAAAATGTGATGGAAGCGCCAGTCCACGTCAAGCACATGGATAAAAAGGAAGCCCGCAAGCTTGCCATCGAAGAGCTGAATCGCGTGGGCATGGGCGATCGCCTCGATCACTATCCGGCACAGCTTTCCGGTGGCCAGCAGCAGCGCGTGGCCATCGCCCGTGCGCTTGCCATGAAGCCGGAAATCATGCTGTTCGACGAGCCGACTTCCGCACTCGATCCGGAATTGGTGGGCGAAGTGCTGAACGTCATGCTGTCTTTGGCGAAAGAAGGCATGACCATGGTGGTTGTCACCCACGAAATAGGCTTCGCGCGCGAAGTCGCCGATCAGATCGTATTCATGGACGGCGGTGTTGTTGTGGAACAGGGCGGTCCTGAAATCATCGACAATCCGCAGGAACCACGATTCAAGGACTTCCTGCAGCACGTGCTGTAAATCGCCGCAAGCATAATCGTAAGAGTCAGACACCTCTTCGTCGTAAGGATTGCGATCAAGGGAATGGCTGAGAAAATCCCCATGTTGAAAACTGTCAGCATGGGGATTTTTGTGTTCATATATCAAAGGTTCAGCGCGATGAGACGGTTTCGTTTCGAAAATGACACCATTACCCGATAAGCTGAGGTGTTATGTGTGGAATCGTAGGATATGCAGGAAATGTGGAAACCGCGTGCGGCAAGCCGTTGGAAGTGTGCCTCCAAGGCCTCCAGCGTTTGGAATACCGCGGATATGATTCGGCCGGTGTGGCGCTGACCGCGCCCGGCATGGATCATGTGGAAGTGCGTAAGAAGGCGGGGCGTCTCGCCAATCTAATCGAAGACGTGGAACGCAATCCAATGCCGATGGCCACCGTGGGCATCGGCCACACCCGTTGGGCCACCAACGGCGTGCCGAATGACATCAACGCGCATCCGCATACTTCGCGTGACGGCAAGGTCGCCATCATTCATAATGGCATCATCGAAAACGCCTCTCAGCTGCGTCTTGATCTGCAGACGGAAGGTTACCGTTTCTCATCGGAAACCGATACGGAGGTCGCGGCGAAACTGCTAGGCAAAATCAGTGAGAAAATCGTTGAGGAAACCGGCAAGCCTGATCTGTTCAAGGCCGTGCGGCGCTTGGCGCGCATGCTGGAAGGCGCGTTCACGATTCTCGCCACCGACTGCCGTCAGCCGGGTATCGTGGTCGGTGCTCGCCATGATTCGCCGCTGGTGGTTGGTCTTGGCGAAGGTGAGAATTTTCTCGGTTCCGATGTGGCCGCGTTCGTGGCCTACACGAAGCGTGCCATGGAAATCGACCAGGATCAGGCCGTGATGGTGTCCGCCGATAAGGTTGTGGTGTCTGATTTCATGGGCAACATCGTGGCCGATCCGAAGACCTATACCGTGGATTGGGATGCTTCCGCGGCCGAAAAGGGCGGTTGGGACTCCTTCATGGACAAGGAGATCCACGAAGGGCCGGCGGCGGTGCAGCGCACGCTGTTGGGACGTCTTGGCAAGGACGGCAATCTCAATCTTGACGAGGTCCGCATCGACGAGCATGATTTCAAGGCGATCGACAAGATTATCGTCATCGCCTGCGGTACCGCCGCCTACGCGGGCATGGTGGCCAAGTACGCCATCGAGCATTGGGTGCGTATTCCGGTGGAAGTGGAGCTTGCCCACGAATTCCGTTATCGTGATCCGATTCTCACCCCGCGCACGTTGGTGGTGGCCATTTCGCAGTCCGGTGAAACCATGGACACGCTGATGGCATTGCGTCACGCGCGTGAGCAGGGTTCGAAGGTGCTGGCCATCTGCAACACGCAGGGCGCGTCCATTCCGCGTGAATCCGACGCGGTGCTGTACACGCACGCTGGTCCGGAAGTGGCGGTCGCCTCCACCAAGGCGTTCGTGGCGCAGATTACTGCCGCCTACGTGCTTGGCTTGTATTTGGCGCAGGTCAAGGGCGCGATGTTCCGCGACGAGATCGCGCAGGCGTTGGATTCCCTCAAAGACATGCCTCGCAAGATCCAGTGGGTTCTTGATACGCAGACCAAGACCGTGCATGATGCTGCCGCGCAGATGGTCGATGCGAAGTCCTTCCTGTTCCTGGGCCGTCATGTCGGCTACCCGGTCGCGATGGAAGGCGCGTTGAAATTGAAGGAAATCGCCTACACCTTCACCGAAGGTTTCGCGGCCGGCGAGCTCAAGCACGGTCCGATCGCATTGGTGGACGAAGGCGAACCGGTAGTGTTCATCGTGCCGCCGGCACGTGGCCGCAATGTGCTGCACGCCAAGGTTATTTCCGGTATCGAAGAGGTCAAGGCCCGTGGCGCGTACATTATCGCCGTGGCCGAAGAGAACGACCCCGATGTTGAACGCTATGCGGACGTGGTGTTCTGGCGTCCGGCCTGCCCGACGCTGATGAGCCCGCTGGTGGACGTGGTGCCGCTGCAGCTATTCGCCATGGACATGGCCAAGCTGAAGAATTACGACGTTGACAAGCCTCGTAATCTCGCCAAGTCCGTCACCGTGGAGTAATCGTTCATACGATGCGTCAACAGCGTCAGCAGAAGAGGCATCGTTACGTTCTGGAAGAACCTCATATTCCGTTCGAATGTGAGGTTCTTTACGAGAACGATGCGATTATCGTGGTTGACAAACCGCATTTTCTCGCCACCACACCGCGCGGCATGTGGTATCGCGAAACCGCGTTGATTCGACTTCGGGAACAGTATGGCGAACCTGATATTGTTCCCGCGCACCGTTTGGACCGACTTACCGCAGGCATCGTCGTATTTGTGCGCAAACCGGAATTGCGCGGAGCTTACCAAATGCTGTTCCAGAATCGCAAAACCATCAAAACCTATGAATGTTTGGCGCCACTTGCCCCCGAACAGCATCCGCAGTACGGAATAATCGTAAGAATCGACAGGCATCAACCCTTTCCGGCAATCCGAGCATCGCATATTTGCAAGGATCGCGGGCGACTTCAGGCGTACGAAATTCCGGAAACCATCAATGCGCAAACGTTGATTGAGCGGGGAAGCACGGTACGTTGCATCGACGGCAAAGCATATGTGAATTACGTGCTGCACCCGAAAACCGGCAAAACGCACCAGTTGCGTGTGCATATGAATTCGTTGGGATTGCCGATTTTGGGCGATGATTTCTACCCGAATATTGTGCAGCGTTCTTACGATGATTTCTCGCAACCGTTGGAATTAGTGGCTCGTGAGTTACGTTTCGACGATCCGGTGACGGGAGAGCCTCGTACATTCGTTTCGAAAGTGCCGCTTGGCTGATTAACGGTCTGATCAGCAGGTATTGCTCACTGAATCAAGATATATAAAAACTGTCCATCGCTGTACTCATATTTGCTCGCATCGCTATGGCGTGTTGAAGTTGCGCGTCCCTATAATCGGACATTTTACATTTCGTGTTATCGAGCGTGATTAGGATGTGCTCTTGTTGTGCTGGCTGGCAAAGGCAAGCCGGCTGGAAAGAACGAGAGAGAATATGAACCATATTTCAAAAGCGCTTCGTGGCGTTGCCGACAAATATAACGGCGTATCACTGATTATCCGCATTATCGTCGGTCTTATCGCGGGTACCGCACTGGCATTGGTTGTTCCGCATATGACGTGGATCGGCGAATTCGGCACCCTGTTCGTAAGCGCATTGAAGGCCGTCGCTCCGATTCTGGTGTTTGTGCTGGTGGCAAGCGCTTTGGCTCAAGGCAATTCCAAGCTTGACGGCCGTTTCGGCACGGTGCTTTTCCTGTATCTGTTCACCACGTTCCTGTCCGCCGTCGTGGCGGTGCTGACGTCTCGCATGTTCCCGCAGACCATATCGTTGGGCGATGCCGCTGACGCCGATGTGGTGCCGCAGGGCTTGAGCGAGGTTGTGCAGACGTTGTTGACCAATATCGTGGCCAATCCGATTCAGGCCATGATCGACGGCAACTACATCTGCATTCTGATGTGGGCTTGCCTGTTCGGTCTTGCCATGAAGGGTATTGCCAATGAAAGCTCCAAGGCGTTCCTTGCCAATGTGGCCGATGGTGTGTCTCAGGTGATTCGTTGGGTCATCAATCTCGCCCCGTTCGGCATTATGGGCTTGGTATTCACCAGCGTTTCCGAAAACGGCTTGGCGGCCTTCACCGAGTACGGTAGCCTCCTGCTCCTGCTCGTCGGTACCATGCTGCTGATGGTGCTCGTGTTCGGCCCGCTGGTCATTTTCCTGTACCTGCATCGCAACCCGTATCCGCTGGTGTACCGCTGCTTCAAGGAATCCGGCCTGACCGCATTCTTCACGCGTTCTTCTGCTGCGAACATTCCGGTCAACATGCAGCTGTGCGAGAAGCTTGGTCTTGATAAAGACATGTATTCCGTGTCCATTCCGCTGGGCGCAACCATCAACATGAACGGTGCCGCCATCACCATCACCATCATGGCCATGGCCGCCGCCAATACGATGGGCATTCAGATTTCGTTGCCGGCCGCCATTCTGCTGTCTGTGGTGTCGGCGCTCGGCGCATGCGGCGCTTCCGGTGTGGCCGGTGGCTCGCTGCTGCTTATTCCAATGGCCTGCTCGCTGTTCGGCATCAGCAACGACATCGCCATGCAGGTGGTGGGCGTCGGCTTCATCATCGGCGTCATCCAGGATTCCGTGGAGACCTGTCTGAATTCCGCTTCCGACGTGGAGTTTGCGGCAACCGCCGAATATCATGCTTGGCTCAAGCAGGGCCGTCAGCTTCCGGCGTTCATGTATTCCAAGAAGGAACGTCAGCAGCTCGGCATCGAAGCCTGATTTCACCGATTTCAGCTTTTCGTTCAATCTAGAAGGCGTCTCTCCCACGTGGTTCACCCACGCTGGAGAGGCGCTTTTCGTATTGGCTGATTTGATTGATTGCGTTGATTAAAGTCGCGAGATATTGCGATTAGTCGAGTTCCGCCACGGATCCGCGGTCGATGAATTCGGGGGTGATAAGTTTCTTGATTCCAGAAGGCACATTTTTTGCCATTGCATTGTTGCTCGATCATGGAAAAAGCCTCTTTTCCCACAGTTCTGAGCTTGAGCCGTATGGTGGTCAGTTCAAGACGGGGCACAACGCCGCGGAGTGAATCGTCCACACCGATGATGCTGACATCTTCGGGAACGCGCTTTCCTGCTGTCCTCAGGCCAAGCATGGCACCGTATGCCATTTGATCGTTGCCTGCGAAAATTGCGGTGCAATCCTTTTCGTGAGCCAAGGCCAATCCGGCTTGGTAGCCGCTATCTGCTTCCCAGTCGCCGTAATACATGGGTGGTGTGGGAATGCCGACTTGCGCTAATGCGTCGCGCCACCCTCTGATGCGGCTCTGTGCTGCGCGTGAAACGGTGGGGCCTGCGATGTGGTACACAGTTTTATGCCCCTTCGACAGGAAAAAGTCCACGGCTGCAGTGGCGCAACCATACGAGTCCGAATCGATGGTGGGGCAGTGGTTTGCCGGTTCCTCGCAAATAAGCACTACAGGTAGGTTGTCGGATGGCTTGAACTGGTTGAAGTCGGTGAAATCGCGTTCCATAATCACGATTGCACCATCGAGGGGGAGGCCTTCCACAAGTTTCAGTGCGCCGGCGAGTGACTGATCCTGCAGGTTATCCAAGGGGCGAATGGTGATGGAATAGCCGCTATTCGCGGCCGCTGTAGTGATGCCTTCGAGGATACGTGAGTTCCCGTAGGCCGACATATGCGAAAGCAGTACACCAACATTGTTGAAATGTCCGCTTTTCAAAGCACGTGCCGCATAATTCGGCCTGTATCCGAGATGCTCCATGGCTGCCTCGACCTTAAGTTTCGTCGCTGGGCGTACGGCATCGCTCCCATTAGCCACTCGGGAAACGGTCTGCGGTGAAACCCCTGCTTCCCTGGCGACGTCTTGCAGCGAGACTGAGTTGCGTGCCATGTGTATCTACCTTCCGAACGAAAATGCGTACTGTGCTTAATTTTACATGCTTACTTCTGTATTGTTTTCGTCACCATGCAATTTGTTCGATGAAGTGAATATGTGGTCTAGAATGTGCGAAAAGTAGACACTTTTGGAATATGGTGTTATTATGATAACGCAAACATTTGGAAGGAGCTGTTTTACGGGGGTGTAAATTGCCCTGTGAAATGGTATTGCCTCGAAGGAGAGGAATGATGTCAGCAACGGAAGTTGTTGCCAATATGCCACTGCATTCGGCAACCGTGCGTGTCAATAAACACAAGGCGGATTGGCGTGGTTGGAAGTTCATGTGGCCGTTCGCGTTGGTGTTCGTGTTCGTGTTCGTGATCCCGATCCTGTACGCGATCTACATCAGCTTCTTCCAGAAGCAGATGATCGGCGGCACGAAGTTCGTGGGAATCAGCAACTACATTCGTCTGTTCCGCGACCAGCAGTTCTGGAGCTCGGTCGGCAGAGTCGCGCTGTTCACCTGCGTGCAGGTGCCAATCATGCTGTTCCTGTCGGCGGCGATGGCCCTGGCGTTGGATTCCATGAAGCTGCACGGCGCGAAG